>Ga0209952_1002604_pt1 | contig 13311 bp, 14 predicted proteins | sample ThiBiot_750_biof_2_FD_183951 | JGI IMG/M metagenome (GOLD analysis project Ga0209952, IMG submission 183951) | Wastewater bioreactor microbial communities from Cape Town, South Africa - Thiocy_cont_750_biof (SPAdes) | ecosystem: Engineered > Bioreactor > Thiocyanate-remediating >...
TGTTGTACTTCTTATAGCTTTCATTCGACTGATTCTAATGAAGAAAACAAAATAAAAGATTGTTTTTTTTCTTGATAGATTTTAATGAATTGTTAGTTTGGGGGGGTCACAAATAATTGTAGAAACTTTCGAACAGATGCGCTTTTTATGTTAAAAATGAGTTATTTAGTCAAGGAAATGCGTAAAACAACTGAATTTGAACAATGATAAAACAACTTTTATCAATTTCTCTTCACTTTAACTTGCATTAATCGTTAGTAAATCATAAGAGTGAAATAAAAAATGTTTCTTATCAGTTTGATCTTCTTACATTTGATCAATGCTCATCCTCAATTCAATCTTTATTATACAGATGACGTATATGAAGATGAGAATGTATTTTATCATGACTGTTTACACGTAGTGGGAATGGCGGATCTCGAAACGTTAAAATTGGATATGGAAATTTTTTTCTATTGTCTTAGTGAATCTCCATCAAAGTTTCATATTAATATTGATAAAACCATTTCAAAGTTTTCATTTGATCAACTTAAACAGAAAAATATTACTGTTCAACAATTGTTTCATTGGTCAGCACCTATTGATCTTATTGAAAATTATCAAATTTATTTAAACAATATTTCGTCATTAACATTTGTAAATCAAACATTTTACAATTGTTCTTTACCAAAATTTGGACCACAATGTCAATATGAATTGGTCTATTATCCGTTTGATTATTACAACTTCACATTATACAATGGAATTCAAAAAATTTCTATTTCGAATGATGGATATACGCCGATGCCGACCTGTTACGTTCATTTGCAATGTGATTATGGTACAACATCAATGTGTTTAGATTGGACGGATATTTGTAACGGACAGATTAATTGTCTGAACGATGGAATCGATGAAAAAGACTGTTGGCAACTGGAAATAAACCAATGCAATGATGACGAATATCGATGTACCACTGGAATATGTATAGCAAATATATTTTATGATGATAATACACATAGTTATGATTGTTTAGACGGAAGCGATTATCTCTATTCTGCTCCATCGGAGATATATGTTTGTATAACGAGTTATTATGCAGGATTTCGATGTCCTGATAGAATTTGTGGTAATCAACATTTTACAGATTCTTGCGAAAAAGATCGAAATAAACAAATGTATGACACCTCACATTTACAATTAGTTTCTTCGAATACAACATCTGACCGTTGTTGGTTAGCTGTCATATGCTTCATTAATAAGCCAAAATCAACTGATACAATTTGTCAAACATTTTGTCAACACAATTCATGTTTAGATATCATTCAAACCAATTGTTCTGATATGATATTTTATTTTAATTTTCCAGTTTTATTTGGAAATATTTATCTCGCTTATAAGAAAATTGATGCACCTTATTGGAATACTGCATCTCCGGAATTTGTCTATATATGTTATCAGACAAGTGATTATGATTCATTTTTTGTGAATATAGAAAAGATATCATTTGAAAGTACAATATGTGTTCGTGTTCGACAAATTATGCGAAATAATAGTTGCCCGTTTCGTTCATCAAGACAAATGTTGCATGACTGTATTTTAGGACGGTTAAAAATTTTGTTAAAGCAATATCATCGTCCTTTGAAATACAACAGTGAGATTTGTAATCGAACTCAAGTATATCAATGTATGAATTCTTCGAAATGTATTTCAATTTATCGTCTATTCGACCAAAAGAATGATTGTCCTTACATGGATGATGAAAATTTAAATATGGTTCGTAGTAGAAATACAAATATTATAAATAACTTAAACAAAACACATTACAAATGTCCAGGAAAAGACAAATACGTTTTGTATCGTTCACAGTTTTTTTCTGAATATCAATGCGGTAATATGCGGTATATTAGCGACTACAAAGAGAATACATTGATTAGTTATCTTCAGAATAATATAGCGTTTGAACGTATTTGTGATGGATATTCTGAATTATTGCCCATCTCGATTGGTGATCAAAATCATACTGATGAAACTGAATGTCAGTATTGGCCATGTAATAATATGTATACTCAATGTAACTTTGAATGGAACTGTCCTACAATTGAAGATGAAATCAGTTGTTCTCATTCAATGTTAAAGCTATTGAACTTTAATTGTTCATCTCCCAAGCTTTTATGTGTTTCAAAGGCAACATATCAAGTTAATTGTTTATCCAGTAATAAAATCAACGATGGTCATATTGATTGTCTTGGCGGTACAGATGAACTATTATGCACATCAAAACTTCCGATACCAGTAATGCCAAATAATAAGGATAAGTATAATTATTTTCATTGTATGAACAATAATTCACATTTATGTATATCATCCAATCAATTATGTAATCGAAAGAATGACTGTGAAGGTGGCGATGATGAACGGTTTGGTTCTGTGTCTTTGTTTTCAATTGCTGCTTCTTTTAGATCCTATATTCTTGCTAAATCAGTCGCATTCTCAAATGGTTTTCCAATAGAAAATGGCGAAACTGCAATGATTCTCGATTCATCTCCGATTCAATCATCTTTTTATGATAAATATCATTGTCAGTTTGGTTTACCTGTTCGTATTCGATTAAATCAAAAAAATCAATCATCAACAGTATCATGTTTTTGTCCGCCTAATTATTATGGTTCACAATGTCAATATCAAAATCAACGAATCAGTCTTGCATTAAGATTCCGAACATTTTCTGATTCTCATCGAATATTATTCGCGATTGTAATCTTATTCATTGATAACACAACTGAAAAAGTGATTCATTCAACTGAACAACTAACCTATTTATCAATAACTGATTGTCTAAGAAAGTTTAATGTGTATTTACTTTATGGAACTCGACCAAAACAGTCAGAAAGAGAATATGCAATTCATATTGATATTTATGAAAAACAAACATCAAAATATCGAGCTAGTTTCCTTTATCCAGTTCAATTTCCATTTTTACCTGTTCATCGTTTAGCTTATCTTATCAAACTTCCATCAACTAAAGAACAAGATCACCGTTGTTTGAACAGCCAATGTATTCATGGTAAATGTATTAAATATTCGAATAATCTTCAAAATTATACATTTTGTCAATGTGATCGAGGTTGGATAGGAAAATATTGTAATATCTCTTATAATTGTCAATGTTCATCAGATGCTAAATGTCTTGGTGTTTTACCTAATCATCGATCAATCTGTTTATGTCCTCCAAATAGATATGGCTCTCGTTGTTTCCTAGATGATTTAATATGTCCAATAAATGGCAATTCTACATGTTTAAATGGTGGCCAATGTATTTCAGATGAAAATCATTTGATGTCTGATCAAAAGTTTGAATGTCTTTGCAAAAGTGGATATAGAGGAAATCTCTGTGAAATCAAAGATGTTCAACTTAATCTTATTTTTGAACGCCTAATCATCCAAGAACAAAAACATATCTTCATTCATTTTATTCATGTTCATGCAAAAAGGTCATATATATATTTTTTTCTTTAATATTTATGCTTTTCTTGTTTTCATAGGGAGCTTTATGAGGACCTAAGGACAGTAGTGAGAGGGTCTACCTTTCGCACAATAGCATTAAAAAAAGATTCCGTCGCAATCCACTGGTCGAAAGCTTTTCATCTAGTTTTTGTCGAGTTAGAAAACAACAATTTTTATTTAGCACATGTTCAATCTGAGTATAACCAATCAGCAACTATTAATAAAACAATTCAATCATCTAACTATTGTCCACATGTAAATCAATTATTTAATCAAACAATGCGTCAATGGCATTTGATTCGTCAGATTAAATATTATCATTTACCATGTCAAAATCAATCATTAAATCTTTCTTGTTTTCGTGATGAAATACATTTATGTATTTGTTATGATTTTTATGATAAACGTTTATCAAATTGCTTTAAATTTGATTTTAATCTCAAGTATAATTGTTCGGATCGTAGTGTTTGTGAAAATGATGGTGAATGTTTTCAAGATGATGAATCTTGTCCAAAACGATCGATATGTCGTTGTAAACCATGTTATCATGGTCGACGATGTCAACATCAAACAAGTGGATTTGGATTATCACTTGAAGGTATTTTAGGCTCACAAATTCTACCAATTAAAAGCCTTTCCAAACAGCCAACTATAATTCTAACAAGTTTTGCATTGATACTTGTATTTATGTTAGCAGGATTGACAAATGGTATCGTATCATTAATAACATTCAAGAATAAATCTGTTTGTGAAGTTGGATGTGGTTTATATTTGTTAGCATTATCTATTATATCAATTATTTTAATGATTGTATTTCAATTGAAGTTTATTCTTCTTCTTTTAACTCAAATGACAATTTTATCAGATGGCTTATTTATGAAAATACAATGTCATTCATTAGATTATCTTATTCAAGTTTGTCTTTGTTTAGATCAATGGTTAAATGCATGTGTTGCTATTGAACGTGTTATTACAACAAAGCAAGGAGCCAAATTTAAGAAAGAAAAAAGTCGTAATATAGCAATGCGAATTATTTTGTTAGTGGTTGTTATTACAATGGCAAGTTTAGCTCATGATCCATATTTTCGATTGGTATTTATTGGTGATAGTGAACTTCAAGTTAAAAGGATTTGGTGTATTGTTCGTTATAGTTCTCAATTTAAAATCTATAATTCATTTATTCATACATTACACTTCTTTGGCCCATTTTTATGTAATATCATTTCTTCAATTATTTTAGTCGTGACCCGATCTCGTCAACAAGAAACTCTTCAAAAAAATCAATCATTCCAAGCAATTTTGAGAAAGGTACTTCAAGAACACAAACGTCTTTTGATTGCACCAATTATTCTCGTTGTTCTCGCATTGCCAAAATTGATTTTAACATATCTATTAGAATGTATGGAATCAGAAAGTGATGCTTGGTTATATTTGTGTATTTATTTGGTAGCATTTATTCCATCGATGTTAACTTTTGTTATATTTATTTTACCATCAAAATTTTACAAAAAACTGTTTCGAAAAACAGTTGAAAAATATCGAACAAGGATTCGGCATAACTTAGGTTTTCGTTAATAAAAATTGTTTGTTAGTAGTATTTTGTACAAAAGATTGCGTCATTCGTCCTATTTCATTGGTTAGTTCGATTTTACGTCGTTCTAGTTCTTTGTTTAAAAAAGAAATACCGAAGTGCGATATAATATCATTCATATTTCTTCAAATGAAAGTAGTACATATTTTATTAATCATCATCGCCAGGGAGGTGCGTGGGGTGGCGCCGTCCGACCGCTCGTGGAATTTTTCCCAGTTAAACTTTAGTTTCACTCCACCATCGGGTAGGATTTTAGAATTTTTGCACCCCTATCGCCTCTCCATTAGTAAAATCTTGATTACGCCACAACTTGCAAGTGAATATTGTCCAAATAGTTCGTATTATCCAAACATTTTTTTTTATCGTACAATATATTTTCTATGAAATTGTCATTATTCTAGTGGTTTTTTGCAAACAAGAGCGATATTATTGGTGTTGTTCGAGTAAGACAACAAAAAAAATAATTTAATTCATACAAATTATTTCTAAATTAAATTTAAGATGAAACACAATGTGGAATGAATAGAGGCAAATGCTATTCAAGAACAGGAATCAATACTTTATTAATAATCGGTGGTGTGATTCTTGGTGTTATAGTACTTATTTTGTTTGGATGCGTGGGCTACTGCATTTACTCATCATTGAAAGAAGACAAAAAGAATGAAGAAACAAGACGAAATCATGTATTAAAATTAGAATATCCATCTCAACCGACTTCTCTATCATTTCCATCGTCGCTTACAAACAATTCAAGTCTTCAAACGGAATCAATGAAATATCTGAAAAGGACTGATGAACTTCTTCAACGAATTCAACCCGTCTGAATTTGACAAGCTTTTTGATAATAAATATTGTTTTTTTAAAGACAGAAAGATCTTGTTATGCTGTTTTAATATTTGCAAGTTTATTAGATATTTCGTTGAAGCACAAAATGAAACAACACCGTTACAAATTTATCGAAAAAATCTGGCACAAAAAACGAAAGGGAATAATATTATGGTTGTATAGTAACTGAGTGTTCGCATTTCTCATCCGAAATCAATTGTTGATCAGCAATATTATCTGCATCGATGATGGCAGCATCGATTAATATTTGTTGGTCACCTGAATCATTGAGATTTTCATCTTGTTCGGTTTCATTTGTCATAAATGTGTTATTATCAAGAAGTTTTTCTGTTTTGAGCGAACATAACGCTTGACCTAAACGAATAACATCGCCTGATTTGAAATTGAATTCTAAATTATCTGGCGCTTCAAAAACAAGAACAATCGTCGAACCGAAATTGAAATCGCCGAAATTATCGCCACGTTTAAGAAGAATACCATTCGAATTTTTCGTTGTTTGAAAAGTTTTCTCTAATCGTGGTCGAAGACGATTGTTCGTTTTTAATTCCTAAATCGATAAATAAATAAACGATTGTTAGAAAAAAAAGACTAGAGAACAACTTACAGGATCGAAATGAACATTAATACTTCCGACGATCGTCGCACCGACAGCTGTCATTGAGAAAAATCCATGTTCCCACGAGCCATAATAAGCGGCACGTTCGTTCAAACAAAACAAATTCTGCAACCAACTGGCAACTTTCGGATTGACTGAGAACAAATGTCCGATATAGTGACGTCGCCAACTGATTTGCCTAGAACAAAAACAAAATCGTTTTTTGTTTTTTTCGAAATCTTCAATCATTTACCATTCGGTTGGCGAATGAAATCGATGATAATCACCCGGAGCGAGATAAATAACCTTAAAAAGACAACGAGGAGAGAGAGATTTTCATCGATAATAAACACTTACTGAATAGTAAAGTGCGTGACTACGATGTCGAAGGAGACTTTGTGCGTACGAATGCGCATCGTCGAAATCGTTGTTCGACGAATTTTGTTGTTGAAATCGAACGAGACTTGCCGTCAGTGGCACGCCGAGAAATGACGATGCCGTGTACGTTATGCCTTTGACTTGTTCGATGAGGCCACGTGTGACTTTGCCACATGTCAAAACTCGGCCATCACATGGCGAAATAAGTGGAGATTCTTTGTCAATCGGTCGTAGATCCATATTGATCTTTCGTCGAAAGAAATCTGATATTGTTCGATAAGATTTAAGATCTTGATTGTACATTTCATGTGCATGACAACCAAAGGTTTTAATATAAAATGTAAAGATCAATGGCCGAAGCCAAACAGGTATGTACAAACGAGCTACCCAACCCATGATTCGCGAGATCAATTTCAAAGGTAACATTTTATAGATCGATATTTTCGATGGAGCTTTCGGTTTTCGTATAAGATTTCTTGGTTTTCGAACGAAATTCTTCACTCGTGCCATTCGTTTGGCTGTTGATGAAAGGCCACGAATCGATTTTGTCATCGTTCGTTTCATTCCGGGTCCGAATTTCTGTCGAATCAGTGCAGCACTTCGTTTGACACGTCGACTGACAACAAGTGGAGTTAAAATAAACATCATAAGCAAATAAAATGGATTCGCCGTGCCACCTTCATCGATATATTCGTCATCAGGAGAAAACATTTCGCAAGAAAAACAAAACTATCAATCTGAAACAAATCAATCGGAAATAAACATAGAGAAAAAGAAAAAAAGAAACATGAAAATGCTCGTTTTAGTTCGTTTTTTTGTCTGTTTTAATCACCGACATGTTGATCATCAATTGTAATATGATGTATACAATTGAGACGATCGTTAGGAAAATGAGTTTAGCAAGTAGAGTACTTGTAAAACTGAATTTAATAAACCAAATTATCGATGGAATACCAATGACAATACACCAGAACAATTCAACGCATAGATCGGTCCAATTACGTTCTAATTTCAATTCAGGCAAATCTAAACCTTCGAGTGTATTGTTTTGTGTGAAATAATCGTAGGTACGATCTTTTTCTTGAAATAATCTATGCATCCAATCGACGAATTTACTTTCGTCATTGTACGGGATTGTCGATGTTGGTATTCGTCTGGAAAAGAATCGAAAAATGTTCTTTTTTCTTTTTTTGAATTCGAATTTACTTGATGTGAACTTGGGCTTGACAAGTACGACCTTTGAGAAGAGTACGAAATTTAGGCGAGGCACTATCACTTGGAAATGCAAGAGTAAAATTGTACACGGCAGGAACTGAAAACGAAAGAACTGTCGTATTGTATAGTTGGTTTTAGTCTCGTACTTTTATCTTTGGCACCTTGTAAAACCATCATTAAACCTTTTGTTCGAGGTAGAAGATGATATTTCAATTCCGGTAAACCTTTTGTTCGTCCGTATTTCATGCTTTCGATTCGTTTACTTTCAGTAAAACGAGTTCCTTCACAAGCCATAAGAAACTATTCGAAAAAGAAATTCAAATTTCAACATCGATCTATTTCTTTTTTTGATCTTACAGCAAAATAATAATCATCTGGATAGTTTGTTACAAGTTGTTGAATGTCTTTCTCAAGAACTGTCTTATCATTTTCCCAAACTCGACGTAAGAAAATCGATTCAGCAAATAACCACGACCAACCGAGAATAGGCACGAGACTAATCGAACGTTTGCCAATAATTTTCAAGCCCTTCGACACAAGAAAAACCAATCGTCCAACCTAATTTTCTCAACAAATCAATTCACATACTCCGAGAATTCCGATTTTTTGTGAAACAACTAAACCAATTAACCAATCGATTTCATATCGATGATTAACCAAACAAATCGAATATTCTTGTCGAAGATATTGCAAATCTTTGTCATCACAAAATACTCGTATATTCGAATCTGACCACCAGCTATATAAAAATGTCAATTCTACAAAGTTAAATCTTGTTTGATTGAAATCGTTTTTTTTTTCAAAATACACATACGACTCCAAAGAAGTGTACCGAGAAAGTAATTCACACGGCGATAGATCGGTTTACTAAATGGCCAAATCAAGATCCATGTTAATAATTGAGCAAAATTAACCAGTAAACCACTGATAATAAAACAATAGCAAAGAAAGATTTGCACCGGGAGAAATGACTGAAAACGTTGAAATGCTTTTCGATCGAAATACATCTAGAAAAAAAAACACACAAACACGCATTCGTGAATTAGTATAAAAAAAACAAAAGTTTATCGTGGATTTTTTGAATAAAAAGCAAAATCACAGAATTTATTCCTGTTTGGTTTCACCATAGTGAGACCCATGTTCAGTCTCAGTCACGGCGATCATCGCTCGTGCGGCAATTGTTGCTGAAAAATAAACAAACAATCTTCGTCTCTCTCGAAAATCAAATCTCCTTCGACCTACCAAGTGCAATTACAATTCCGAATACGAATTGTGCTAACAACGAACTTGTCAAAAGAAAATAAATCAAATAATAAACCGACGGAATGCCGATAGTAATCATCCAAAATAATTCAATCAGTAAATCAAAATAATTACGTGCGACTTCAACACGTGGTAGACCTTTGCCTGAGAATGTGTCATGTTGAACGAAATACTCATAGATTTCGTCTTTCTCTTGATATAATTTATGTACCCAATCGCTACATTCGTCGGTTTCTTTTGGAATTTTCGCTATTGGCACACGTCGAATGAACATTTCAGCTTGACACGATCGACCTTTGAGAATACTCAATAATGTCGGATTAGCTCCTGTTTTTTTAAAACCAACTGTAAGATCGTATATTCCAGTAACTAAAAATCGAAAATTTAACAATCAATCAGCACATTATTTTGTCTTACTTCGATCTTCGGCACCTTGCAACAGCAGCGTAAAACCTTTTGTTCTCGGCAAAATATGATGTTTCAATTCCGGTAAACCTTTATCTCGTGCGATTTTCATGCTTGCCACTCGTTTCTTCTCAGTAAATCTTGTACCTTCACAAAATAATAGAAAATTAAAAAAATAATTCACTGGATAATTGGCCAAGACTTTTCGTAAATCTTTGACAAGTGTTTCTCGATCATTCTCCCAAATTCGTTTCAAAAATATTGACTCAGTAAATATCCAACACCAGCCAACAACGGGCACCAATCGTAATGATTGTTTGCCGACTATTTTCGAGCCTTGCATTATGCCTAACCGTTGACAAATTAGCCAACCAGCAAGCCAATCAATGTCATATTTGTGATTCATAATGACAATGGCATGTTCTTTACGAACTTGTTCGAGATCAGCTGGATCAATGTAAAGAATACAGTCACTATTCGACCACCATTGTGCAAAGAATGTAAATTGGCTCCAAATGCCTAATGCTAAGTAGCAATTCACTTTTCTGTAGAGTTCTTTATTGAATAACCAAATGATACATGAACATAATTGGAGAAAATTAATAATCAAACCACTAACAATGAATATATAACCAAGAAAAGCAATGGTAATAAATGATGATTTGATTTCATTAATTATTTTCATGATCTAGAACAAATAACACAAATTTCGATTTCGCTATTTTTTCCTGTAAAGATGATCTTTCATTCGATTTTCATGTTCACTCAAACAAATGAATAGAATTGGATATTCAATGAACACTCGTTCTCGTAGGAGATCGATGATTGTACCCTGAAACTGACGTTTTTCATATTGACCAAATTGTTTACGTTTTTGTCCGAAATTTTCGATGTACACGCTGAGATTTTCTAGCGATGTAAATTTCGTATTTTCATATTTGATCAATAGATTCGATAGAGTTGTTTCATCTGTTGGCAAACGAGTCGTTGTCCATGGCTGAAATGTTTCGTCGAAGAATCGACATTCGATATGCCAGAAAATATCATCGGTTTTCTTATCGAACCACATTTGATTTTGTTTGTGGCGTGTGGAAAATTTCGGTAGATAGAGAATATGAATTGACCCGAGTGTTTTCAATTTCGATTGAATCATTTTCTGAAAACGTGTCGATTCATTGAATGATTTCATTTGATTGCCAAGTTGATCTCGTTTGCTTGTTTCGACTTGTCGGTCGACTTCTTCTAAGAAACGATAGTCCGAGAGAAGATCGAGATCAGTCATTGTATCTAACGATTTGTACGAAGTCTTATCACGTTGGCCATTGCAATGGAGAGTTTTCTTGTGTTCAACGCAGCAGGCTAATGAACACGTTCGAATCGAACAACGAGGACACGTGTATTTGATTGGATTTTTATGGCACATGCTGCAATTTTTTGGATTCATCTAGAACGAACGAACGATTCGTACGTACACTTTGTTTTCTAATTGTCATCCATCCAGTAGTTTTAGTTTTGTTTGCACCTATCATTCGGTTTCTTTGTTTTAATCCAATCAAAATCTTAATTTGCACAGATGGCGCTGATTGTCAACCAAAGTTCAACTTTAGGAAAAGCACTTCATTATAATGTTATTCAGTTTAGCTATCGTTCTGTTAAGAATACTACGTTGAAATGAGAATTTGATTTGTTTTTTTTTATATTGCATAACTGAAAACTATTTCGAATAATGCTTGATTTGATCTTTGAAATCGAATTTTAATATTGCTGATACCATAATCATTGAATGACACTGCTGAAGAATGATATTATGCAAATAATTTGCGACATCTGCTTTACTTTTTTGCTATTCTCCGCATGTCTTTTAATACGCTTATATAATACATATACTACAGAAAGTATACACGTAAATAAATATTTATATTTGTGCCTTAAAAAGTGAATAATAAATTTCCAAGAGAAATGAACGATCTACCGACATTTGAACTTCTGCCCGATGAAATTTTTCTTGAAATCTATCGGTATTTACTATGTTCTGATATTCTCTATTCATTTATGAATTTAAATCAACGATTTACTCGAACATTAGCACACTATCGTTATCATCTGACATTTCATAAGACATCAATCGATAAATTTCATTCGATATGTACAACAATTATTCCACAAATTGGCTTTCAAATTCGTTCACTTGTTCTCGATTGTTGTTATTCTGTTATTCAACACCCATTATTTATTCGATATTTTGGTGATAAAATGTCATTGATATTTCCGAATCTTGAACGTATCAGTCTTGTTTCATATCAATCCGAACAATTACAAGCATTTCTTCAAACTCTCAATAATCTTCAATCACTTGTTGAAATTCAATTGTATAGTCTTTTTCCTATTGAAGAAAGTCAACAATTATCATTGAGTCGAGTCTTATTTCAAGCTAATAATCATCGATTAACAACAATAATAATAGATGATCATTCGAGTTGTTTGACTTTCGATACAGCTGATCGTTATTTAAATATCATTCGATTACAAGTGAAAATTACATCATTAACAGATCTACCGAATTTATTTTCAGCTTTTCCTAATGTTCAAAGTCTTCATCTAACAATCAAAGAAAGTGAAACTGTGCCCAGTGAATTTATTCGATCGACATTGACTCCTCTTGTATATTTAAAAGATTTTGAATTTCATTCATTTGGTCGTAATTGGGATTTCAATGAACTTGCACATTTACTCATTGCACTGCCTAATATCGAAATATTTTCATTGTTTCTATTCGGCGATGATGAACCTCTTATTTATGGTACGCTAATTTCATCTCTGTTTCCATCAACACTTCGACAATTTCACTATGCTGTTCATTACACATCCTATAGGTCACCAGAGATCGATGACGAGGCAATCATTTCATCTTGGTCATCCTATCGAATAGCGTATGCTCAGGATGACAAAGATCGATTTTTACATACGATCCCATGGCGTTTCACGCAGGTTCATTGTTTACCATTGACAAATCAAATAATTGGAGATGAAAAACATTCGATGAATGGTTATGATCGAAGTGTTGAACAAGTTGATTTGAGACTTGAAAAAAATGCAGCATGTGGAAAATCATTAGCAATTCTATCGCAATGTCGACGAGTGAGAGAACTTATCATTGGATTACAAGATAAATCCGAAGAAAAACAAACAACAATTTCATCTCTACCACGATTATCTCGATTGATTCAAATTTGGCTATATGGTTTGATACCATCTGATCTATCGTTTTTTACAATGATACTTAAATCAGCACCGAATCTTTTTCGATTGGATCTTTCATACGAACATTTATCACGCGTTCTGGAGAACGAACAAATATGTCAAATTCTCAGTCAACGTATTACATCATTAGCCATCTTTGAAAATGATCCAAATTCATCGACAATTACTCTTAAAGAAGAATATTTACCCCGAATTGCTTCATCCTTTCCAAAAGTTCAAGATATCTATGCAAATCTAGCTCATTTAATTGGCAAAAACTCAAGTGATTCAG
>Ga0209952_1002610_pt1 | contig 13300 bp, 11 predicted proteins | sample ThiBiot_750_biof_2_FD_183951 | JGI IMG/M metagenome (GOLD analysis project Ga0209952, IMG submission 183951) | Wastewater bioreactor microbial communities from Cape Town, South Africa - Thiocy_cont_750_biof (SPAdes) | ecosystem: Engineered > Bioreactor > Thiocyanate-remediating >...
GTTCAACAATCCCTACGGCGCCTGCCCGGCCTGTGGCGGCCTCGGCATCGAGCAGCATATCGACGCCGACCTCGTCATTCCCGACAAGGACCTGACCTTGCGCAAAGGCGCCATCGCGCCGTGGGCGAAGTCGTCCTCGCCCTATTATGTGCAGACACTGCAAGCGCTCGGCAAATTCTACAAGTTCACGCTCGACACCAAATGGAAGGATCTGCCGAAGAAGACGCAGAACGCCATCCTGTTCGGCTCCGGCGACGACGAGATCAAATTCTCCTACGAAGACGGCGTGCGCTCCTACGACACCAAGAAGCCTTTCGAGGGCGTGGTCACCAATATCGAGCGCCGTTTCCGCGAAACCGAGAGCGAGTGGGCGCGCGAGGAACTCGGCAAGTACTTCTCCGACGTGCCGTGCGAAGCCTGTCACGGCCACCGCCTCAAGCCGGAAGCGCTGTGCGTGAAGATCGGCGGCAAGCACATCGGCGAGATCGCGGAATTGTCCGTGAAAGGCGCTGGCGAATGGTTCGCCTCGGTGCCCGACGCGCTGAACAAGCAACAGAATGAAATCGCCGGCCGCGTGCTCAAGGAAATCCGCGAGCGGCTGTCGTTCCTGCTCGATGTCGGTCTCAACTATCTGACGCTGGCGCGCTCAAGCGGCACGCTGTCCGGCGGCGAGAGCCAACGCATCCGCCTCGCCTCGCAGATCGGCTCGGGCCTCACGGGCGTGCTCTACGTGCTGGACGAGCCGTCGATCGGCCTGCACCAGCGTGACAACGCGCGGCTGCTCGACACCTTGAAGCGGCTGCGCGACCTCGGCAACACCGTGATCGTAGTCGAGCACGACGAGGACGCCATCCGCCTCGCCGATCATGTCGTCGACGTCGGCCCCGGTGCTGGCGTGCATGGCGGCCACATCGTCGCCAAGGGCACGCCCGCCGATATCATGGCCAATCCGAAATCGCTCACCGGGCAATATCTCACCGGCGAGCGCTTCGTCGCGATCCCGGAGCGGCGGCCGCCGAACCACCGACGCACGTTGAAGGTCGTCAACGCACGCGGCAACAACCTGAAGAACGTCTCGGCGGAAATTCCGCTCGGCCTGTTCACATGCGTCACCGGCGTGTCCGGCGGCGGCAAGTCGACGCTGCTGATCGACACGCTCTACCGCGCCATCGCGCGCAAGCTGAACAACGCCAGCGAAGGCGCCGCGCCGCACGACCGCATCGAGGGGCTGGAGCACATCGACAAGATCATCGACATCGATCAGTCGCCGATCGGCCGCACGCCGCGCAGCAACCCCGCGACCTATACCGGTGCGTTCACGCCGATCCGCGAATGGTTCGCGGGCCTCCCCGAAGCAAAAGCGCGCGGCTATGAGCCAGGCCGTTTCTCCTTCAACGTCAAGGGCGGCCGCTGCGAAGCCTGTCAAGGCGACGGCGTCATCAAGATCGAGATGCACTTCCTGCCCGACGTCTATGTCACCTGCGACGTCTGCAAGGGCAAGCGCTACAATCGCGAAACTTTGGAGGTGCTGTTCAAGGGCAAGTCGATCGCCGACGTGCTCGACATGACGGTGGAAGAAGCCGCCGAATTTTTCAAAGCCGTGCCGCGCGTGCGCGAGACGTTCAAGACGCTGCATCGCGTCGGCCTCGACTATATCAAGGTCGGCCAGCAGGCGACAACGTTATCGGGCGGCGAAGCGCAACGCGTCAAACTCGCCAAGGAATTGTCGAAGCGCGCGACGGGACGCACGCTCTATATCCTCGACGAACCGACCACCGGCCTGCACTTCCACGACGTCGCAAAACTTTTGGAGGTGCTGCACGAACTGGTGGCGCAGGGCAACACCGTCGTCGTCATCGAGCACAATCTCGAAGTGATCAAGACCGCCGACTGGGTGATCGATCTCGGTCCCGAAGGCGGCGACGGCGGCGGCGAAATCGTCGCCTGGGGGCCGCCGGAAGATATCGCGAAGGCTCCCCGCAGCCACACCGGAAAGTTTCTCAAGCCGGTGCTGGAGAAAGCGAGCGGAAAGAAGAAGGCGAGGACCGAGGCGGCGGAGTGAAAATCAAAATGAGATCATTTGAATAGAAATGCCCCTCGACCATTACGTTTCACAAGTACATCTTCGACAATTTTACTCCCCGTCACTGCCAAATCTGATGTTTGCAATACGCAAATCCGATTTAAAGGCTTTCTGCTGTAACTCAAAAAGTGTCTGCAGAATCGCAGATGGAAGCAACAACCACTATCTCAGCAAAGACCGGCTGATTGAGGAGTTTCTGAAAAATGTTGAGCCAAACTACAATCGATCGCTTGATCTAATCTACAAAGATCGCATTGATCAGGGGTGCATTCTATCGATTGCAGGATTTGCGGCTTATGTATTGGCTTGCTCTCCAGCAGGGATGAGGATTTTTTCAGACCCTCTGCGAGCATCATTGGAATCAACGACTGAAATACTTGATCGCCGGGGCCGTCTCTCCTCAGCACCTGAAGCATTAGGTGGAAAGTCGCTGACTGAACTCTTAGGGAATGGCACGGTCAAATTTACTATTGATCCGAAATTTCCCCAGGCACTCGGCATCAAATCAATTCTTAGTTGGGTATCAGTTTTTGGAAACTCCCGCTGGGATATTCTACACAATGAAACTGACTCTCCGTTTTTTACAAGCGACTTTCCAATTGGATTGGAAATATCGCGCGACCCTCGAGTATCGAACAGAATCATTCCGCTCGCGCCAAATTTAGCAATTCGAATTTGCCCTGATATTCGGCTTTCAGGAAGTAAGCCAGACTTGTCCTTTAAGAAATTTAGATTCCAACATCATAGGTTACGCCGGCAGGAAACCATTGAGATCAACAAATGCATCGTTCGTTGCGCGGAGGACCTAGTGTTCTATCGCGACAATTCAGCATGGATATCACCGTTCGTTTCAAAAAATCGAAACTATCACGTCGCCGGACTCACAGAACGAATCCCCTTCGGACGTGGGTTCCTGAATCTTTCAACACAGCGAATAGTCTTACGGTCCGCAGATGATCAGGACAAACGATCAGAGTAGCGATATCCAGCCGTCACGCCGACGTCATTGCAAGCCAAGCGAAGCAATCCAGAAAGTCACGAAGCAGGGACTGCATCGCTTCGTCGCAACGCTCTTCGCAATGACGTGGAAGTCGCGATCTTAACCCGCGAGCAAACATCGCCATATGAGCGAAGCAAGACCTCCGCCCCTGAGAGCGGCATTTGCGGTGCCCTCACCTACCAAACAACCTCCCCTGCTTCAGCATCTCCTTGTCGCTGCGCTCCCAGTCCTGCCACAACTCAAGCGCGGCGAGCAGGATCACCAGGCCGCCGAGCGTCGAGTGCCAGAAGCGCAAGCTGCCGGCGTTGAAGTAGCCGAAGATATAGGGCGACAGCACCAGCCACAGACCGAGCAGAATTTGGCCGGTCTCCTCCCAGCGCCGGAGCGCGACGTATTCGAGTTCGGCGAGGAAGAACACCAGCACGCCGACCAGCGCCGCATTCCAGACCGCGGCGTGGCTGACAGCATCGCCCGCCGCCCATGGCGACAGCGCGATCATGAGCCCGAGCGCCATGCCGAACCAGTCTTCCCAACTGCGATGGATCGTAAACAGCCGCGACAACATGGAAGCCTCCTGTCGAAAGAGGCATACGTCTGCGGCGAGACGTTTTGGCGCTCCGACCTTGATAACGACCAGTCCAGCCGCATCGGGGCGTATGTCTGGTTAAAACCTAAGCTCCTCATGCAATCGCGCAAGCCCTTTCCACGACAAAGTTTTGCCATGCGCCAGCCTTGTCCCGGCGCTTGCAGCGGTGGAGCGGATCGCTACCATGCACGCAGGAGGCCCTCATTATGACCGATACTGTTCTCAACAACACTGACAAGAACCGCTACGAACTCAGCGTCGACGGCCACCTCGCCGCGACCTACTACCGGATCGCCGATGGCGTCATCACCTTCGTTCATACCGAGGTGCCGGATGCACTGGCCGGGCGCGGCGTCGGCTCGAAATTGGTGAAAGGCGCACTGGACCAGGTGCGCGCGGCGGGGTTGAAGGTGGTGCCGCAATGCCCGTTCGTCAGAGCCTATATTGAAAGGCATCCGGATTACGCGGATCTGCTGAAATAATACGCTCTTCGTTGAAACGGATAACTCCAGCCAGGACCAACCATGCCAGATCCGAGCCGTCGCGTTCGCGACAACACCGCGCTGAATCGCTATGAACTGGATATCGATAGCGCGGTCGCCTTCGCCAATTATCGACGCACCGCAACGGCGGACATCATTACCCACACCGAAACTCCGCGCGCCTTGCGCGGGCGCGGCATCGCGTCCGAACTGATCAAGGGCGCGCTGGGGTTGATTCGCGCCGATGGCCGCAAGGTTGTCGCGGGTTGTAGCTTCGTCGTGGATTATCTGGAGCGGCACCCGGAAGAAGCGGACGTCGCAAGCTAAAGCAACGTGAATTGAAATTGAAAACATAGCAATTGAAAGCAATCTCGCCTTCAAACGAAAAGGCCCGCATCGCTGCGGGCCTTTTGCTATCGGATTGCCGAAGACGATCAGTTCTTCAGATCGTCCGGCACCTTGCCGCCGTTGGCGGCGAGCTTTGCCATCACCTGCTTGTGCAGCCAGATGTTCATCGACGCACTATCGTTGGTATCACCAGTGTAGCCGAGTTCCTTGGCGAGTTCCTTGCGTGCGCCGAGGCTGGAGTCGATATCGAGCGCCTTCATCAGGTCGACGATCGACCGGCGCCAATCCAGCTTCTCACCCTTGGCGGCGACCGCCTTGTCGAGGATCGGAGCCACATCGACCGTCGGCGCGGCCGCGGCACCGGACGAAGCGGGCGCCGCATCGCCAGCCGACCCTGCGGGGGCCGTCGTTCCTGGCGTCGCGGCGTCGGCCTTGGTGCCGAAGATCGCGCCCATGATCTTTCCGAAAATGCTCATCTCATTTTGCTCCTGATGATTGTCGAACGAATGAACCGACAAGGCGAACGAAGGCTCCAACTCGGGAACCAGGATCGCGCGCGACCTTAACGGGTCGCTCTATAATTGCCAATGTCGGGAACTTGTTCCACGCACTGGCGCGGCATCGTGCGCGTGGACAATACGCGAAACTGTCACGATCCCGTCGCAAGCGTGCTTCGCAGCCAGCGTCATGGCAATTTGATACCATTCGTCAGATTACGCCTGTCTCGCATTTTTGACCGCATCGGTGGCGACAGGCGGCACGAACGGCGCTACATTACCCCGACCGGTCGCGGCAAGATCACCTCTTTGCTTTCGCGGGTCTGGTCGGGTCGTGATCCAATCGCGGCAACACATGCCGTTGCGAGACGGTTGGTGTTGTCCCTGCGACAAGGGAGACGACCATGGCAACTTCCATCTACAGCAATACCTCCCCGCTACCCCGCGGCAATGTCGCTACAGGATCGACCATGCCGGCGGTGCGGAAGATCGGATTGTCCGATCTTCACGACGCGCTCCGACTCGGCTGGGAAGATTTCAAGGCGGTGCCGAGCCACGCCATCATGCTCTGCGCCATCTATCCCGTGCTCGGCCTGATGTTGGCGCGAGCGGTGCTGGGCTATTCCGTGCTGCCGCTTTTGTTTCCTCTGGCGGCAGGTTTTGCACTCATCGGCCCGTTCGCGGCGCTGGGCCTCTATGAATTGAGCCGCCGCCGCGAACTGGGCCAAACACCGTCGGCCTGGCAGGCGACATCAGTGCTGCGCTCGCCGTCGTTCGGTTCGATGCTGGCGCTCGGCGTCCTGCTGCTCACCTTGTTCGTGGTCTGGGTTGCAGCCGCGCAGGCGATCTATGTCGGGACCTTCGGCTATGAACCGGCCGCGGATATTCCGGGCTTCGCCTCACGCGTGCTAACGACACCAGAGGGTTGGCGCCTGATCATCGTCGGCTGCGGCGTCGGCTTCCTGTTCGCGTTGGCGGCGCTCTGCCTCAGCGTGGTGTCATTCCCGATGATGCTGGACCGGCACGCCGGCGTCGCCGACGCCATGCTCACCTCGATGAGGGTGATGGCGGCAAATCCGGTGACCATGGCGGCGTGGGGTCTCATCGTCGCAGCGCTGCTGGTGCTCGGATCGATCCCGTTCTTCCTCGGCCTCGCGGTCGTCGTTCCCCTGCTCGGCCACGCCACCTGGCATCTGTATCGCAAGGTGCTCGAGCCGAATCCGAACCCGCAGTCGGAAGTGTTGCCGCCACATCGCGAACATCGGTCCGCAGCCGACTTCCCCGCCGCCATGTTCCCCTGGCAGCACAAGAAGCATTAGGCCGATTGGCTGAAGCGGTATTCCAGCCGGCGACCTTCTCGAGCGAAGACCGCCGGTGGATTCGCGAGTTCCTTCGCCCTTTGCGGCATCCGCCTCCGCTTGGAGGCGCGGTATGGATTGGAAATAGCGGCTCGCCGAGCCGGAAGGCCACTCGATTTCCCTGTCCCACACCTGAACAGAATAAATTCACGGCGATCAAATCAACCGTTGGCTAGCGCTATTGAGACCCACAGATCGCAAAAATGAACAAACATTCACTACATGACAGAAATATGCACTCAGCGCATATTTGTCGCATCCATCCGGAACACAAAGCACCCCCGGATACCTTGTCATAAAAGGGCTCTCGACACTCTTATCGCTCCTCCGAAATGCTCGGATTTAAGCCAATCCCGCCCCAAAGCATCCTAATCCCTATAATTATTACATATCTAAAGCATTTTCAGGCAGTCCGTTCCTAGCAAGACGACCGACCGACATTCCGGCAACTTGCGCGATATGTTTAATCATTCCTTGATCTAGCCATGCATTTATTGATTAGCTGCATCGCAACATTGCCCCTGTTGCACTGCACGAAGAAGTCTATATTCACCTCAACGGTTCGCTGCTTCCTCCAAGGTCTGAACCGAGATTACAGGAGACTACAATGCTGCTTTCCATCATTCGCATGATCAACTCGTTCCGCGAGTATCATCGGAACTTGGCCGAGCTGTCGCAGCTGAGCGATCGTGAGCTCGCTGACATCGGTATCGACCGCTCCGATATCCCGCGCGTCGCTTCGGGCTCCTACAACGGATGACCCGGCCGCACTGGTCGACGGAAAGGTAACGCCCGCTCCCGCAGCGGGCGTTGTCATATCCGGCCTTAATATTCCGCCGGCACAGGTGTCCCGCCAAGCTATCCCCAAATCGGATTCCACTTCAGGGCAAAACGCGCTACCTCTGCGCCCATGACCGATTTGAAGACCACCAATTTGAAGCCCGATTCGCCCCATTCTCCCCGCCCCGTTCACGTCGTCGGCGGCGGCCTTGCGGGCTCGGAAGCGGCCTGGCAGATCGCCGAGGCCGGCGTTCCAGTCGTGCTGCACGAAATGCGCCCTGTGCGCACCACCGAGGCACACCACACCGACGGCCTCGCCGAACTGGTCTGCTCCAATTCCTTCCGCTCTGACGACGCCGCCAACAACGCGGTCGGCCTGCTGCACGCCGAAATGCGCCGGCTGGGATCGCTGGTGATGCGGGCGGCCGACGCCAATCAGGTACCCGCCGGCGGCGCGCTGGCGGTGGACCGCGACGGTTTTTCCGCTGCCGTGAGCGCAGCCATTGCCGGCCACCCGTTGATCGAGGTGGCTCGCGAGGAGATTCCCGGAATACCGCCCGCGGACTGGTCCAATGTCATCATCGCCACGGGACCGCTGACTTCGGCGCCGCTGGCGGAAGCCGTCCGCAGCCTTACCGGGCAGGATTCGCTGGCCTTCTTCGACGCCATTGCGCCGATCGTGCATCGCGATTCCATCGATATGGAAAAGGCGTGGTTTCAATCGCGCTACGACAAGGTCGGCCCGGGCGGCAACGGCGCGGATTACATCAACTGTCCGCTGACCCGCGAGCAATATGATGCTTTCATCGATGCGCTGATCGACGGCGAAAAGGTCGACTTCAAGGACTGGGAGACCAACACGCCTTACTTCGACGGCTGCCTGCCGATCGAAGTGATGGCGGAGCGCGGACGCGAGACGTTGCGCTACAACAAACTTGGCACGCTCTACAACCTCGTCGGTTTCCAGACCAAGTTGAAGCACGGCGCGCAGCTTCGAATCTTCCGCACCATTCCGGGCCTCGAGAATGCCGAGTTCGCCCGGCTCGGCGGACTGCATCGCAATACCTTCCTGAATTCTCCGAAGCTGCTCGACGATCAGTTGCGCCTGCACGCTGATCCCCGACTGCGCTTCGCCGGCCAGATCACCGGCTGCGAAGGCTATGTCGAATCCGCCAGCGTCGGGCTGATCACGGGGTTGCTCGCCGCCGCCAACGCACGCGGCCAAACGCTGGCGCCGCCGCCGGCAACCACTGCGTTCGGCGCGCTCATCAATCACATCACCGGCGGCCATATCGAGACGGTCGACGCCGGCCCGCGCTCGTTCCAGCCGATGAACATCAACTTCGGCCTTTTCCCGCCGCTCGCCAATCCGCCGACCCGCAAGGCCGACGGCACGCGCCTGCGCGGCAATGAGAAGTCGATCGCCAAGAAGCAGGCGCTGAGCGCACGCGCCCTCGCCGATCTGGATCGCTGGATCGCGGACCGCCTGCATCTGGCGCGTGCGGCCTGACTCTCGCCCGGACTTCGCTCATGACCTTGCCCGCACAGGACGCCGCCGTGCTGTCCGCCCGATGGACCGAAGGCGTCCTGCTCAAGCGCGACGTGTTCTCGACCGTCGAGCGCGGACGCTTCATAGCATTTTCAAGCGAAGTGAAATCCGGTTCGCGTGAAGAAAACGCGTCTAACCAGCAATCTGAACGAGGCGAGGTCGATGCCGTGCTGCGCCGGCTCGACCAGGTACCATGGTGGTCGTTCGGTCTCGCCTATCATCTGTTCAGCCGCGAGCGGCACGCATTGCAGTTGGCGCGCGATCTCAAGGTCGGGCCCGAATTGCTGTGGGCTGGCCGCCGGGCGCTGGTGCGTGGCTTCATCGATGGCGTTGCGCTGCATCTCGCGCGGCCGATCGGAGACGCCGCTTATTTCCGCTCAGCCAAACTGGCGCTGCGCAAGTTGCACCGGCGCGGCATCTGCCACAACGATCTCGCCAAGGAACAGAATTGGCTGCGCGGTAGCGACGGCCGCGCCTACGTGACGGATTTCCAGCTCGCGGTCTGCTTCAAGAAGCGTAGCAAACTATTTCGCATCGCAGCTTATGAAGACCTGCGCCACCTGCTGAAGCACAAGCGCACCTACGCGCCAGAAGCATTGACGCCGAAGGAACACAAGATTCTGGCGCGGAAATCCGCCGTCGCCCGCATCTGGCTGATGACCGGCAAGCGCGTTTACAAGGCGATCACCCGCGGCATCTTCAACTTCACTGACCGCGAGGGTGGCGGACGACGGCTTGTCAACGACGCGCCGTTGCTGCGCGAGGTGATGCTGCGCGACAAGGACGTGCGCGATGTCGCCATCGTCGCCTTCGCGGATCGCCGCACCGGGGTCGGCCTTTACGCTTTCGCGGAGACAAACCGCAACGACATCGAAGATCAATTGAAGGCAGCGCTCGCCGCCGCAAACGGGCCGAAGCCGCCCGAGCATTTGCAAGTGGTAATGGCCCTGCCGCGCGATGCCTCAGGCAAGGTCCGCACCGAAATCCTGCAACTGGTGGCGATGAATCAGGTCGACCTGATCCCGCCGCTGCTGACCACCGACGCCGATCGCGCCCTGATGCGCGACATCCTCGACGCCCGCAAAAATCTGCGGGATCGGTTCAGTTTCTAACAGTTGGCGCAGTTCAAGACGTTATGGCCGGCATAGCCGTTCGAAGAACGGCGTCGCTTCGCTCGCCCGTAGCCGTTCGAAGAACGGCGTCGCTTCGCTCGCCTATGGTCCCGGGTATCCACGTCTTTGACATTGCAAGAACGTCAAGACGTAGATGCCCGGCACAAGGCCGGGCATGACGAAACGATGGCTCATCAAAATTCTACAAGATTCAAATCTGCCGTCCCGCCTTGGTCCAGTACGGATCGCGCAGGCGGCGCTTGAAGATTTTGCCGGAATCCTCGCGCGGCAGATCCAGGTGGACTTCGATGTGCTTCGGCACCTTGTAGCCCGCGAGCGACTTCGCCAAGTCAGCACGGACCGCGGCCACGTCGAGCGTCACGCCACTCGACGGTTGCACCACCGCCATCAGTGCCTCGCCGAATTCATCGTCGGGAATCCCGAATACCGCGCAATCATGCACACCCGGCACTGCGAGCAGCACCGCTTCGATCTCGGCGGGATAGATGTTGACGCCGCCCGAAATCACCATGTCGCGCTTGCGATCGGAGATGAAGACGTAACCATCGGCATCAATGTAACCGACATCGCCCGATGTGATGAAGCCTTCTCGATCGATCTCGGTGCGCTTCTCCGGCTTGTTATGATAGGTGAAGTCCGGATTGCCGGCGATGCGCGAATAGATTTCACCGATCTCGCCTTGCGGCAGTTCGCGGCCGTCCTCGCCGATAAAGCGCAGCTCCGCGCCCGGTGAAATCTTGCCGACAGTACCCGGTTTCTTCAGCGCATCCTCCGAGGTGGCGAACGTCACCGCGCCGGATTCCGTACTGCCGTAGAATTCGTAGATCACCGGCCCCCACCAATCGATCATCGCGCGTTTGACGTCGGCCGGACACGGCGCAGCCGCGTGAATGATATGCCGCAACGACGACATGTCGTATTTGTCGCGAACGTTTTGCGGCAGCTTCATCAGCCGGATGAACATGGTCGGCACCATGAAGATGGTATCGATCTTCTCGCGCTCGATCACACGAAGAAATTCTTCCGGGTCGAAGCGCGGCATCAGCACCAGTACACCCTCGAGCTTGCCGGCGCGCAGCCCGAACGAATTGGGCGCCGAGTGATACAGCGGTCCCGGGCATAGCGCGCGGGCATTCGGCTTCAAGCCATAAATCATCGCCCGCATACGTTCGGCGGATGCGGCTTGCTCCGGCGTCGGCGCGAAGCGCTTGACGCCCTTGGGATGACCGGTGGTGCCGGAGGTGTAGATCATGTTCTGCGGCTGCGGCAGCGCCGGACCGTCGTAAGGCGATTGCTGCGCGAGCCACGTCTCAAGGTCGATCGCGCTGGGAAGCGCATCGAGACTCGCGGGATCGATGGTGTAGCTGGCGCGGATTTCCGGCGGCGTCGATGCGCTCAGCACCGTCACGCCTGACGGCACGTGTCCCTCGAGGGGGTGCAGCAGGTCGGCGTGGCCAATCAGCACTTGCGTCCCGGTGTCGCCGAGAATGTAGGCGACTTCATCCGGCTTGAAGTGCCAGTTGATCGGCACCGCATAAGCGCCCAGCATCATCGCTGCGTATGCCGCTTCGATAAAAGCGATGTCGTTGCGCATCAGGATGCAGACGCAGTCGCCCGGCTTGACGCCGAGCTTCTGCAAGCCGCCGGCAATCCGCGCCGCGCGCGCCGCGACGTCCGCATGGTCGCGCCGCTGCTCACCGCTGACGATGCCATGGAAGAGAGAAGATGCTGAGGTCATTTTGTTCTTTGCAAATCCGGAAGCGTTAGCTGACCGTCATCACCGGGCTCGTCCCGATGATCCACGTCTTGCTTGTTACGGATGCGAAGACGTGGATGGCCGGAACAAGTCCGGCCATAACGCAACGAGTCGTTATCAGTCGATAAAGTTCGGCACGCGCTTCTCGATGTTAGCGCGGACCGCTTCGGTTTGATTAGGCGTCCCCATTAACGCCTGCTGTTCATAGGACTCCGCGAGCAGCGCCTTACCCGGATCGGTCCCGAGATTGTTGAGCAGCCGCTTTGCCGCGCGGATCGCGCTCGGGCTCTTGCCGGCGATCTCGCGCGCTGCCGCCATCGCTTCCTTGTACGGATCGTCGCAAACCCGAGTCGCAAGGCCATACTCCTGTGCCTCCTTGCCGGAGAAGATGCGGCCGGTGAAAGTCAGGTCGCGCAGGATATCGTCGCGAACAAGTTGTGCCAGAATGGGCGTCCCCGCCATGTCGGGCACCAGCCCCCACTTGATCTCGAGAATGGAGAGCTTGGTGTCGGGCGCGACGAAGCGCATGTCGGCGCCCAGCATGAGCTGAAAACCGCCGCCGAGCGCAACGCCATGCACGGCGGCGATCACCGGCACCGGCAGTTCGCGCCAGCCCCATACCGCGTACTGCGGATCGTTGACGACACCTCGCGTGCGCGGCACCAGGCTGCCGAGGCGGCCCGAGCCCTTGCCCTCTTTCATGGTCTCGAAACGCGAAGTGTCGAGGCCGGCGCAAAACGCCCGGCCCTCGCCGGACAGCACCACGGCGCGCAGTCCCTTTTCGGTCTTGAGCCGGTCGCAAGTCGCGGTCAGCGCGTCGAACATCGCGAAGTCGAGCGCATTCATCTTGTCCGCTCGCACCAGCCGGACGTCGGCGACGCCGTCCTTGATCGAGACAGAGACGCGGTCTTCCATGGAATGGTTCTCCCAAAAATTCTTTGTTTCGCGCTTTACAGAAAGGCTTCGGCGGGTTTTAGTCAACCGACTAATTAACATCCCTCATATTTCAGAACGGTGAGTCATGTTCAGCCCGCAACTCCTCGCCAATCGACGTATTCTGGTCACCGGTGGCGGCACCGGTCTCGGCAAGGCCATGGCCGCCCGCTTCCTCAGCCTCGGCGCCGAGGTCCACATCTGCGGCCGTCGCAAAAGCGTCTGCGACGACACCGCGACCGAACTGATGGACACCTATGGTGGTCGCGTGATGACCCACGCGGTCGACATTCGCGACGCCGGCGCGGTCGATCACATGATCGAAACTATCTTCGCGGAAGGTCCCCTCACCGATCTGATCAACAATGCCGCCGGCAACTTCATCTCGCGCACCGAGGAGTTGTCGCCGCGTGGTTTCGATGCCGTCGCCAACATCGTGATGCGCGGCACGTTCTACGTCACGCACGCGGTCGGACGGCGCTGGATCGCCAACAAGCTACCGGGCAATGTCGTATCCGTCACCGTGACGTGGGTGCGCAACGGCAGTCCGTATGTGGTGCCGTCGGCGATGAGCAAATCGGCGATCCACGCGATGACGATGTCGCTCGCCACCGAATGGGGTCACTACGGCATTCGCCTCAACACCATCGCGCCGGGCGAAATCCCGACCGAGGGAATGAGCAAGCGGATCAAGCCCGGCGACGAAGCCGGTGCGCGCACCAAGGCGATGAACCCGATGGGCCGGGTCGGCCGCATGGAGGAATTGCAGAACCTTGCGGTGTTCCTGATTTCCGG
>Ga0209952_1002617_pt1 | contig 13284 bp, 10 predicted proteins | sample ThiBiot_750_biof_2_FD_183951 | JGI IMG/M metagenome (GOLD analysis project Ga0209952, IMG submission 183951) | Wastewater bioreactor microbial communities from Cape Town, South Africa - Thiocy_cont_750_biof (SPAdes) | ecosystem: Engineered > Bioreactor > Thiocyanate-remediating >...
GGCCGCCGGACAGCGTCACGCCGCGCTCACCGAGCGGCGTATCGAAACCGTTCGGCAACCGCCTGATGAATTCGCTGGCGTGCGCCAAATCCGCAGCGCGCTCGACCTCGGCATCGCTGGCCTCTAACCGGCCGAAGCGGATGTTGTCGCGCGCGCTCGCCGCAAACACCACCGACTCCTGCGGCACCAGCGCGATGCGCTGCCGCACCGCCTGCGGCGACACCGATTTGATCGGCACGCCGTCATAGGAAATCTCGCCGGAGGCCGGATCGTAGAACCGCAGCAGCAGGTGAAATAGCGTGCTCTTGCCCGCGCCGGACGGACCGACAATAGCGACCTTCTCGCCCGCACGAACTGACAACGAGATCCCATCGACGACATTAGCCTGCGGCCGCGTCGGATAGGCGAAGCGCACGTTATCGAATGCCACGTCGCCGCGCGCGGGCTCCGGCAGCAGCCGCGCCACCGGCGGCGCGACGATGGCCGGCCTGACGTTGAGGATTTCGAACAGTCGCTCGGCCGCGCCGGACGCCGCCGACACCTCGCCCCACACTTCGCTGAGCTGCCCCAGCCCCGCCGCGGCGAACGCGGCATAGAGCACGAACTGGCCGAGCCGGCCGGGGGTCATCTCGCCCACCAGCACGTCGTGCGAGCCGATCCACAGGATCATCACCACGCTGGCAAACACGATGAAGATTATAATAGCGGTGAGCGTCGCGCGCGCCTGCGTCGAACGCCGCGCCGCCTCATACGCCGTTTCGACCTCGCCGCTGAATCGCGTCGAAGCCAGCCGCTCGTTGGTGAAGGCCTGCACGGTGCGGATCGCATTCACCAGTTCGGAGGCATAGGCTGTGGCTTCCGCCAAGGTATCTTGCGCGTTGCGCGACAACCGCCGCACCCAACGACCAAACGCCACCAGCGGCAGCACGATCAGCGGGATCGCCGCGAGTACGAAGCCGGACAGGCGCGGACTGGTGATGACCATCATCGACGCCGCGCCGACGAACAGCACGAAGTTGCGCAGCGCAATCGACACCGACGAGCCAACCGCTGATTTGATCTGCGTGGTGTCGGCGGTGAGCCGCGAGATCAGTTCGCCGCTGCGCGCGGAATCGAAAAAGCGCGGCGACAGCGAAGTGAGATGCGCGAACACATCGCCGCGCAGATCGGCGACGATGCGATCGCCCAATGTCGTCACCAGATAAAAGCGCAGCGCGCTTGCGCCCGCCAACACCGCGACCACCGCGAGCATCACGCTGAAGTAGCTGTTGATCATCGCGATGCCTTCGGGGCTGAACCCAAAGTCGATCATGCGGCGCACCGCGATCGGCACCACCAGCGTGGTCAGCGCCGCAATCACCAGCGCGACCAGAGCAAGGAAAGCGCGGCCGCGATAACGCCCGACATACGGCGCCAGCGCCAGGAGCGGGCGCAATCCCTTGCGGCGATCAGTGGTCGGCACGTCCGCGTCGGCCTGAGCGTGGTCCACGAAGTCAGCCTCGGCAACCGCGTCCGCCGCCGCGACTTCGCGCGGCAATGCCACCGTCGTGGCCTGCCATTGATCGTCCCGCCGCAATACTGGACTCATGTCGCCTCGCAGTCCGCACCCACACGCTTTATAATAGCTCCAGATAGGCCCAGCCGCATCCGCTGGCAAATCCGCGCGGGCGCTTGTCTCGGCACCCTGTCTGCGTTATAGAGCGCCGCAAATCCCGTACTTTGATCAATCGCAATGAAGGCGCCGGGCGCGCCAGAGGTATGCCATGAAAGCCGAAATTCACCCGGATTATCATAACATTACGGTCGTTATGACCGACGGGACCGAATACCAGACGCGTTCCACCTGGGGCAAGGAAGGCGACAAGCTGAACCTCGATATCGACCCGAAGTCGCACCCGGCCTGGACCGGCGGCACCCAGCAGATCCTCGATCGCGGCGGCCGCGTCTCGCGCTTCCAGAAGAAGTTCTCCGGGTTCCTCAAGAAGGACTGAGGCTTCCTTTTCGCCTCGCCGCCGGCCGATGCCCGGCAGGCCGCCCGCGATACATACAAAAAGGCCCCGGTTCGCGCCGGGGCCTTTTTGTTTGGAACCTTGGGGGAGTGGCGGAGCGTTAGCCGGTCTGGCGCTCGAAGGCCGCGCGCAGCCGATTGAGCTGGGGCGCCAGCGGATTGCCGATGGTCACGGGACGCTCCGTCAGCGGCGAATGGATGGTGGCATCGAGACGGCGTACCTTGGCCTGCAACGCCACCGAGCGCGCGATCAGGTCCTGCAACTGCGACGGTAGTTTCACCAACATGTCATCCGCGCCGGGCTCGGCTGCGGTGAGCTTCACCTTGGTCTTTTCGCGGTTGGCCTGGGTCAAGGTCATCTCGCCCTCCTTCACCGCGCGATGCAGCAAGAGCCACGAGGCCAACTGCATCAGCCGTGTCGTCAGGCGCATGCTTTCGGTGGCGTAGGTCAGGCCGGCGGGACGGTCGAGCGTCTTGGCCTCGGTGCGGCCGGGGCCGTCAAGATAGGCGGCGGTCTCCTCCACGAGGTCCATGCCTTCGCGGAATAAGGTGCCGAACGCCGGGGAATTGGTCAGACGCTCGCTGAACTGGACGAGACCCGCTTCGCTTTGGGAACGATCCGACATCGCTTAACGCCTCACGCTACTGATTACGCTCATCGTGCCGCTCCGCTGCCGTGGAATGTCAGGCCGTTCGCTACCCTTGTTGCTTAACGTGCGGATGCGATTCGTACTGCCACTTCACCGGCGTCTCGCCGAATGATCCAAAGCGCGGTCGGCTTATGGTGAACAAATCATTACTCCCGGCGGGACGGGAGTCCAGCACGCGCGCCGACAAACCGAAATTATGGTTTCCAAGCCGGCAACGGGGAACTTGTCGCGTTCTGACGCAAAAAAAAGCCGCCGAAGACCGGCGGCTTGAAGTGGTTTAACAGGGAGGCGTCAAACAGAGTGGACAGGAGCCACTCGGTGTCCAAACGAGGACAACTCCAGTCATAAACCAGAAGCCTTAACTGATCGTAAATGAATGGTTTTGTTTAAGGTTCGTTTGCCATGTCGGCCATTGGCCGACACCGATTCGACGTGCGGGGCAAGAATATGTCCCGCATTGGGTCAGTGACCTAGGGCTAGTTGTATCGGAGTCGGTTATCATTTCCGTCATTGCGAGGAGCGTTAGCGACGACGCAATCCGGTCTTCCTTTGCGGCTTCGGGATTGCTTCGCTTCGCTCGCAATGACGGTGAGGTCTACGATTTGAAGAAGCTGTTGGCGGCGTCCTTTGAGGCGCGCTTTTTCGTCATGGCCTGACCGAGCCGCTCGATCTCGACCTTGAGCAGCGCGATGCGCTCGCCGAGTTCATCGACCGACAACAGCGAGAGATCCTGACCGATTTCGTGGCTCACTTTCTTCTGCGGCTTGTCGTCCTCCTCGCTCGCCATCGCCTGCCTCCCGCTCGATGTATTTTCTTTGCCGGGACCGATACCCACGCCGTTTCAAAGCGCTATAAACGAAACCGGTTCCCGCACTCAGAAGAGGACAAATCATGGAAAAGCTGCCCGCGCAAATGACCGTCATTGGCATCAGCAAGCCGGGCGGCCCTGAAGTCCTGCTGCCGGAAACCCGCCCGGTTCCAACTCCCGGTCCCGGTGAGTTGCTGGTCAAGGTCGCCGCCGCCGGCGTCAACCGGCCCGACGTGGCGCAGCGCTCCGGTAGCTATCCGCCGCCGCCCGGTGCCAGCGACCTGCCCGGCCTCGAGATCGCCGGCGAGGTGGTTGCGGTCGGTCCCGGCGCGACGCGGCACAAGATCGGCGACAAGGTGATGTCGCTGGTGGCGGGTGGCGGTTACGCCGAATATTGCATCGCGCCGGACGCACAAGCGATTTCAGTTCCCGATACGTTGTCGATCACCGAAGCCGGCGCCACGCCTGAAACCCTGATGACAGTCTGGCACAACGTATTCGAGCGCGGGAAATTGCAGGCTGGCGAAACCATGCTGATCCACGGCGGCTCGTCCGGCATCGGCACTATGGCGATTCAACTGGCGAAGGCGTTCGGCGCCAAGGTGATTGTCACCGTCGGCTCGCAGGACAAGGCCGACGCCTGCCTCAAGCTCGGGGCGGATCACGCCATCAACTACAAGACGCAGGATTTCGTTGCCGTCAGCCGGGAACTCACCGGCGGCACCGGCCCGAACCTGATCGTCGACATGGTCGGCGGTGATTATATCGAAAAGAACTACGACGCCGCCGCCGTCGACGGGCGCATCGTGCAGATCGCGTTCCTCGGCGGGCCGAAGGCGACGGTGAACTTCGCCAAGCTGATGACCAAGCGGCTTGTCCACACCGGATCGACGCTGCGACCGCGAAGCCCGGCCGACAAGGCCGCGATGGTCAGCGCCATCGAAGCGAAGGTGATGCCGCTGATCCGCGCCGGCAAGGTGAAGCCCTTGATGGATAGCACCTTTCCGCTGCCCAACGCAGCCGATGCCCATCGCCGGATGGAAACCAGCCAACATATTGGCAAAATTGTGTTGACGGTGTGATGCACGGAATCGCGGCGGGAAAGTCTTTGAATTCCCAAGCATCCATGGCATTTATCGCGACCGGGGGATGGGTCGATAACGGGGTTTGATCGGCCTGCGAGAACGTCTTCCGTGTCCGTTTCGTTGCCTCGCGCAACGCTGTCATTGTCGCGTGGCGCCGTTCAACGTGGAGACTCGAGATTGCGTCCGATAAGGTTTCTTGCGCTGCTGGCGCTCGGCCTCACGCTTTGGGTTTCGATGTTGCCCGCCTATGCCGTCGACGCGGTCAGCGTCCGCAGCGACGCGGCCGCCATCGATCTCACCGCGGTTCTCGAACACCAGCATAGCGACACCGACCGGATTCAGGTTTCCACCGCACCCGGCACCGACGGCATCGTGCGCCGTGTCGAAGTGCGCGCGCGCGAGGGCGGACAGAACTGGGTGGTGTTCGCGCTTGCCAATAACACCGACGATCAGCTCGACCGCCTGATCGTCGCGCCGCATTATCGCATTGTCTCGTCAGGCCTGTTGTGGCCCGACCTCGGCCTGTCGCGCATCGCGACCATCACACCATCGACCGGCGACAGACCCGAGCGGCAGGAGAACCCGACCGCCGACGTCTTCCGCATCACGCTCGATCCCGGCGCGGTGATCACCTTCGTCGCCGAACTGCGCACCGACAAGCTGCCCCAGCTCTATTTGTGGGAGCCCGACGCCTACAAGGACAAGGTCAATTCCTTCACGCTGTATCAGGGCATCGTCATCGGCATTTCCGGCCTGCTTGCGCTGGTGCTGACGATCCTGTTTGTGGTGAAGGGCAGCATCATGTTTCCCGCCGCCGCCGCGTTGGCCTGGGCGGTGCTGGTCTATATCGGCGTCGACTTCGGCTTCTGGGGCAAGGTGCTGGATATGTCCGCCGGCGCGGAACGCATCTGGCGTGCGGCTGGCGAAGCGATTCTTGCCGCGACGCTGCTGGTATTCCTGTTCGCCTATCTCAACCTCAACCGATGGCATGTGCGCTATTCGCACATTACGCTGGGCTGGCTCGCCTTCCTCGGTTCGCTGGTGGCGCTGGCGCTGTTCGATCCCGCGGTCGCATCCGGCATCGCGCGCATCTCGCTGGCAATGATCGCGGTGTTCGGCTTCGCGCTGATCGTCTATCTCTCAACGCACGGCTACGACCGCGCGGTGCTGCTGATCCCGACGTGGTTCCTGTTGGTGGTGTGGGTGATCGCGGCCGGTATGACGGTGGAAGGCAGCGTCACCAACGATATCGTCGGCCCGGCATTGCTCGGCGGCCTGGTGCTGATCGTGATGCTGATCGGCTTCACGGTGATGCAGCACGCTTTTGCCGGCGGCGCGGCCGGCGGCATCGTTTCCGATGTCGAACGCCGCGCACTGGCGCTGACCGGCTCCGGCGATCTGATCTGGGATTGGGATGTCGCCGCCGACAAGGTATTCACCAGCCCCGAAACCGAAACGTTGCTCGGCCTCAAGCGCGGCACACTGGAAGATGCCGCCGCGGTCTGGCTAGAGGTGCTGCATCCGCTTGATCAGGATCGCTTTCGCGCCGCGCTCGACAGCGTGCTCGATCAACGCCGCGGCCGCTTGGTGCAGGACTTCCGGCTGCGCACCGCGGACGGGCATTTCATGTGGTTCTCGCTGAAAGCCCGTCCCGTTGTCGGCTCCGACGGCGAAGTGTTGCGCGTAATCGGCACGCTCACCGACGTCACCGACAGCAAGAACGCCGAGGAACGGCTGCTGCACGACTCGGTAAACGACAACCTCACCGGCCTGCCGAACCGCAAACTGTTCCTCGACCGCCTCGCCAGCCTGAGCAATCTGTCGAAATCCGTGCCCGCGATGCGGCCGACCGTGATGGTGATCGATATCGATCGCTTCAAGCAGGTCAACGATTCCGTCGGCGTCGCGGTCGGCGATTCCATCCTGCTGACCTTGGCGCGCCGGCTGACGCGCATTCTCAAGCCGCAGGACACGCTCGCGCGCCTCGGCGGCGATCAGTTCGGCTTGATCTTGATGTCGGAGCAGGAATCGCCGCGCATCACCGCCTTCGCAGAAACCGTCCGCAAGACGATCCGCGCGCCGATCGCCTTCAATGACCGCGAAATCTTCCTTACCGCGTCGATTGGCCTCGCGCTCAGCGATCCGCAGACCGCGCCGAATGACGAGTTGGTGAAGGATGCCGAACTCGCGATGTATCACTCCAAGCGCATCGGCGGCGACCGCATCGACGTCTACAAGCCGGCGATGCGCGCACGCAAGACCGACCGCCTGACGCTGGAATCCGAACTGCGCCGCGCCATCGAGCGCGAGGAAATCACCATCCTCTATCAGCCCATCGTGCGGCTGGAGGATCGCGCCATCGCCGGCTTTGAGGCCTTGGCGCGCTGGGATCACCCTAAGCTCGGCCGCATGTCGCCGATCGAATTCATCGGGATCGCCGAACAGAGCGGGCTCATCATCGATCTCGGCACGTTCGTGATGGATCAGGCCGCACGCCAGCTCAGCATCTGGCAACGCGCGACCCGCGCCTCCCGCGCCCCGATCTTCGTCAGCGTCAATGTCTCGTCGCGGCAGTTGCTGCGGCATGACCTGATCCACGACATCCGTACCGTACTGTCACGCTCCTCGATCACGCGCGGCACGCTGAAGTTGGAATTGACCGAATCGCTGGTGATGGAGAATCCGGAGCACGCAGCCCAGATGCTGCAACGGATTCGTGAACTCGGCGTCGGCCTGTCGCTCGACGATTTCGGCACCGGCCATTCGTCGCTGGCCTATCTGCAACGCTTCCCGTTTGACACCATCAAGATCGACCAGTCCTTCGTCCGCACCACAAGCCGCGGCACCCGGCCGGTGATCCTGAAATCGATCATCGCCTTGGCGCACGATCTCGGCATGGACGTGGTGGCGGAAGGCGCAGAAACCGATTCCGACGCGGTGGAGCTGTATCAGCTCGGCTGCGAATACGCGCAGGGGTTTGCCTTCGGCGAGCCGATGGACACCGAGGCCGCGATGCGATTGCTGACGGAAGAGCGTCTCGAAGCGACGCATTGAAGCATCGTCAATGACGGCGTCATGATCCGACAAAGAGTTCGTTTTGCGCGCGGGTTAGCAGCCCAATAAACGTCGTCCCCGCACAGGCGGGGACCCAGACTCCGCAGCAGACGTGATCAAAGAAAGCGCCTGTTGCACATACCTGCGAACAACCAACGCCAGGGGTTATGGTATAGGTCCCCGCCTGCGCGGGGGCGACGTCGTGGGTGGCGATAGGTTTTACGACAAACTGCTCTCGAAGCGGACCGTCAGAATGACGGCGCAGGAGCCATTACCCACTCACGCATGCCCCGCGGCATTGGACAGCGTGCCGGGGTCTATGCCGATCTTGCGGAGTGCGCGGCTGTATTTGTCTTCGGCATCGGTGCCGAACACCAGCTCGGAATCCGCCGGGCAATGCAGCCAGCCGTTCTCCTGGATTTCGCTTTCGAGCTGACCCGGCGCCCAGCCGGCATAACCGAGTGCAAGAAGCGCGTGACGCGGCCCCTTGCCCGACGCAATCGCCTTGAGAATATCCAGCGTCGCCGTGAGGCAGATATCATCGTCGATCGGCAGCGTCGCATCTTCGAGAAAAAAGTCGCTGGAATGCAGCACGAAGCCGCGGCCGGTCTCGACTGGACCGCCCTTCAGCACCTTCATCGATTCCGCGTTTTCCGGCAGCTTGATCTGGTCCGCTTCGGGAATGATTTGCAATTGCACCAGAAGCTCGGGGAAATCGATGCTGCCGGCGGGACGGTTGACGATGATCCCCATCGCGCCTTCCGAGGAATGCGCGCACAGATAGATCACCGACCGCGCGAAGCGCTCGTCCTCCATCACCGGCATCGCGACCAGCAACTGGCCGTCGAGGTAGCCGCTGCCGCTGCCGCTGTCGGCATCGTCACCGGTTGCCTTTGCTTCGGTTGCCTTGCGGAGGCCGATTTTCGATGTTTTGCTCGCAGGGTTCATGGCTGCCTGACCTCGCCTTGCTTCACATCCTGATATTGGGCGCCGCTGCTGTCAATCAAGCGGCTTTCGGCGGATGGATCACACGCAATTCAATGGTTTAGTCGACCGCATCCCTGTAAAGACGTCACATGATCGCAATAGTTCCCGCCCGCCCCGCAATTGGCTTCACCGCATTGCTTCTCGTCTGCGCGACGCTCAATAGTGCACGCGCGCAAGATGCATCGCCATGGGCAGAGGACGACCATTCCGCAGTACGTCTGTTGGCGGGGTCGCGCAGCGGCGCAGTGGTGCTCGGTGGCATCGCGTTTCGCCTGCAACCGGGCTGGAAAACCTATTGGCGCACGCCCGGCGATTCCGGCGTGCCGCCGCGTTTCGATTTCTCCAAGTCGGACAACGTCGAGGCGGTGACCGTGCTGTGGCCGGCGCCGCGCCCTTTTCCTGACGGCGCAGGCGGCACCTCTCTCGGTTACAAGGACCAGGTCGTGCTGCCGCTGCGCATCGCGTTGAAAGCAGCCGACAAGCCGGTGGTGCTACGCATGGCGATCAGCTACGCGGTGTGCGACAAACTGTGCGTGCCGGTCGAAGCCAATGCCGAACTGTCGTTCGCCAGCGTCGCCAGTACGGAAGACAACGCGCTCTCCAGCGCACTCGACACGGTGCCGAAGCCGGCGAATGTCGGCGATCCCAATCCGGTGACCATCCGCGACGTTCACCGCGACGGCCCCGCCAACGTCATTGTCGATGTCGCGGCCCATGAGGGCGATAAGCTGCATCTTTATGTCGAAGGCCCGACGCCGGACTGGTCGTTGCCGCTGCCGAAGTTGCTCGACCAGACTGCGCCCGACCTCAAGCGCTTCACGTTTGCGCTCGACGGCCTGCCGTCGGGCGCCAACCCGGACGGCGCGGCGTTGAAGTTCACGCTGGTCGGCGGCAATCGCGCCTACGAGTTCAACGTCAATCTGCAGTAGCGCACATATCTCTCCGTCATTGCGAGCACTCGGATCAACGCTTCGCATTGTCCGAGCACAGGCTCCGCGAAACAATCCAGAAAGCCACCAAGTAAGAACTGGATTGCTTCGTCGCTAACGCTCCTCGCAACGACGCCGGAATAGCCGATCGGCTGGATAGTTCGTCTCCGAACCGCCGCTTCGCTGGTTTCGGACGGCCGCTCGTCACCTCACGCCCAACCGAATCTTAACGAATGGTTGCTAAGCCTGTTCCTCATCGCCCGGCCGCCGCGCGCCTTGAGGACATCTGTCTTGGCTGTCATGGAAACCCCGTCCGAACCCGCGTCCTGGCGCGCCAAGGTGATTGCTCCGCTTCGCGCGGCGCTCGGGGGCTCGTCCGAAAATTCGATCACCAATCGCCTCGCCGGCACCATCTTCATCATTCGCGTACTCAGCGCGGCGCTAGCCTATCTGGCACAGATCCTGCTGGCGCGCTGGATGGGCAGTTCCGACTACGGCATCTATGTCTATGTCTGGATCTGGGTGCTGCTGCTCGGTAGCCTGCTCGATTTCGGCATCGCCGTTTCGGCGCAGAAGATCATTCCCGAGTATCGCGGGCGCAATGAGACCGCGCGACTGCGCGGCTTTCTCTCCGGCGGTCGCTGGCTAACGCTGACGACGTCGAGCATTGCGGCACTGCTGCTTGCGGGCCTCGTCAAACTGCTGTCGCCATGGCTCGATCCCGCGAGCGTCACACCGCTCTATATTGGCTGCCTGACGTTGCCCGCCTTCGTCGTCGCCAATACGCAGGATGGCATTGCCCGCTCTTACGACTGGATGCGGCTCGGCCTGATGCCGCAATTCATCATCCGCCAGGCACTGATCATCGGCTTCACCGCCGGTGCGGTGGTGCTCGGCGTCGGCCTTGATGCTACCGCCGCGATGCTGGCCAGGAGCCTGGCCCCAAGATCTACGATCCGCGCGGCTGGCTCGCCACCTCGCTGCCGATCCTGCTGGTCGAGGGCTTCTATCTGCTCCTGACCTACACCGATGTGCTGATGCTGCAACAGTTTCGCTCATCGGAGGAAGTCGGCATCTACTTTGCCGTGGTGAAGACCTTGGCGCTGGTGTCGTTCATCCACTACGCAATGTCGGCGACGACCGCGCATCGCTTCACCGAGTATCACGCCGCCGGCGATCACAAGCGGCTCGCGGCTTACGTCGCCTATTCGATCAAGTGGACGTTCTGGCCCTCGCTCGCCGCGACCGCCGTACTGCTCGCGATGGGCAAGCCATTGCTGTGGCTGTTCGGGCCGCAATTCGTCGATGGCTACGGCATCATGTTTGTCGCCGCCATCGGCCTCGTGGTGCGCGCTGCGATCGGCCCCGTCGAGCGGTTGCTCAACATGGTGGGGCAACAGAACGTCTGCGCGCTGGCCTACGCGCTGTCTTTCGCAGTGAATTTCGGGCTGTGCATCGCACTGATCCCGCATTTCGGCGGTTACGGCGCGGCGGCCGCGACCTCGATCGCACTGACGTTCGAAACGGTTCTGCTGTTCTGGATCGTCCGCCGCCGCCTCGGCCTGCATGTCTTGGCGTTCGGAAAGCGGGACGCATAAGCAAAAACGACGAGACCGTCATGGCCGGATTTATTCCGGCCATCCACGTCTTGCTTGATGAAACATCGCAAAGACGTGGATGCCGGGGACCATAGGCGAGCGAAGCGACGCCGTTCTTTGAACGGCTATGCCCGGGCACGACGAAGTAAACGAGGCTCTTCAGAAAAGAACGTTTCTCTCTATGCCGCCGTCCAGCCGCCATCCATCGACAGGTTGGCGCCGGTGATCTGGCTGGCGTCGTCGCTGCACAGGTAGACCGCGAGCGCGGCGACCTGCTCTACCGTGACGAATTCTTTGGTCGGTTGCGCATCTAACAGCACGTCGTTGATGACCTGCTCCTTGGTCATGTTGCGCGCCTTCATGGTGTCGGGAATCTGCTTCTCCACCAGCGGCGTCCAGACGTAACCGGGGCTGATGCAGTTGCAGGTGATCTTGTGCGTCGCGACTTCCAGCGCCACCGTCTTGGTGAGTCCGGCGATGCCGTGCTTGGCGGAGACGTAAGCCGACTTGAACGGCGAGGCCACCAGCGAATGCGCCGACGCCGTGTTGATGATGCGGCCCCAGCCGCGCTTCTTCATGCCCGGCACCGCCGCGCGAATGCCGTGAAACGCCGACGACAGGTTGATGGCGATGATCGCGTCCCATTTCTCGATGGGGAAATCCTCAATCGGCGCGACGAACTGGATGCCGGCATTGTTGACCAGCACGTCGACCGAACCGAACGTTTTTTCGCCGAGCGCGACCATTCCGGCGATCTCCGCCGGCTTGGTCATGTCGGCGGGTGAATGCACCGCCTTGACCTTGAAGTCGGCTTCGATGCTGGAGCGTTCCTTCTCGATATCTTCCGGCTTGCCCATGCCGTTCAGCACGATGTTGGCGCCGGCCTTCGCCATCGCCCGCGCGTAAGCGAGGCCGATGCCGCTGGTCGAGCCGGTGATCACCGCAGTCTTGCCTGTCAAAATACCCATGTCATGCACTCCTGTTTGAATTCTTCATCGACGGCGGACACTGCGCGGCGACGCGATCTTCTTCCGCGGTGAGATCGTAGGTTACCATGGTCTCGCCGTGCTGCGGTTGCTCCAGCCAATCCTTGTGCTGCATCGACTTGTCGACATCCTGCTCACCGGCCGACCAATGCTCCAGCATGTTGAGGCGGGAGAAGTCGTAATCCTTCGACGAGCCATGATAATTCTTCTGGCGGTAGATCAGATGCACCACCGTGACGGTGTTCTCCTTGGCAGCTTCCCTGAGATACTTGACCGAGGGATCATCCTTCAGATTGTCCGGCAGTTTCGAAATCAAATCGCGCACCGCCTTGCGCGCATTGTGGATCTTCTTGTTCTGGTCGGTATTCAGCCGGGTGCGGCTGGAATAGCGGATATCCTTCTCGCGCTCGGCAGCTTCCTGCATCGTGGTCGGCAACGGCCCGCGCGCGCTGAACAGGTCCGCCTGGAAGATCAGGAGATCCGTCTTGTTTTCCTGATAGAGCACGTAGTCGAGCGGCGTGTTCGACGCCACGCCGCCGTCCCAGTAATGCTCGCCGTCGATCTTGACCGCGGGAAAGCCCGGCGGCAGCGCGCCCGACGCCATGATGTGTTCGGGAACGATTGTCTGAAACTCGTTGTCGAAATAGACGAAATTGCCGGTCGCGACATTGACCGCGCCGACGCTGAGCCGCGTGGTTCCGGAGTTAATGCGATCGAAATCGACCAGCCGTTCCAGCGTCGCGCGCAGCGGCGACGTATCGTAATAGCTCAACCCTTCCGGATTGGCGGCGGGCCAGAACTGCGTCGGTGGAATCCGTGGCATGAAAAACCCGGGCACACCGAAGGTCGCGATCGCCGCTGCGCTACCTTCGTTGAACAACGAGCGCGCATAATCGTTCGGCAACTCCCACTGCCACGGCACCGGCGCGGAGACGAGATGCCAGAATTCCTCCAGCCGTTCGACCCGCTTCTCGCGTGGATTGCCGGCGATGATCGCGGCGTTGATCGCACCGATGGAAATGCCGGCGATCCATTGCGGCTCGAAATCATTCCGGCACAGCGCCTGATAGGCGCCGGCCTGATAGGCGCCGAGCGCACCACCGCCTTGCAGCACCAGCACGCGCCGCGCCTGCGCCGGAATAGCGGATTTTGAAGTATCGGACATGGGCATGGATGACG
>Ga0209952_1002623_pt1 | contig 13271 bp, 10 predicted proteins | sample ThiBiot_750_biof_2_FD_183951 | JGI IMG/M metagenome (GOLD analysis project Ga0209952, IMG submission 183951) | Wastewater bioreactor microbial communities from Cape Town, South Africa - Thiocy_cont_750_biof (SPAdes) | ecosystem: Engineered > Bioreactor > Thiocyanate-remediating >...
CATCCGGCCGGTTCCAGTAGCCGGCCATTACCTGCGGCCCCTTGGCGCAAATCTCGCCCGCTTCCCCGAGCGGCAGTTCGTTGCCGTCGTCATCGCGGATCGAGAGCCATGTCGACGGTACCGGCAGCCCGATGGTGCCGGTGAACTTGTCGGTGTCGGCCGGGTTGCAGGTCAGCGTCGGCGAGGTTTCCGACAGGCCGTAGCCTTCCGACAGCGCGCAGCCGGTGGCCTTCAGCCAGGCTTCGGCGACCGGCTTCTGCGTCGCCATGCCGCCGCCGAACGAGGCTTTCAGCTTGGAGAAATCGATCTTGGAAAAGTCCGGATGGTTGACCAGCGCATTGTAGAGCGTGTTGACCGCCGGGAAGCTGTTGACCTGATACTTCTGCAATTCCTTGATGAAGCCGCCGATGTCGCGCGGATTGGGAATCAGCAGGTTGACGCCGCCAGCGCGCACGCCGAGCAGGAAGCAGGCCGTCAGCGCGAAGATATGATAAAGCGGCAGCGCGCAGACGATAAACAGTTGGTCGACCACCGGCGGCTTCTTCAGCGCCGGCTGCAGCCATGCATCGTTCTGCAGCATGTTGGCAATGATGTTGCTGTGAAGCAGCGTCGCGCCCTTGGACACGCCGGTGGTGCCGCCGGTGTATTGCAGGAAGGCGACGTCCTCGCGCGTGATCGCGGGCTTCGCCAGCTTCATGCCGCGTCCCGCCGCAAGCGCGTCGTTGAACGCCACCGCGCCCGGCAGCGAATAAGCCGGCACCATCTTCTTTACGCGCCGGACCACCAGATTGACGATGACACCCTTGAAGCCGAGCAGGTCGCCCATGCTACCGACGATGACGTGCTTGATGTTGGTTTTCGCGATTACCTTCTCGACGGTGGTGGCGAAGTTCTCCAACACGATGATGGCTTCGGCGCCGGAGTCCTTGAGCTGGTGCTCAAGCTCGCGCGGCGTGTAGAGCGGGTTGACGTTGACCACAGCATAGCCGGCGCGCAGCACCGCAGCAGTGGACACCGGATACTGCAGCACGTTCGGCATCATCAGCGCGACGCGCGCGCCTTTCGCCAACCCCTTGCTTTGCAGATAGGCCGCGAGCGCGAGCGACATCTCGTCGACGTCGCGATAGGTGATGGCCTTGTCCATGCAGATGAAGGCCTTGCGGTCGCGGAACTTGGTGAAGCTTTCCTCGAGCAGTTCGACCAGCGACCCATACTGCGTGACGTCGATATCCGCAGGCACACCCTCCGGGTAGTGCTTGAGCCAGATCCGTTCCATGACATTTCCCCTTGTTGACGCCTGATCGCGGGTATCGCGGGGCGTCGGAATCCGATCGTTCGTGCGGCCTGTCCGTTCTGTCGCGGACTGCCAACTCCCGGAAGTATCGGGCAAAGCTCGCGCTATTGGCAAGCGGCCTGCGCTTTAACGACGCATGGCCGCCCAGGTCGCGAGCGGTGTCAGGGGAAGGAAAACTAATTCTTCGACTTGGCTTCGCTCGACGCGTGCTTCGGCTTGCCCTTCGGCGCCGGCTTTGCTGCCGCCGCGGGCTTGCTTGTCGCTGGCGCTGGTTTGGCGGCGGGCTTGTGGGTCGATGGCTTCTCGGCCGGTTTGGCTGCCGCGTGCGCGGCCGGTTTCGAGTTCGGCTTGCTCTTGGTGTCTCCCGCATCCGTGCTCTTGGCGCCGGCGGCTGGCTTCCGGGTATCGATGGTGACAGTGGTTCGCTTGTTGCCTTTGCTGTCGGTGCTGGCGTGGGCTTTACCGCCCCGGCGTTTGGCGGCGCGCGATTTGCGATAGTTCGCCGCTGCGGCTTCTTGTGCGGCCGCATCGGCGGCAGCCGCAGCGATCAGGTCCGCGCCGCTTTTGGTCGGCCCGGTATAGACGATAACCGGATCGGCCGGGGTAGGGGCCGCCGCCAGCATATCCTCCGGCCTCAAGGTCGGCGCCTTGAGGCCGTCCGCGAAGAAACTCAGCGCCGGATTGTTGGTGACGACGCTGGCGATATCGTCTTCAGGGTCATCGCTGGCCGGGCGCTTGCGACGCGGGCCGCAGACATCGTCACGCAAATCCGGCGGTGCGGCGGCGATCGGCGCAAGGTTGTCGACGGTGCCGAGCGCCGGCCGCAGCCAGGTCAGGTTGTTGTTGCCGGAAAAGCCGCGCTCCAGCAATTTGATCGCCTTGATCGAGCGCATTTGCGACGAAGACGCGCCGAGTACCACCGCGATCAGGCGGCGGCCGTTCTGCGTCGCCGTCGCCATCAGGTTGAAGCCGGAAGCGCAGATGAAGCCGGTCTTCATGCCGTCTGCGCCGGGGAAGCGGCCGATCAGCTTGTTGAAGTTCTGCGTCACGCGGCGGCCGTATCGGATCGCAGGAATATGCACGAAGTATTCGTATTCCGGCAGATCGCGGATGAAAGCGCGCGCCAGGATCGCAAGATCGCGCGCAGAGGTGACCTGGCGGTCGTCGGGCAGGCCGTTGGGATTGACGTAGGTGGTCTGCGTCATGCCGAGCCGTGCGGCAGTCTGGTTCATCATCGCCGAGAAACCATCGACTGAGCCGCCGTGTCGTTGGCCGACTTCACCATCATCATCTTGAGCGCGTTATCGACGGTGACCTGCGTACCCGGCGGGAACCCCATCTTCGAGGGCTTTTCGGCTGCGGCGTGCGGCGACACCGTGATCAGCTTGTCGAGTGTGATCCTGCCGTCCTTGACCGCTTTCAGGGTGACATAGGCCGTCATCACCTTGGTCAGCGAGGCCGGGTGCCAGGGGAAGGTGGCGTTCTCCGCCTCAAGCACCTTGCCGCTATCGGCCTCGACCAGCAGCGTGGCTTCGGCATGAGCCCGCGCCGGCGTGGCGGACGTCACGGCAAATCCCGCGATGAGGAGGAGGCAGCTTAGAAAGGTGGCGGGCGCAGCGCGGAGAAAATGCACGATCCGAATCCGGTCCTTTGCGATCAATCAACGAAGACCGGACCTCGACGATGGTGGGGTCTTCGCGTTGTCTGGCTATGGAGCGCTCGGTGAAGCGCGAGCGGTTTCGCGGGATGGCAAAGCCTATACCCACAGCTTGCCCCAGAATAGAGGCGAAGGCGTTAATTCGTGGATGAAAGGGGCTGAATTTCGACGATGCCGCGACAATCGGGCTCGGTCACTGATCAAGAGGGTTCCGAAGACACCGAAGCCGTTGCGACGCTGGCTTGAGCATTATCCTGCACCATGAACTGTGCCCGCGCCAATCCGGCGAAGTGACCGCCCTGCGCGACCAGTTCATCGAATGTTCCGCTCTCGATCACGCCGTGCTCAAACACCAGAATCATCGTGGCGTTGCGGATGGTCGATAGCCGGTGTGCGATCACGAAGGTGGTGCGGCCCTTCATCACCTCGTCGAGCGCGGCGTTGACTTTGGCTTCGGTCACCGCGTCGAGCGCCGATGTCGCTTCGTCGAGAATCAGGATTGGCGGGTCCTTCAGCAGCGCGCGGGCGATTGACAGCCGCTGGCGCTCGCCGCCGGACAGCATGCGGCCGCGTTCGCCGGCATTGGTGTCGAACTGTTGCTCGCCCCGTTCGATGAAGTCGAGCGCCTGCGCGCGCGCGGCGGCGGTACGCATCTCCTCGAGCGTCGCGTCCGGCTTGCCGACCCGCAGGTTGTCGGCGATCGAGCGGTTGAACAGCAACGCCTCCTGAAACACCACGCCGATGTTCCGGCGCAGGGCCGACAGCGTCATGCCGCGAATGTCCATGCCGTCGATCTTGATGATGCCGGATTGCGGATCGAAGGCGCGGTGCAGCAGCGCGATCGCGGTGGACTTGCCGGCACCGGTGGGACCTACCAGCGCGATGGTCTGGCCGGGCAGTGCGGTGAACGAGACGTCCTCGACCGCCGGGCGCTTGCCGTCATAGGAGAACGACACATTGTTGAATTCGACCAGCCCCTGAACGCGGCCGGGATCGATGGCGTCGGGGCGGTCGCGCACCGCGGGCACCGCGTCGAGCACGTTGAAGAACTCCTGCAACCGCGGCGCTTCCATGAACACGTTGTTGATGAAAGCGACGACCTGCTCGAGCTTCTGGATCAGCATGGTGGCAAACGAGACGAACATCACGATCTCGCCGACGCTGGTGAGGCCCTGCTGATGCAACACGATGCCGACGGTGAAAATCGCCAGCACGGTGATGGTGGTGGAGGCGCGCGTCATCACCGTGACCAGCGCCCACCACGACAGCACCGGCAATTGCGCCGCCAGCAGCTTGTCAGCAATACCGCGCAGGCCTTGCACCTCGGCATCGATGCGCACAAAACTCTGAACCAGCGCGACGTTGCCCAGCGCATCGGATGCGCGCGCGGAAAGGTTGCTGTACTGTTCCTCGACCTCGTTCTGCATCTCGAACGTCTTGCGCACCACCAGCGTCGTGAGCACCGTGAAGACGACACACAGCACGAACAGCAGGATCGCGAGCCGCCAATTGATGTAGAGCGACAGCGGCAGCAGGACGATCAGCGACATGATCGCCGCGAAGTGTTCGCGGAAGAAGCCGAGCCATAAGCGCCACAGCGCGTCGGTGCCTTGCAGCATCACCTTCATCAGTCGGCCGGAATGGGTGCCGGTGTGGAAGGTCAACGGCAATTGCATGATGTGTTCGAAATAGCTGGTCAGCACCGCCTGCCGCTGGCGGTGCGACAGGCGGTCGGCGTTCAACGCCACGGTCACGCCGCAAAGGATGGTGAACAGGCCGAATGCAACCCATGCCGCCAGCAGCGGCCACGGCGAGGTCGATGTCGAGGCAAGCGGACCGTTGGAAGGATTGCCCGTAAGCACGTCGACGATGCGGCCGAACAGCACCGGCTCGGCGAACTGCGCGCCGGCGAGCAGCAGGTTGGCGCCGGCGAGGATCCAGCCGAGCCGGGCTTCCTTGCCGAGCAGTTCGAGCACGCGGGCGTAGAGGCGGAGCAGGGACATCGATCAGGCTCGTGACTGGCAGCGGAAACGGCGGATAGGCGCGGGGTCGCCGAAACGGGTGCCCGCGACGATTCGCAGCATTTAAGCCGGACGCGCGGCGGAATGCAGCCGTTTATTTGGTGGCCTGCTCAAACTGGCGTTCGGTGGCGGGCGGCAGGAAGGAAGGGTCGAAGATGTCGCTTGCCAGCGGTTTTTCGCGAAATTTGCGGTCATGCGCGAGAGCGGTGATCGACTGGTTCAGCCGTGTTGTGTCGGCACCGCCGAAGCCGTTGCGCCGGACATCGTTGGTGAGGATGTTGTCGCGCAGTACGATCCGCAATCGCTCCAGTTCGAGTGGGCGTTCGCCGCTGTTCATTTGTGTCATCACCGCGTCAATCGCCGCGCCGGGGTTCTTGATGGTTTGCCGCAAGCCCTTCACGGTGGCACGGAGAAACGCGCGCACGGCCTCGGGGTGCTCCGCCCCGAATTTCGGATTGACGATCAGCGCGGCCCCATAAGCTGGGCAGCCGTAGTCGGCGAAGCGCAGCACGGTGAGATCGTCGGCGGGAATGCCGCGATCGCGCAGATTGACCGCGGACAGATAGGAGAATCCTGTGACGGCATCGACCTGTCCCGCCGCCAGCATCGGTTCGCGCACCGCCGCGCCGATGGGTTGCTGCTTCACGGTCGCGGGTGCGATGCCGTTGCGTTCCGCGACGGCCGGCCATAGCCGGATCGAAAGGTCGTCGGTGGCGACGCCGAGCGTTTTTCCGGTCATGTCGGACAGGGTTGCGATCCCGCGGCTCTTGCGCGCGATGATGGCGTAGGGTGCTGTATTGAACAGCACGAACACCGCTTTCACGGCTGGCGCGTTCGGCGCGTCGCGGAAGCGGATCAGGGCGTTGATATCGGCGAGGGCGATGTCGCTGGTGCCTTGCGCGACACGCGCGATGGCGTCGTTGGTGCCCTTCGCGATGTGCGTTGTCACGCTCAAGGCTTCGGATCGGAAGTATCCCTTGGTCGTCGCGACAACGAAAGGCGCGGCTGCACCGTCGATCGGGCGATCGAGCGTGAGCCGGATCGGCGTTGCCGCGGCTGGACCATCGGTGACGTTCTGCGCCGCCGCAAGCGACAGGCCAGCCACGTTCGCGGCCGACAGCGTAGCCACGAGCCATGTCAGCAGAGTGTGTGGTCGGGGCGCTATCGTCACTGAGGCACACCAAAGATAGCTGAGGCGGCATACGCTCGGCGGGCCAGCCTCTCTACGATAAAGCCGCGAATGTGCGCGGACGGAGATGAACGAGGGATGACTGAGGTATCCGGCGACGGACGTCAACTTCAACTATTGGCATCCATCGTCGCCGGCGGGAACTCGGGGCTCGTGGCTTCGTTGATGTCAGTTATTGAATGCATGGCAGCCGGACCACAGATATTGGTCGCGTGGTTTTTTAACCGGAAGGGTAGCGACATGATGACGCGCACAGGATCGCCTCTGGCGATGGGACGGACGATGGCATTTGCGACGGCGACGGCGCTGGCTTTCGCGTGGTCGCCGGCTCAGGCTTCGGACAGTGCGGCGGGAGTTGCCAGAGCTGCGACCGCGGTCACGGCGCCGAACGGCATGGCTACCGATTTCAGCGCGGCTCGGCGTCACCGTCATCACAGTCGGGGCGGCGGCGCGGCGGCTGCGGCCGCCTTTGCCGGAATCGTTGGCACTATCGGCGCGATCGCTGCGGCGCAAGCCAGCCGCGATGCCTATTACGACGGCCCCTACGCCTATGGCGGCGGTCCTTATTATGCTTCGCCGTATTACGGCCGTCCCTATTATGGCCGGCCCTACTACGATTACGGCGGACCGTACGGTTATGGCAGGCACCGCTACGACGGCGGCGGCAACATCATTCCCTGAGCTTCCTGGACGCGACATATGGCGGGCGTTAACACGCTCGCCATATGTTTCGTTTAGGCTCGACGGTATGAGTGATTCGCTCGATCGGCTTTATCAGGCGGTACTTGCGGCGCGGGACTTGGACCCCGAAGTGTCGCGCACCGCTCGTTTGCTCCGGCAAGGTCCCGCCAAGATGGCGAAGAAGCTGGCCGAGGAAGCCATCGAGGTGGCGATCGACGCGGTCAATGCCAAGCCGGACGCGGTGATCCGGGAAAGCGCGGACCTGTTCTACAATCTCGCGGTGCTATGGGCCGGGGCCGGCGTTCGCCCTGAGGACGTCTGGCAGGAGATGGATCGCCGGGAACAGATGCTCGGGATCGCCGAGAAATTGCCGAAGTCGTCCGACAAGATTGCTGCATTGAGGCCGGTACGGCGACCGATTGTCGCGATGGACGGTGGGCGTCGGCGCGAACGACGTTGAGGCGTCGCCGCCGCAATTCCTGACAAATTGGGCAATACCAGAGGCGGGCGGATCCCTCGATCCCGGCGCAGTAATCTCATGGACAAATCCGATGCGGAGTGCTTGATCGCGGCATGCTGAAACGCCTCTACGACTGGTTCATCGCTGCCGCCGACAAGCCGTCCGCCCTTTGGATCATGGGCGCGGTATCGTTCGCGGAAAGCTCGTTCTTCCCGATCCCGCCGGACGTGATGCTGGTCCCGATGTCGCTGGCGCGACCTCAGCGGGCCTGGCTTTATGCGGTGGTCTGCACACTCACCTCGGTCGCCGGCGGCATTTTGGGATATGCCATCGGCGCAGGCCTCTACGACTCGGTCGGGTTGTGGCTGATGCATCTCTACGGCTTGACCGACAAGGTCGAGGCGTTTCGCGCCTCCTATGCCGAATGGGGGGCGTGGATCATCATCGGCAAGGGCCTTACGCCGATTCCCTATAAGCTGGTGACAATCACCTCCGGTTTCGCCGGCTATAACGTATGGCTTTTCATCCTGTGTTCGCTAATTGCGCGCGGTGGCCGGTTCTTCATCGTCGCGGTGCTGCTCAATCGCTACGGCGACGTGATCCGTGCTGAGATCGAGCGGCGACTGGGATTCTGGGTCGCGGTTGGAGCCGTGGTGCTGGTACTGGGCTTCGTGATTGCGTTCAAAATCGTCTAGGTCATCCGGTAGTGGAAGTCGGCGTTCAGAATCAGCGACGTTCGTGATAGCACGGGTCATCATGCAGACTTGCCCTTTCGGGGTGTCCCGATAAGGTCCAAAGCATGTCTTGCGATATTCGGCACTTCGCAATGAGAACTCGGGCACGTGTGGCGGCGGTGGTTCTGGCGTTGTCCGGGTTCACGTTTGTTTCGTGCGACGAGTCCTGGTCGCAAGCGCTGCCGACCGACCCCCAAAGCGGGAGTCTGGTCGATTCCCGAGCAGCAGATCCCGTGCCGTCTGCGGCCGCTCCATCGGCCGCGCCGCGCGCTGAAAATCCAGGCCTCATCAATGAAATTGGCAAGCTGCTGGAACGGCGCCAACCGCTGTTTCCGGCGTTGACGCTGCCGCAGCCGTCGCCACGGGCACCGGCTGAGTCATCGCCGGCCGCAGCCGATCACGCCGGGCCGAACGGCGAATCCGCGCCGACTGGCAAGCCGGACAGTATCGGCCTTCCGCGTCTCGATCTGAAGATACCCTCGATGCAGACAGGCCGGGAGAAATGCCCTGTGTCCGCGAACGGCGCATCCGATTGCAAGGCTGCCGCCGATTCACTCTGCCGTGCCCATGGCTACACGGAAGGCAAAAGCACCGATACCGACGCCACGCAGAAATGCTCGGCCGAAGCGCTGCTGTTGTCGGGGCGTAAATCCCAGCCGGGTGCCTGCCGCACCGATTATTTCGTGACGCGGGCGTGGTGCCAGTAGCCGCCTTTCAGAGCCGCACCCGCAGCGTCCTGCTTGTAGCGCCTTGTTTGTAGCGTCTTGGCACAAGACAACATTTGCGGCGTAGCGCGGATTGCTTTCCGAGAGGATTATCTGGCAACGTCCGCCGCCCGCGGCTGGCGTGACGTGTCGCGATCAACAGAAAGAGGATTTGCCGTATGTCCATGCCTGCCTTGTTCAAGGGCCGACTGTCGATTCCCGTGATCGGTTCGCCGCTGTTCATCGTTTCGGTGCCGGACCTGGTGATCGCCCAGTGCAAGGCCGGCATCGTCGGCTCCTTCCCGGCGCTGAACGCGCGGCCGCCGGCGCTGCTCGATGAATGGCTGGCGCGCATCAAGGAAGAACTGGCGGCTTACGACAAGGCGCATCCGGAGCGGCCGTCGGCGCCGTTCGCGGTGAACCAGATCGTGCACAAATCCAACAATCGGCTCGATCACGATCTTGCGGTTTGCGAGAAACACAAGGTGCCGATGATGATCACCTCGCTCGGGGCGCGCGAGGAGTTGAACCAGGCCGCGCACAACTGGGGCTGCATTACCTTCCACGACGTCATCAATCAGAAGTTTGCTCACAAGGCGGTCGAGAAGGGGGCCGACGGCTTGATCTTGGTGTCGGCCGGCGCGGGCGGCCATGCGGGTGAAATTTCACCGTTCGCCTTCGTCGCCGAGACGCGGCGCTGGTACGATGGACCGATCGCGTTGTCGGGTGCCATCGGCACCGGCCGCGCCATTCGTGCGGCGCGGATGCTCGGCGCGGACTTCGCTTATATCGGTTCGGCCTTCATCGCCACGGCGGAAGCCAATGCGGTCGAAAACTACAAGCAAATGATCGCGGGGTCGTCCGCCGAGGACATTGTCTATTCGAACCTGTTCACCGGCGTGCACGGCAATTACCTGAAGCCGTCGATCGTCGCCGCCGGAATGGACCCGGACAATCTGCCGGTCTCCGATCCAAGCAAGATGAACTTCGGCACCGATGCCAGTGGCGAGCGCGCCAAGCCGAAGGCGTGGAAGGAGATCTGGGGCAGCGGTCAAGGTATCGGCAGTATCGATAAGGTGGTGCCGGCCGCCGAACTGATCGCGCGGCTGAAGCGCGAATACGACGAAGCTGTCGATCCGCCGCTGTAAGGCAATTGCTCTGATAGGTCGTTATCGACTCCTCTCGGCCGCAGGCAATCCGGCGTTGCCCGCGGCCGTTTCAAGTGAAGCTGGATACTGAACGATGGATGCCATTTTCCGCATCGACGGCCGTCGCGCCATCACCAGTCCGAATGCGGCCGGGCCTTGGTCGCCGGATATGCAGCATGGCTCGGCGCCGTCCGGGCTTGTGACTTGGGCCGCCGAGGCGATACCGACGCCGGTACCGATGCACGTTGCGCGGCTGACCATCGATCTGATGCGGCCGGTACCGCTGGCACCGCTCGCGATCGAGACCGAGGTGTTGCGGCAGGGCCGCAAGATTCAGCTTTGCGAGGTCCGGCTCAAGGCGGACGACGTGCTTGTCGTTCGTGCCACAGTATTGAAGATCAGGAGCGAGGTACAGGATTTGCCGCCCGGGATCGCCGACGCGCCGATCGATCTGCCCGGACCGGAGCAGTCCCGCGTCGAGCCGGCCGATTTTTCCAGCAGCCCCTTCGTCAGCGGCATGTCGTTGCGCGCGGCGCGCGGCGGCTTTGCCCATCCGGGCTCAAGCGCGATCTGGTACCGCGTTGATCGGCCACTGGTGGAGGGAGTGCCGATCTCGCAGGTGATGCGGGCCGTAGTCGCCTCCGATTTCAGCAACGCCACCTCGGTTGCGCTGGATTTCAGGCACTGGACCTTCCTGAACGCCGATCTGACCATCTCGCTGGCGCGACAGCCGGTCGGCGACTGGATTCTGCTCGATGGTGATTGCTGCATCGGCCCGGACGGCGCCGGGCTGGCTATGGCGCGCCTCGGCGACCAGCATGGCTATTTCGGACGTGCGGTGCAGAGCCTGGTGATCGAGAAACGTTAAGGCTGCGCCGCTCGGTCAATGGCCGACCGATTGATGGCGGCCGGTCCGGCGAAGAATCTTCATCCCTTCGGGAACTGGTTGAGACGGCGAACGTTTTGCTCGTCTTGGACGTGTGCGGATTGTTCGACGTGTTAGCTATTTCAGAACAGACGAGGCCATTCATCGCGGCCTCTGGTCACCTTATTCCCCAAACGGCGCCGGCGGAATCGCCGCGAGGATGCCGCCGGTGAGGCCCGGCCCGTCGTCCGAGCGCGCGGTGATTTTCTCGCCGGCTGGGCGCGATGCCGAGGAGGCCGCCGAACAGATTCGCGCGGTGGGCCTCTACGCGAACGTCTGCGCCGATTTCCCTGCGCTGGTGCGCGAGGTCGAAAGCGGCGCTGGCGCGGCGGTGATGTCCGGCGCGGCGATCAAGTCCGTAGATTTGCAGCCTCTGGTCGCGTGGCTCGCGGAACAGCCGTCATGGTCCGACTTCCCCATCGTACTGCTGATGGACCAGATCGGCGGTCCCGAACATGATCCGGAGGCTGCGGGACTGGTCCAACTGCTCGGCAACGTCTCGTTCATTGAGCGGCCATTTCACCCGACGACGCTGATCAGCGTCGTCGGGTCCGCCGTCCGTGGGCGGCGTCGGCAGTATCAGACCCGTGCCATTCTGCAGAACCTCATTGAAAGCAAGACCACGTTGCAAACCGCGCTCGACGTCGGCCGGCTTGGCGCGCTCGAAATGAAGATTCAGGAGCGTCGGCTCGAGGCATCCGACACTTTCAAATCGTTCTTCGGACGGGATCCGGACGAGCCGCTGACGCTTGAAGAAATGGAGGCCGCGATTCATCCTGACGATCAAGCGCGCCGTCGCGAAGCATTCGATACCGCGGTGATGACCGGCCAGGACTACAACGTCGAATACCGGGCCGTCTGGCGCGATGGGTCGGTGCACTGGATCAACACACACGCCACGATCTTCCGCGGCCTCGATGGTCGTCCAGCCACATTGATCGGTGTGGCATTTGACGTCACGGCGCGCAAGATCGCCGAGATCGAACGCGAGAAACTTGTGTCGCAGCTTGCGGCCGAACGTGGCGCGCTCGCTGAATTGACCGCCACGCTCGAACAACGTGTTGGCGAACGCACCGCCGAACTGATGAAGGAAGTCGCCGCGCGCGAAAAGGCGCAGGAGCAGTTGCGGCAAGCGCAGAAAATGGAATCGATCGGGCAACTCACCGGTGGTGTCGCTCACGACTTCAACAATCTGTTGATGGCTGTGGTGGGCAATCTGGAATTGCTGCGCAAGCGCGTACCGGACGATCCGCGCTTGTACCGGCTGATCGATGGCGCGTTGCAGGGCGCCGAGCGCGGCGCATCGCTGACGCAACGGCTGCTCGCCTTCGCGCGACAGCAGGACCTTAATCCCGCGCCCATCGATCTCGGCGGTCTGGTGCGCGGCATGAGCGAACTCCTGGAGCGGTCGCTCGGCTCGCGCATCATGCTGCGACTGTCGATCGCCGACGATCTGCCGCCGGCCGCAATCGACGCCAACCAGCTTGAACTCGCCATTCTCAATCTTGCGATTAACGCGCGCGATGCGATGATCGATGGGGGAACCATCGATATCAAGGTGACGAAATCACGGGTGACGAAAGATCCGGCCTTGCCGTCCGGCAACTATCTCAAGCTCTCGGTACGCGATACCGGCGAGGGTATGTCGCCAGAGATTCTCGCCAAGGCGATCGATCCGTTCTTCTCCACCAAGCCGCTCGGCAAGGGCACCGGGCTTGGGTTGTCGATGGTCCATGGCCTGGCGGTTCAACTCGGCGGCGCACTGCAGTTGGCCAGCGTGGTCGGCAAGGGTACCACGGCCACACTGATCCTGCCGATCGCGACGGCTCCGGCCCAGATTGAAAGTCCGGCTCCATCCAGTCCGAAGCAACCCCGCTCGGCGGTGATCCTGTTCGTCGATGACGATCCGCTGATCGCGATGTCGACCACGGAGATGCTCGAGGATCTCGGGCACCAGGTGATCGGGGTGTCTTCAGGGCCGCACGCACTGGATATTCTGCGCAGCGATCGGCAGATCGACCTGATGATGACCGATCACCTGATGCCCGGCATGACCGGCATCGAACTCGCCGCCGCCTCGCGTGAGGTGCGGCCACGGCTGCCGGTGTTGCTGGCGACCGGATATGCCGACCTTCCCGAGGGTGTTTCGACCGACGTGCCGAGACTGGCCAAGCCTTACCACCAGGACCAGTTGCGGGATCGGCTCGAACAACTGCTCGGCTGACGACCGGACCGTTGCTGGTTAACCGATCGTTAACCAGTTCCATTCCAACAATTGTCCAGCCTGTTCCGCTTCGGTGTGGTTGGCGTCCGGTCGTCCCGTCACTTATGGGTCTCAGATGGACTTTGCTGTTCTCGAGCAGTTGTTGTCACGAACGCCGGCAACGCGGGATCAGATCACGATGCGGGTTTTCCGCGCGTTGGAGCGGCATCCGCTGTGCCGTGGCATTCAGTTCGA
>Ga0209952_1002624_pt1 | contig 13271 bp, 9 predicted proteins | sample ThiBiot_750_biof_2_FD_183951 | JGI IMG/M metagenome (GOLD analysis project Ga0209952, IMG submission 183951) | Wastewater bioreactor microbial communities from Cape Town, South Africa - Thiocy_cont_750_biof (SPAdes) | ecosystem: Engineered > Bioreactor > Thiocyanate-remediating >...
ATATTCGAATGCTTTTTTTCTTCATTTGCAATCACTAAATCGAAATTTTTTGCACTCAGTCAGTTACGCTTAATCATTAGCCTTCATGGTTCATTGTTTACGAAAAATAGCACGTAATTTCGATTCAAATTTTCTATCTAATATGTCGTCTACAATAATAGTAACTACTTTGACTACACTCATAAATAAAATGAAATTTACTTCCTGTATCTACTTAGTAATATATATATATATATATAGGACAAATCATCTATAAACATTGACACAGCTGTATTTGCACATCAATGAGAAACCAAACAGATTGTTTCTATGAGAAAATACAATCTGATGATGCCGATGATTGTATTCAACAGAAGAAAGGAAAAGGAGTACGGTGATTTGTATACATTGTTATTGTTTTGTGAATCACTGTCTGTCTATGTTTTTTTCATTCTCAAGTTTTGAAAAAAAAGTCTGTATGATTAGTTTCATAATGACATATCCATTAAGGACAATAAAAACGCTGTTTACTTACGTTCTGGTTCTGAAAATAGAAATGAAAAACGAACGAAATGATTTGTGTATTTTCATTTTACATTCAAAGACAATGATATCCTATGTGCTTTTATTTACATAGAAAAGATTAGAAGAATTCAAGGTCATATCTCATATTCCATATATTCATTGTTATCTCATTTCACTCGTAATTTTAAGTGCATTCATCTATAGTTTGATAAGAAATGCACAATAAGAAACCTGACTAACCTATGTACTATTACAAGATTGAAACGAATGTTCGTTACTAAAAAAACTTTTTTTCTTTTTTCTTTTCGTTTTCTTTTCTTTGTTCGACTTTAAAATGAAGAAGAGAAGAAAGAAAAACTTGATAAGAAAGATAAAACGACACAAAAGAATCGAATCCTACGCAATATCTAGTCATAGCTCAAATATCTCAATCGAAATATGAAATACTTTTTCCATTTCGAATATGATAAATGATGATATGAAAAACAAATATTTCTTTTTTTTGTTGTTGTTGATAAAAGAACATTAGAATACCGTCGTTTTAGTCTTATTTATTATCAGTAGTTTTATTTTCTTGTTCTTTCATCTCTGGTTATCTAATCATTGTTGGGGACACGATATATTCAACACGAAAATTTGCTCGAAAAGAAAACTAAAAGCGCACCTACCTCAATATTCTATAGTAAAATCATGTTGTCATATTATCAAATCAATTTATTCGAAATAGTACTATAATAGTGTGGGTTTTTTTCTCTTCTTTCAATGAAATTTGAATATATATAAGTCTATAATTACGTATAGTAAAAAAAAGGAGAAAAAAAAGCAAAATAATTGAGTTTAGTAGACATGTCTCCTTCTATTCTGAATATCAGTGTAAAACTTGCTTTACCTGCTTTTTACTCAAGTTCAATTAACTAGCTAAGTCGTTTTAAATGAATGTATCGAAGGATTTTAAAGTCGATTAAAAACTTAGCCAACAAAATAAAAATAGGATGTCTATGCAATGCTCTCTGTCGAGCATCGAATTACATATCTATCTATTCGAATGATTGCGTCCTTCACCATCGTTTGTACTGTTAATCTTACTCTTTTATTCACTGTTTTTTTTGTCTTCGTTTACTTGTGAATTAAATTATTCGATATCTTTCAGTGACATATCAATTAAAGTATGAGCAGAATAAATCTCGACTTATCTTATCTGCAGATGTTACTTAATTAATTTTTAATTTCTAAATAAATATTCAAACTGATACTGATAAAGATTTGAAATTAAAATAGGAAACATGTTTTGACGGTTGATTATTTTTTTTACTAACAATGACAGAAACTTAATATCGATTTTGTTGAATAGAGCGTTCCGAAGAATTCTATTTATGTTCTCGTTTTTCTTTGTTTTGTTTCGTAATTGAAAAAGAAAAAAGACGCAAGCAACAATGTAGAACTTTTATAAATCATGATTTACTTTTTCTGATTGAAATAAAAAGAATAAGAAAATGTGCTTGTTGAACCAGTAACTTATTTTCAAAAAAAAAAAAGCTTTTTGTTTTACCTGAACTCATTGTACTGTGCTGAAAATTGTATCGCGAACTTATGTCCAAGTAATAAGAAAAAATAATAACATAAACTCACGAGAAAAAAAAACGTGATAGATATTTATACGAACGCATGTATGATATTGACAATCTTATCAAATGCATGAGGGAATGTTGAGCTAGTAAGACATTTGAAGAGAAAAAAAAACGAGAGCAGACTACACCTTCTTATAGTAGTGAAACATATTGTTTTTCTAGACAATAGAAATACTTGATTGTTTGTAGTGTAATTAGAAAATTGGTAGGTTTTCTATGTCTGTTTGCTTATTCGATTAGACTTTATTTGGCCTCATGAAATGGGGTCTTTTTTTTTGGAATATTCAATTTTGTAGTTTTCCTGTATCAATCAAAGAAGGTTTTTAAAGTAAAGAAGAAAAAAAAGAAGAAGAAGAAATGTAATATTTGGTATGCAACAATGATGATGATGACGTGTATCAATGATTATCATGTATTACTCGTGTTTTTTTCCTTGCATATTTTGACCATATTTGCCCAAAAGGTAAAACGAGAAAAAGAAAACGAAAGAAAAAAGGTTATACCGATAGAAGCTTATTTGTCTCTCCGTATACGCGTAGTGTGTCATTCACGCGTGACAAATTTAATATATATATATATTTAAACTTTTAGTTACGTTTTTATCCTCTCTACTTGTGACTGTTACTTGAAGAAGACGAAAAAAAAAACTTATGTCAATCGAAGATATTGACGCAACAAGTGTAAATGATTTTGATATCTATCGTGCGACTGGTCTTTGGCATATACTCGCAACTAATGTTAATACATGGAAAGATAAACTGACACCAACAGTAACCTACAGTATTCATAATCAATTAACTGATGGTCGAGTTTGTTTGAATGATTTAGTCGAATATTATAGTAAACGGCCATGTATTGGCTATCGACCGTCAAGTATCGAAGGTTTGAGTACTCAATTGCCAATAAAATCAAGTCGATATCAATGGCAAGGAGATCGTCTTTGGAGATTTTTTACATATGATTTCGGTTTTATTTTTGTTGATGATCAAACATCACCCGATCGACCTTATCAATGGGTTGGAACTATTTCGAATTCGACATGGCTTTCAACGGGTGGAATTAATCTTCTTACACGTACACGACAACCTCCGACGCATGTTCTCAATGATTTCGTTCGATTCTGTCGCGAACATCCGATACTAAAACTTCAATCAGCTAATATGTTTTACACACGAGAAAAATCCGATGATGAAATCTATTATATTCGTGATCTGCAAACAGATTGATCTCAATTTGTATTTTTCAATAATCTGTACATACGAGAAAACGAAAGATATACTCTTCAGTTAAAAAAAATGGTTCCAATTAAATATCGAAAATGTTGTTTTTCTTTTTCTTCATTTGTATCCATAGGCTAAAATAAATATCTACTTATGACTAATATTCATTCGAAACTACTTGACAAATTTCTATCGTTTTCTATACCTACTTGTGTCGATTTATCAGTTTATTCATAGAATCTTAGGTATGGTAATGTTGAGAAAAGAAGTTTTTTTTAAAACTAATTGAAAAAAAAGTAAGGTGAGAATTTTATTCAAACTATTTTCAGCAGATATGAAACTCCTTTACACGAAGTCAGGGTTACATTTTAATATGTATGTCTATGACCGTTAAATAATATGCGCTTATTCATTTGAAAAAAAGTTTGATTATATTAAAAGCATAAACTTATTAATAATTTAATTGTCAATAATCAGATCAAGCTTTCTCTTAAATTACTCACAGGCTTTTTTTTTAAAATATCCTTTGAAACAAGGGAAAGAATAACAATTAAGTAACAGCCAAACAGATTATTTTCGAAGATTTCTAATTAAAAATCTATCCGTCTTTTTATGACACTTACTCGATGATTTATTGTCTTGTTCGATAAGTTGACAGTATTAAAACAGTAAGAGCGTTTACTTCGTCTTCGTCTTATGAAAAGAAAAGTACATTTTTTTCTTATCTTCAAAAGAGTTCTTCCTCGCTCTATATCGTATCCATATTGGTTGACTTTTTTCTTTTAAGTGCTTACAACCATTAAATTGTACTTGAAATATAGAAATATACAAAGAACATTTTCTGTTATATCGAATCAAAATATTTTTCTATTTTAATAGTTACAATTCGAGGTACCGAGGATAATTAAAATAATCATTAAATTAAAAAGGAACCTGTCTGGTCGATACGTGCTCAAGATGAAGTCGATCGTAAAGGAAAATTTATCAGACATAAAATGATGATGATATCATATTTATAATGATAATAAAACTCGATTAAATCAAGACAAGATGACATGAATTCATTCATTTATCAATGAAATACTCATAAATCACTTGATATTGTTATCAAATTATAAAGTTCTTGGAAGAGAAAAAAGAAAAGAAAACTTGTCCTTGTCTTATATTTTTGAAATTGCTAATTGAATTGAAATTTAATCAAAACGTCGCGACGCATTTTTTTTTTGTATTTGCATGTCATTTGATAGGAAAAAAAATTATAATACACACATATCTGACATCACAGTGACGATATGCTAGTGGAGAAAAAAATCGACTATTCAACAGCAAGATAGATTAGTCAGTATTTTGTATTTTCGTTCGATTTATTTTTAGAACAAAATGACGACTGAAAAACGTGCCTTTCAAATTCAAGCTGTTAACCGACGTTTTTTGCCGTTCGATTCAGGTTTGTTCGGCAGCTTTTCTCTTGAAATAATAAACGTCAACATGTATATGTGTATGTACAGAAAAAGAAAAAGAATGGCAAGGACCATTTGTTTTCGCTCAAGGCGCTGATTGTCAACCAGGTTTAACTGATCGATGGAATGGTGTTACACGTAGTCTGTTTTCGCCTGATATGTCTATGAAGTACGAATAGATTTTGAACGTAAAAATAAATTTTCATTGATCGATTGATTTAGTTGGGATGTTGAAATCGAAGCAACACGTGCCGTTATTCAGAAGTTAAATCAAATGAATCCGAAACCGAAATTTTTCATTGTCTGTGGTGATATAGTCGATGCGTTTGATTGTAAATTATCATTTCAATAGAATATGAATTCGATTTCTTGATTATTCTAGTTGAAGAACCGTTTCGTACTCAACAAGAAATTGACATAAAAAATGTTTTCACCGAATTAGATCCATCGATTCCATTGGTTTGCGTTTGTGGTAATCATGATGTTGGTGAATTTCCGACACGTGAAAGTATCAAACGATATACCGATCATTTTGGTGATGATTATTTCGATTTCTATTGTTCGGGCGTTCATTGTATTGTTTTGAATTCACAATTCTATGTTGACGCAACGCATGTCGAAGATTTAAAACGAGAACATGAGAAATGGCTCGATGAAGTTCTTCAAGATAAACAATCGAAACATATTCTTATTTTTCAACATGTACCATGGTTTTTAAATGAACCAAATGAAGATAAAGATTATTTCAATGTTGAAATCAATGCTCGTTTAGAGATGTTAGAAAAATTTTCAAAAGCTGGAGTTAAGAAAATCTTTTGCGGACATTATCATCGAAATGCAGGCGGATTTTATAAATCAATCGAAGAAATCGTTACAAGTGCTATTGGTCTTTCATTAGGCGAACAAAAGTCCGGTCTCCGATTAGTACGTGTAACTGAAGACGATATTACTCATCAATATTTCGAAACTGAAAATATTCCAACAACATTTTAATAATGTTCTTCATAAGCGGACGCATATATAAGATTAATAATTTTTTTTTTGCAATTTCCATAACATATTTGACATAAGCTCATAAATAAACAAATTTATTTAAAGTAGAAAACAGGAGAAATACGACTTCGACATGTAGTAATTTTCTATTTATATCAACGATATTAGAAAGATATTAATACTTAAAGTGTAGGAAATAATAAAATAAAAGAAGTTCATTTCAGGATTGAAATGGCTTTCGTTATGCAAAATCATCCTCGAAGGATAGTTTCTTAATTAAAAATAAATAGACAAATCCATAGAAAATTATTCTCATGCACTTGATTGTTATCAATGGACAAGATCCTGATTATTTATTCGATTTATGAAATAATAATGAATTCAATCTAAGATTTTCTAGGCTTCATTGATAATTTCTATTTTAATTTTATTTCCTTTATTGTATCAAGATTCGATATACAGTAATAAATGTATGAGCAAGCGGGTTGATATAGAAAACAAAAGAACAAAATATTCATTGAGCAGGATAAGCACCAGTTGACTAGAAATTCATTAATAGTATTTATTCATTCAGAGTATGACTTCGACTTTCTTTTTGATGTAAAGCATCACATTCTAGTTTCTAAGAAAGAAAAAATTTGATAATAAAAAGCATAAGAATCGACCTTGGCAAGTTTTACTGTTAAGGCTTCACGACGACGAAATTCCATTTTCGATTTTTCAATTTGTACCCAATAAGGAATACGATCAAAACTCGATCGTATTATTTTACAAAATATGATCAATAAATGCTAAAAACCAATTAAAAATTGTTTTTCTTTAGAAAAAAAAGAACATCTTTTTTTTTTGTTTTTACTTCAATGCAAACAAGAATAAATATCTCAGCTGCAAATGGTAAATCGGGCATCAAACGTCTAAATACTCCATGTATTGAACAAAATATACAATTGATTATGATCGCAACAATAACCATGTATTCCATAATATTCTAATAGAATTAAGGAAACACTTCGATCTTCTGTTGTTTCGCGAAAATCATGCTGATACTATTTCATACCTGCCATTGTCCGATATCTTTGACACGTTGTGAAAATGGCCGTTGATAGATCATGCAAAGTTTAAATGCATCTGTTCGTATTTCGAGAAGATTATTTAATAATGAGAAAAAAGCAGCAAGTGGAAATAAATTCGAAAGAAATATAATATAACCGAATTGAACAACAATTTCAAGATAATCATCGTATAAATCAGACCATTTCGGTTGTGAACATTCGATTTCTGCTTGTGACAATGATAGTTCTTCGAAACTTGGCGTCGAACCTCGACGATTCAATGTACTGTCAGTTAGAGTTGCATCAACAGCTTTCGTTGTATAATCATGTGTTTCATTTTGATTAATAAGATTTTTATCTTTCGATTTCGATTGATTCCAATCATCGAGAATACGTTTCAATTCACGATTGAGATCTTTTCGTTCCGCATAACGAACTCGTTCTTTTTTACTCATTTGTATTAACATAGATAGACGTGCATTGGATACAATATAAGGTATAACAGCTTCCTTTAGAATAAAACAATTTTTAATACGAATAAATGTTTCAATCTGTTTACTGTGATATTGCCCCAAAATTGTTTCATAACAAAAAGTGTTGTCAATTGCTAAAAATTGAAAAAGAAAAAAAGAAAGAATTATGATTTGAAACGAATTTTTGTTTCCTTTTACATGTGATAAACGAATGTATTTATGAGTGAAGAATGCGAAATAAAACACACTGAAATAGGAATTCACGCATGAGCACTACAATCAGAAAGATTCAAAACTTGTTTTTTTTCTTTAGGAAAATTTGTTATTTACAGCAAATAATTTCGCAATCATTTGATCATCGTGTTTTCGTTGTTCTCGATAATTTTCTGTCATAGACAGACAATATGATTAATCTTATTCGATTTTGTTTTTTCTTCTTACCTCGATTTGTCAACCATCGACAAATTCGTTTATAAACATCACTAAATGCCGTTGTTAACAACGCTAATAAAATCTTCGGCAATAGATCTGTTAATGTCATTAAACCTAAGAAAAACTCGTTCATTTTTGTTTTATTTGCAAACGTAAAAATGAGCTTTTTTTCGTACTAGGTAAGCGTCCGAGTTTCAATTGTCGATCGATCCAACTTTGAAATCGAATGATAAGAAGAATTAAACATGAAACAAGAAATATATTCACCAATAACAACGGTATGGTAACACATAAACGAAAGATTAAACGTTTCCAACTCGGATAGTATGGTTCGAGTTTATTTGTGATCGGCGAACGACGTAATTCACCTTTGAATGATGGTCGAATCTCTTCGATTTGTTCCATATCGAGTGTATTCCATCGATAAGCGAGAACAGCCTGTTGTCGTCGCCAGAAAATAAGAAAACTTGTTGCCCAGATAATATTAAAAAATGTATTGACAACGAATAATTTATCATCAAGTTCCTAGAATAACGAGAACAAAAACAAACTTTGCGCTTTATTTTATCTTTTAACATTATATTCATCATGCAATTCAATCGAACAAATTTCTATTCACTCATTAATAATTATGATTTTATTGAAAATCACACAAATTTCTGTCCATTGAAATCATCATGGGTCTATTTTCAACAATATTTTTTTACCGTACTCGGTTTAATTCTTTTGTGTTTGTTAACAATTAAAATTCATTTAACAGAAAAACGTTTTCATGATTTTCATGCACTTATTCGTTGTTATATTATGAGTTTAACATTGACCATAATGTTTCTTGCTTCAATTCCTTATCATTTCAACTCAATCGAATGGAATTGTCTATTTGAACAAGTTCTTCTTCAATATTCATCAATTATCTGTCTAATTAATCTCTTTCTTATTAGTCTTCTACGTTTAATAAAATTAAAAACATCATCGATTTGTTTTCTATTTCTTTCATTAATATTTATTCAAACATTTATAACTTGCTTATGGTTATATATTCTTTCGATTAAACATCGAACATATTCACGAATGATTTGTTATTATCATTTAGAAATTCATCTATGTCAACATGATTATCAACCATTAATCATATCGACAATTTTATTTCCGATTATTTTTATTCTCACATCATATAATGTCTATTATTTTACTCGGCCATTTGCTATAGCTCAATTTCTCGAAGCGATTATCTCTTCGATCGGTTTGGCGCTTGCAGGATCGATGTGGTATATGAATTTATTAATTTCAAATTATCCTCAAGTACCATATCGATATGTTGCATACGTAGTTTTATTAACTTATATGTTACCAAGGTAGAAATCTGCAGATAGAGAGAGTTCGAAATGGAAAATTAATTTTCAGAATATGGATATCGGAACTCGAACGTTCACGAATAACAGTCGAAGAAATTCGACCACTTTTACATGACGAAATCGAATATCGAAATGAAAATTGTCGAATACATTTTAACGATGATGATGATGATGATAATGATGAAGAGATTCATTGTCAAATCGAACAAAAATCGAAACCAATCATTCGAACAATGGATATGTCACCCGGTGAAATATTCTCATCAATGCTCGATAAATACGATTCCAAACCGAATGATTATCTTTGATAGAAGCACGCACAAACCTGAGTACGACCACTATAAAACCAAATTATAATACCATAGAATGCAGGTATACAGAGTGCTTTCGTATAACAACTAATTAATATAAAATAAATAAATAAATAAAAACAGATATGAATTTGACAAATCATACCTTAACCAGTAGAAATAAAGAGCAATTTTGACACCGAAATATTGTCGAATTTCCTCTAGAAAACAATTTTTATTCTATCGATATCGATTTTAAATGCAAAATTTGTGTTACCAAATGGTTGTGGTTTGAAAAATACCTTTGGCCAAACCCATGTTTCTCTCAAACGATTTAGAGTTTCTTTATTATGCAATGGTATAATCTGTTTAATAAGTTTCTTTTCAAGTGCTCGTTGTACTACAGAATTTAATTTAAAAAAAAAATGAATCGATCATCTGTTTTATTGATTAGTTTGAAATTATCTGAATTACTCAATGATTGACCGATTTTAAATTTAATTCCATTAATTTCCTGATTTTGTTCGATGCGTATCGAAAATAGTAAATGTCGAACGATCGATTGTCGTTCTTGTGTTGTTAAAAATTCGTCTTCATTTTGTAGGTCTACAAATAAAAATTCGCTTTTTTATTTAGTTTATTTTTCGTGTCCTACTTTCGTAAAATTCTAAATCATCAAAGATAAATATTTTATAACCGCCCCCTAATTCTTGTTTAATCGGCTTTTCTAATTGAAGGTCATGTGCGCCTTTCAATAGTCTAGAAAAAGAATTAGTCAAATTCTTTTATCTTTGTTAAATCATGATTCTTATTCCTCACCTTTCATAAGTAAATGTTACATAAAATCCATAAACACCTACGCAAGTAAAATAAATGAAATACTAAATGCAAATTTCTTATCTTTGTTTGGCTTTTACCAGTCGTGAAATGATATTTTATCGAAAGAACTATATCGGGTGCTAATTGATGCAATTGTTCGAGAAACCAAATAAGTACATAGTCATCGATATGCGATGAAAATGTAAGAAGTACATCACATTGATAATTAGTATGTGCATTCAGCCATAGACGATTACTCATAGCTGACGAGAGATTATGAAGTTTTCGGCGTAAAAGTGAATTCACTGACAGAATAGAATAAAAAAAAAGCAAATAAATAAATAAATAGATTTTTGATTTTTATTTATTTATCTACCATTGCTGATTTGTTCATTTAGATTCTCTTTAGTCGAAGTCATTATCTAAATCAGAAATGAGTCATTCGTTGATTTTTTTGTACGTACAAACAGTTAAAATCGTTTATTTAAAATCAGATCTTAAAAAAAGTATGTATATGTGTATATTGCTCAACTACTACCACCGGTCGATAGACGAACAGAAAAAAATGTGAAAAAGAATAAGGAAAAGAACGGTTGGATCATCGTCATCGAGAAAAAGTTAAGATTCAAATGTGTAAATTAGTTAGTTTACATATGTATACATATAAGAACAATTTTGTTGTTTAAATTTGATTTTCTTTGATTAAACCAACAAAATCCAGGATTAATTGTTGTAAATCATTAGCTTTTAATTCACTTATACGTATGACATCTTCATGGACAGCTTCGACAGTCGAATCATATTGGGATAAACATTTATTTGTGATCAAAGCAAGACCAAGTATACGAAGACCACAATGTGCGCCAAGCGTAACTTCATGTACAACTGACATGCCTAAAAACGAGAAAGAAAAAACGAAAAGCTAGTCATGTCTCTACGCGTTGAAATCAACAACAAAAAGAATTTATTCCGGTTCAATCAAGCTTATAATAGATTTCCTTCGTTGATATCCGGCTTTTATTTATTAAATTTCTCACTTACCAACAGCATCACAACCGAGCAACCTAAGTAAATTGATTTCAGCTATTGTTTCATAACAAGGTCCACCTAAATCATTTCACGAAATGCACTGATAAAACCGAATGTACTTTTTAAGATTTACTTACCGAGTGCACAATAGACTCCTTCACGTAGTTCGATATTATGTTTATGGGCAACCTGTTTCATTTGGGATAAATATTGACGATCATATGCATGACCAACGGGAGGAAATCGAGGTCCTATCAAATGAAATGATCAGTTATTTACTTATGAAAATAAGGACTTTCTAATATTATAATACCGAATCTAAAAATAGAACGCAAAAACAAAAATGACCTTTGAGTACATTTCTTTCTTAATTGATTTTCATTTACCGCTCATCATTATGACCAATTAATGGATTATTTCCTGCCATACTTGGAAAATTAATATGGTCTTTAATTAGCATTATATCACCAACACTATAACTTTGATTAACACCGCCAGCAGCACTAGAAGTTCAGGTAGTAAATAGTTAGATATTTGACTTCAAATTAATCTTACCATGTCACAATTAATGTATGTGCTCCGAGCATATGCATGACACGAACAGGAAATGCACACTTGAAAAAGAAAAGAAACTCTTGAAATGAGATGATTGTGGTTTCTCTTTTTTTTCTCGGTACGTACAATTGCGGTTGTGTATCCTTCATAAGGATGAAATCGACCTTGCATACATACAATAGAAATTCCATTTAATGTTCCGAAAACAAGATTGCTTCGATGACCAGCAACTGAATGAGAAAGTATTGAGCAAAATAAATAGATTAGAAGAAAAAAAAACATCAAAATAATCTACCGGTTGATCGTGGAAAATGTGGAATATTCGAATAGGGAATAACGGTTTTATTAATAATTAGTTCAGCTAAACCGCCCAGACCTGAACCACAAATGATTGCAACTTCAGGTTTTGTTGGAACAATCGTTTGAATAAATTGAACGATTTCTTGCACTCGTTCATACGTATAAAATCTAGAAATTTTGATTTCAATCAAAAATTTATTCTTCAAATCGATTTTGTTACCGATTGGTGATCGCATTCGGATGTTCACCAACGGATTCTGCCAGACTACAACCAGCAGTCGGTGTTGTCTCAGTAATTGTTTTCTTATTTGTTGACATTATTTAATCTGAAATCAAAAAAGAAACATAAGTCGAGCAAACTTCGATAAGAAATGGCGTATATTTAGACAAATAGTCAGTCTTTATATTCGCCCTGTTCCCAGTGACACAGAAATGATCGAGAAATGGATCAAACCCTAACTGTTTGTGTATGTTCTATACTCTGTCTTTTTATTTCTCGCCGTTTTTTTTTTCTTCCTCTGTCTATCATTGACTCTGTTTGGCTTGTTTTTGTAATAAAGCAAAGAAACAAAAAAAAAACGAAGAAGAAGAAGAAGAAGAAGAAAAAAGGAAGAAAAGAAAAAAGAAAATATGTAATAACGATAATATGCATCCAGCAAATAACTATATCATAAACGTACGCCAATGCTAATTCTTCATCATGCGCAAGGAGCAGAGAAAGGTGTGTGAGTGTATCCACTGAATAATCGAATAAAGAAAAGCAAGAAAACAGAAAAAAAAGCATAATTACTATTTCTTTTTTTTCAAAAATCTATTCAAAAAATCTGCTGTTTTTTTCATCATAAGAACATAAAGACAAAAGAAAAGAAATTACAACAGTTATTATTATTATTATTATTTTTGTTTCTAATCACGCATACGAATGTATAATTATCTGACAAAATTTTGATTTTCATCTCTAAATCTACTGACTAATACCAAGATGAGTTTCGATTGCCTCGATGTAATCTTGTTTTTTTGTGCCCGACGATTTTAATTTCTTTTCACGGCAATATTCTTTTAACATTGGAATAGTTAATTTGGTTAACTAAAAAAAGACGAAAACAAATACAAATAAAAATTTTTTGTCTCTCATGCTGTGATTATTTTTCAACAAACCAA
>Ga0209952_1002635_pt1 | contig 13241 bp, 5 predicted proteins | sample ThiBiot_750_biof_2_FD_183951 | JGI IMG/M metagenome (GOLD analysis project Ga0209952, IMG submission 183951) | Wastewater bioreactor microbial communities from Cape Town, South Africa - Thiocy_cont_750_biof (SPAdes) | ecosystem: Engineered > Bioreactor > Thiocyanate-remediating >...
CGAACAACGGCAAACAACAACAGCCGGACATTGTATTGTTAATTCCATGAGATCTTTTTCATAGAATGACAAACATATTTGTAATGTATCACCTGTAATGATTAAACAAGCATCGGTCTTGCGTCGAAACATATTCAATTCATGTAGACAATCGTCACGTGTTGTCACTTGTTTAAATGTATAAATATCATGATCTCGTCCGATTAATTTCGAACTCTTAGCAATACACGTTGCTGTTTCGAGTTTATCACCAGTAAGCATCCAAATTTTAATGCCTGCATTACGTAATGTTTCTAATGTTTGTCGAACATTTTCTTGTAATTTATCTTCAACACCAGTTACACACAATAATTCCATGTCACGTTCTAATGTTTCGATAACTTCGTTAACACGACGATTACGATCGATGGTTTGTAAACGTGCTTTCATTAAACGTTGTTCGAATTCTTGATATTGTTCAATAGTGAGATGTTTTTTGGCGACAACTAATGTCCGTAGACCTTCACGTGCCATATTCGAACATTCTTCTTGTAGCCAATCATTATATTGTACAATTGTTTGCATGACAATATCAGCACCTTTTAAATAGAAGATAATTTCATTGGTTTGTTCGTCACGTATGATAATTCCCATGCGTTTAGTTTCCGATGTAAATGGAAACATTTGCAAGATTCGATAGTGAAAGAATTGTTGTGTGGCATTTAATTGCAATGTCATGCTTTGAATATCACGTTGAACAAGAGTTAAACCGACTTGTTCAGTCCATTCGACTAAAGCTATTTCATCGGGACTTGACGCTTGATAGGTGACATCTAGACAAAGAACGAGAAAAACACTTGAGAAAGACGAAAAAAAATAATAATCATTTCAATTGACTAACCAGTCGTGGGCAACAGTTGTGTTAAATCTGATGCATCTGTTGTATTTATTGATGTGATACCAGTCAATGGCGTATCAGGCAATGAATTAATTTCGGCACCACGGCCTGTTATTGATGTTCGTGCGCCTTGAGTATTGTTTCGATCGTCATTTGAACGTCCTGATGTATCCAATGATATTGGTGTACGTTCTTCAAATACCGGTGTCACATTGTGACATAGTGCTAAAGCTTTAACTGCTTCAGGAACTTTCGTTGCTTCAGTTTTTTTCACTACATTTCGTGTTCGACCAGATGATGCTGTTGCGGTTGTGGTTGTTGTTGATATGGGATTTTCATGGACAGGTGTTGTCATTGTTCGAAATTGTTGTTTAAGTAAATTCGCTATTTCAGTTTGATTTTCATTGGTATACGAAACTGTGCCCAAATGTATACGTTTAAAAATCATTAGATTCTGTGTTAGCGTTCCAGTTTTATCCGATAATAAATAACCGATCCGTCCTAATTCTTCTGGTATCGTACTTGTACGTACAACCGTACCCGGAATAGTTTTATCACGTTGAATAAACCACGCGTAAACTGTTTTGCCCATATCGAGATTAACTCGAAGACTGATTGGTATCATATAAGAGAATAAAAGAAAGAATCGAACCAAATATCGATACCATGGTCCACGAAAACCTTTCAATACAAGCATAACAATTGAAAGAATAACAAGAGCAGCAAATAACAATTTTGTTAATGTATTTATTTCAATATCAAGTAGGCCGACTTTCGAACGTGGTTTACTTGTATTCATAACCATACGTGTATCTGAACCAGTATATATGACACAACAAATAGCTTCACCTGTGGCAACAACAGTGCCGGACCAAAGAACATTCTCAACAGTTAATGGTTCATCTTGTTTCCATGAAATGACACCATTGAATTCATGAATACTTAGACTAGGAGGTTCGGCATGTATTTTTGCTGTTGCACTCGTTTCAGATATTAAAACGGATATATCTTCAAGGGATTGTGTAATGGGAGTTGCAATGCGTAGTTTCCAATCGGTTTCACCGTCCAATTGATCTGTACGAATAAAACAAGTGCCTAGACATAAGAAAAAATAAGTATATGGTCTCTAAGGATTGACATTTCTTTTTACCTGATTTATCTGATGTTTGCAGAAGTACAACATCGGCTGGTACACGTTGATTTTTCTGTATAACAATCACATCGGATACTTGTAATTGTGAGCTTGGAATCTTTTTTCGTCGTCCATTGGCGCCCAAAAGAGTGTACATTTGTGAATTTAATTCTTTATCTCGATAGGCTCGTTTAATATCATCATAAGCTTCACGTAACATAGTGACAAATAGAACGAATGCTAATGGACCCCAATATGTATATAAATAACCCACACGAAACATCGGAATAAATTGTGTACATGCCATAATAAGAAAATAAAGATTAAGAAAAAAACGAAATTGTTCGAAGAGAACAAGTGGAATAAAGGTTAATATGTTATATTTTTGATTTCGTATGACATTTTTCGGGTACCATGTTTGGTTGAGATCGCGTCGTCCGAGCATAACATTTCTCGGCTGTGTTTTATGTGCTTTATTGCGACATAGAGAAAATATCGATGAACAAGATATGCCCATTTTTGTCGTTGAGGATGATGATGATGATGTTTTCAATTTCAATTTAAAATCGGTTTTAGATCGAAGAGTTATTCGAGGTTTTAATTCAAATTCATCGGAAGATAAACATTCATTAGCTTCATCATCTTCATTAACTAACGGCGCATGTTCCATTCAAAATGAAAAAGTTGAATCTGCATTGAAAATCGACTATTGTTTTGTTTTGTTTTTTGTTCGAAATAGATGAGGAGAAACTAGGAAATACTAGAAAGAAACACGAATCAAATAACACGCACGCAAAAATAGAACAACAAATGATATTTTAACGTTTGTGATTATTAGGTCGACAGATTGTGTAGTTGAAGACACACATCAAATAATAGATAGATAAATAATAATCGGGTGATAAACTTTGTCGAATCATCAAGCAAGCAGACCTCTTTTTATTGGTGTCGCTCGAATCGTCAAGATGTCGTATGTTGTTGAGTTCCATCAAAATGTCAAGTCTTTTTATGAAAAAATATGTTTTCTTTTATTGTCTCCGTTGATTTTCCTGTATTAATTCAAATGTCAATAGACAAGACATAAAACAGGTGTGACATTCACCATATTGTCATTCGACGTTCTTTTTTACTTTCTTTCTTTTGTTAGATTAGATCGTTTGACTGACAGACATCGAGACTCGATTTCGAACCTAATCTCGTTTGCCTTGAAGTTAAATTCGTCCGATACAAATCTTCTCAGATATCCGTAATTCAATTAGAGATAATACACAACGTTTTCTTGTCTGTTTCTTTTGTTTCTACTAATCAAATAAAACCAACAGACAGAGAGAAAGAAAAAGCGAATGAATATTAATATTCTTAATTCGAAATTAATGATGATTTTATTTTCAGGCAAATGATAGAGATAAACGCCAAAGCGGAAACAACGAATACACCCATACATGAGCAGTAAAGAGAAAAAGAAAGATAGAAGCAAAAAAAAATAATATAAAAAAAGAAGAAGTAGAGAAATGAGACCAAATCACCATGAAACAATACACACATACAACGACTAATAATTAGTAATAACAACAACAACAACAACAAGAAGAAAAAAGAAGAAGGAAAAATTGATGTCTATTCGTGCGATTGTTTCAAATCTACTGGAAATTAATTGGGGAAGAGATGAGAGACGACTATGTATGTATATATTTATATGTGCGCAAGAAAAGAAACCAACATAAGCCAAAACAGAGAGGAAAGGTGAGCGCAGTATGATATTATGATAGTAAATAAACGGAAGAAATAAAAAAAAAGGGAAGGAATCAATTATTTAAACACAGAAAAGATCTCTCCTAGAACGAGAGAAATGTCTATTATTATTATTATTATTGACTAGGATATACGTATGTAGATGATGTATAGGCAATGTAATGTGCATGGTGGGAATGCAATTGTAATTGAATTGGTTATTTCGATATGTTCTATTTTCGTTTCATTGAAAAAAATCCACCCGCTTTTTTCTTTCCACTTGTTGTTGTTGTTTGTTGACCTGATGTCGATTCAGCTGATGTACTCGATTGTAATGGTAATGTTCGAGATTTGGGTTCGGTAGCCGATGAGGCTTGTCCGACGTCAATACCTAGACATTAATCATAAAACAAATTGTTTCATGGAACAAAAAAAACAACTACCTGAAGAACTCGTTTTCATTGTTAGTTGTTGTTGTTGTTGTTTTGGAGAATTTGTCGATGATGATGATGATGCAACACCTGTTGGTGAATTCATCTGTGTTACTGTACTATTAATAGCTGTTATCCATTCATTCATATCGGTATCATCTTTCGCATGAAATAGATATTCATGACCGCCATGTAATTTCAATCGAAAGACGCTCGTTTTCTTTCGATAATCTGTTGCTTGCGATGCATTGCTTGTCGAATCGAATATTAAATCATCGGCTACTATTCGACCTGATTTCAAATGTTTAGCATCTTTATAAAATGATAAACGTGAACTTGTCAATGCCGAATAGTATTTTTCCCAAGCACGATGTGTTGCTTTGCGTTCATGTCCTTCCCATTCGTGTTTACGCGAAAGGAAGCCTTCGCGAATGGTCGGTACACGTACGGCCGATTCCGATCGTCGTTGTTTACTCGATGATTCATGTTCTTGACTTGTACGTTGTTTACCTGGAAGAGTTGTTGGCCGGCCACTACTATCGGTTACTGTTCGTTCTTCGACCATTGTCGATCGTATTTTCGATTTATCTGTTGATGTTGTTGGCCGTTCAGCATCACGTTCTTCCCATGTTTTAAATTCTTCGACATAGATCGGCAAACGACTTTGTCGTGGTTCAGCCGGCGGTAACTGTCGTTTCTTTTCTAATGTTGTTAAATTTCTCAATGCATTGAAACGATCCTCTTGTGCAATCAAGGATTTTTCGAATTGTTCATGACGTTTAATAAGATTTTCGACTTGATCCAATGTTTCACCTAATTCTTCATTAGCTAGATACGATTCTTGAGCAATTAACCATGTTTCAGCTATGGCTGCATCACGTGCAAATTGATAAACTTCAAGAATTAATTGTAAATATTCCCAACGTTCATGCCACGTGTCTTCTAATTGATCTCGTAAGATTGATAATTGTACGCATTTATCTTTGACTTCAATCGAACGTGCATGACGACGATTGAGTAAATCTTTACCAAGATTAATACACATGGTGAAATTTTCTTGTCGTGCATCGATTTCAGCTTTTAAACTTTGATGATTATTCATGAGAAGATCAACACCACTGACATCATGTGGTTTCGAACTATTGGTCATTTGTCGGATCATTCCATCCATCCACATATGTAAATCACGTGCTAAATTCAAGAATCGATGTAAATCTTCGTAATCATTCAATAAACGTTTGCGTTGATCAACGAATTGTTGTAATAATTTCCATTGTTGTAAAACATCGATTTCTTTTTGTTTGATTTCTGCTTCTTTTTCGCCAGCATATCGACCGTTCAAACGTTTCGCTTCCTGTTGAATACGTTGAATGTCTTGTGCTAAAAGAACTAATTCCGTTTCGAATTGTTGATGTTTACGTAGTAATTGTTGTACACTTTGTTGATCACGACCAATCTCATCTGGTATCGTATTCTTACGTTCTTGCATTGTAATAAGTATTTCTTTGCAATCATGTAGAAATTTCTGTAATTCCCATGATGCTTTCAATGATTGTAAACGTGTTTCAATCAATTCTAATAGATCTTGATAGGATTCATTTAATGAATCTTTTAATTCAGCGATTTGTGCTGAATCAACATGACCATTCGAGATCAATATGTCAATCATTTCATTGGCATGTTGTAAACGTTCGTTGCCGATTTGTTCTGTTTCTTGAGCAAATGCTGCGAATCGATCGAGTAACATTGAAACATGTTCAAAATCTTGTCCGAGTTCATGCGAACCGGCGATTAATTCTCGATCGGAGATCCATTGTTCGAGATCATCGATTTCTCGATTTAATCGATAGAGTTTCAATGTTTCTTCTAAACGTTGTCGTCGTTCAACGGATAGATCTTTCAAACTAGCATACAATTTATCTAATTGTGTTTGTCGTTTGTTGATTAATTCTTGATGTTCAGTGATAAGATCACGCGAAAGACTCGATTGATCAACATCTTGAATTAAATTCTTCGCTCGTTCGCCTAATTCTCTTAGAATATCACTGTAATTTTCGATAGTCTGTTCAGTTGTTTGTTGTTTACGTATAAATGCTTGTGTGGATAGTTCATCTTTGCCACGTTCTTCACTCATCATATACAATTCTTGTTCGCCGAGCCATGCTTCAGCTTCACTAAGATCGTAATAATATTGATAAATATTTTCCAGTAATTCAATATGTTCACGTCGTTGTTTAATTGTTTCTTTCAATTGAATGTAATTCTCAGCTAATTGCCGTAGACGTTCTTCGAATTCATCGGTACGTGCCGGATAATCTTGACTGATACGTGTACATTCAGTTCGTAAATGTTCGAGTAAACGTTGTTCATGATTTTCGATTTCTTTTAATAAAGATTCATTTTTTCGTTTTAATAATTGTACATTCATGAGAGTTTGTTGTTTATTATTGAAGATTAAATCGGCATAGGTTTGTAAGAGATGACGTTTTTCACTCAACCAAATTTGTTCATCTTCGATATCGCGTAGATATTGATGAAGATGTTTTTGTTGTTCTAAACGAAGTTTCTTTTGTTCTAATGGAAGGAGAAGTTTCGAGAATTTCTCTTCGACTTGTAAACGTTTCGATTCGATTTCATCGGCTTTTTCAGGTTCTAATTGTTTCAATTTGTCAGCTTGAACACGTAATTCATCGACTTGTTGTTGACGTTTCAATAATTCTTCTTCGATGGTTGTTTGTTTCAATAATAAAAGATTCGTCGCCGTAAGATTATTTTCAACTGGTTCAAGTGTCGATACGGCTGTTTGTCCATCGATTTGATCGTTCGGTGTTGTCGATTCACCAGCATACAAATGTTTTTCAATATTCAACATAAATTCATCGAGATTTGTAATCGATTGTTGAAATAATTTCGAACGATTGGCATCGAACAGACGTTCGCCTTTATCACGCGTTATATCTTCCAATGTCAACCAGAGATTATCCAATTCGTCGATACGTTGATCGATCAAAATCGGATCGATTTGTTGTCGATGTTCTTCTTTCAATTGTTCGGCATGACGTTTCAATGCTAATAAACGTTCTTTATTCGATATGATTTCAGCTTGAAATGCTTGATGACGAAGATATTTCGTATGAATATTGGCCGTATCACGATAGGTATCATCTTGTGCTTGCAACGATTTCATATCGACCCATTCTTTGAGATCATCACAATCTTGAATAAATTGAAAATATTTCAATGAATCATGAAGTTTGTCGTGCATTTGAAGAGCCGATTGACGATTGGCTCCGTACCGATCGTTGATGATCGATGCACGTGAAAGAATCTTATCGCCAAGATAATGATTTTCCTGACACAAACGTTGAGCAAACGAGCAGACGCCTTGAATTTTATCTTCATTAGCTGTCATTGTCGTGACGAAATCTTCGTGTTTTTTAATTAGACTTTCGACATCATCGAATGATTTCGGTTTTTGTTCGCGTTCACGAGCTAAATATGCTTCTTGATGATTCAAGAGAATCTCAGCTTGATTAGCATCTCGAACGAACATTTGATATTGCATAGCTTCAGTCAGCATGTTCTTTTTCTGATGCCACATTTGATCGAGTTCATTCCATCCGTCGTCGAGCGCATTCAAACGTTCACGCAAGAAAATATACTGTGGATCGGTTGTATCAGCATCTCGAATGACTCGATGTCCGTATTCTTTCATTTGACTGTAATCAGGTCCGTATCGATCGACTTCTTCTTTGATTGTTTGATGTTGATTGAGTAATTGTTCGGCTTCGTTCAATGTATTTGGAATGTCTTCACTTGCAACGAGAGTCTGAGTTTTAGTTAACCAAGCTGAAAAATGATCGAGATCGCGAAGAAATTTCTGTAATTCAGCTGCTTCGCCCATGGATTCTTCTCGTCGACGGAGTATTTCTTTTAATTCATACCAAACCGAATTGATTTGTCCGACTTTCGTTCGAATATCTCGAGCTTCATCCGGATGATCTTTCTCTAATTTCGATGCTTCCGATTCCAATTGATCGAGTTTCGATTGAATCGCAGCCATATCACGTTCTAAACCGCTGAGACGTCGTTGCATTGTCATTACACCACCAAGATCACGACCTAAACACACGATTAAAAGAAAAAAATAATAAAATTATTCTCTGTTGGAAAGCATTCTGTTGAACAAGACTCCTATGCAATCATTGTTCAGTGACTAACTTCCATGAAGATATATTTTAGCATTTTAATTTCTTCCAAACAATCAATCAAATATGAGTATTCGAAAAATGACAAGAAAATGCGCTCTCGTATGTAGATTCGAACGTATGCATTCGAACTCATTCGAATATTTACCTAAATCTTCAGTCGATTGAATGATACGAATTTTATCTTGTATCCATGAGATGGTTTCATTGCATTCGATATGAAATGTTTGTACGCCAAATGTTGAACTTAAATCGTCGCGTTTTTTATCGACTAAACGTCGTAATTGTGACCAATTATGATTGAGTTTATTAATTCGATCGAGAATTTCTTGCGAATTGGGATGATCATTTTGAACGAGTGTACGTGCTTGATGACCGACGATCGCAACTTTCGATGCTGTCGAATTCATATCACGTTCGAAACCATCGAATCGATGTTTGATCACTTCTAATTCTTCGATATCATCGACTTGTGTCGGATCTAATGTGGCTAGAAAACGTTCTTTTTCTTCGATCCATGCTTCGACATTGTCGGCATCGGCTAACAAACGAAATAATGCAACAGCATCATGTAATTTCTGTCGACGCAATTTCGACAGTTCCAATAATTCTAAATATCGTCGTTCAATCGATTGAACACGTTGTTGAACATCGGACGATGTTTGTTTGTCTTGTGCAAGTGTTTGTAAATTATTTTGTTTGAAACCATCGATCGTTTTTCGATAATTATCCAATAAATCTTGTGTATCTTTGTGTTTTTTCAAAAGTGTTTGAGCTGATGATTCATCACGACCGATATCTTCACTTGAAACAAGTTTTAACATATCAAGCATCCATGTATCGATATCATCGGCATCGGAAAAGAACTGATAGTAATCATGTGTTTGAGTTAAATTCTGTGCACGATTAGCTGACATTTCAATAAGATTATCCCATTTTAATTTCAACATATCTAAACGTTCGTTGATTTTCTTTGCTGCAAAATGATCTTGATTGATCATTGTTTCGCCTTGTTGTGTTAGATTTTCTAATTGATTATAACGTGTTGCCATATCACCTTCGACGAGTTTATGTTTGCCGAGTAAACTATCGGTTGAGTTAACATCGTGACCTACGTCGGGCGATGTCATTGTTTGTTGTTTTTCGTCGATCCAGATTTCAGCATCACCAATATCGGAATAGAATTTAGCGAGAACTTTGGCTTGTTCAAGTAATTCTCGACGTTTACGTGCTAATTCGATTAGTTCTTCGTAGGATTTTTGAAGATTATGTATTCGAATTTCGATTTCTTCGGGTGTTGCCGGTCGATAACCATCGATATTCACTTCAGGATTGAGATATTCATCAGCATCGGTAATCGCACGTTTTAAACGTTCGTCAATAACATAAATATCAGCTTCAATTAATGAATGTCGTTGAAGAAGTTCATCGGCTGACATCACATATTTTTCAATATCATCCGATTTCAATCGCCATTTTAAATCCGTAATCCATTCGTAGATGTATTGCATTTCTTGAAAAACACGTTGAAGATTATAAGCTAATTCTAAACATTGCCGACGTTTGGTTACTAGACTAACTAAATATTCCCAATGCATTTCAACGTTCTTTTTTCGTGCTTCGATTGTTGCATAATCATGATAATCTTCAGTTTTCAATTCATTGGCAATAGCCATTATGTTCTGTAAACGTTCTTCAAATGCAGCTATATCAGTTTGAATAGCTTCTTGTTTCTTAAACGCAGCTTCGACTGACGCAAGATCCGTTCCAAATTGATCGCTGGCAACGAGTTTCTCACTATCAGTCAGCCATTTTTCTCTTAGACCCGCTTTTCGATTGAATTTCGTTGCTAATTGTTCGAGTCGTTCTTGTCGAAGAATTTCTTCTCGCAAAGCTAATTCTCGTTCGTGTTCGGCACGTTCGAGATTTTCCCATGCACGATTGATATCCGAAATCATTTTGCCTTCTTTCGGTTGATACGGTGTTTGTTGATTGGCACGTTGTTTACTTTGTAGAGTGAATAGTAAAACTTCGAGATTGCCTTTCTCAGCGAAACGTGCTGGTTTATCGACGACACGATATCGATTGAATTCCATAAGTTTTTCTTGAACACGTACGAGTGAATTGGGAAATTGTCGATCGTTTAAGTGTCGAATTGTTTGTTCAATCCAAGCTAAGAGATCCGAAACATAACGTTCGTATTCATGTGCCATTTTTTCTGAGTCAAGTGCCGAACCAATGACTTTAGCTAAACGTCGACCTTGTACACTATCGTTTTTCATTTTCGAAAAGTAATGATACAATGTAACAATATATGTTATGATCGATTTTTCATCGACATATTCAACATTAACATCTTCAGGATCGAGTAAACGACTTATGCCTAAACGTTTCTCGCAAATATCAAATGCTAATTGTAGATTATGATTAGCATTTTCTTTTGTTAGAGTTTTAAATTGTGGTATTAAATCTGGACGATGTTTATGTATTAACGCACAAAATGCAAGACCATCTTTCCATGATGTCGTAAAATTACGTACGTTAACATTTGAATAATCAGCTGTTTTCATTTGACACCAAAGTAACAGTGCATCTTTGGCTGATTTGGTTTCAGTTGATTCGTATTCTTCGATAGTTATATCTTGAATTTGAAAACGAAGAATAATTGTCCAAATTAAGCCGAGAATTAACGATGAATTACCATCGACAATATCATGAGCGCTAGAAAAAGAAAAAACATTCGTTCTTTCATCAGAATTTCCGTTTATTTTTTTAACGTACCCAATATTTTCTAAATGAACATGTTGTTCTTGTAAAAACATAATGGCTTTATCGACATTTTCTAAACAATGAATACGCATTTTGCCTCGTGTAGCTTTCGGTAAACGTTCTCCACTTAAAATTTCTAATAGACGTATGAGCATTTTTCCATCAGCTAAATCAGTATATAAATCTGTTATTCGACAGCCAACACGACTTAAATGTGAATTAACCCATTTGGTAAATGTTTTCTTCTGCACATAACCACGTTCATCAGCTAGCACTTGAATACGTGTTCGTTCGAACATACGCGCTGATGAATTACATTCATCTTGTCCAGCCAAATCAAAATCATTGCCAATCTCTTCAAGATTCAAATTCGTTGAATCCTGACCATTTGCATGAGAATGAATACCGTTTGCTGTTGCTGACGACATATTCAAACTAGAAAAGAAAGAAACCGATTAAGTTGTGATCGATGTACGTTTTTTTTTCTTCGTTATTCATTCAAAAAAAGGGCGAGAAGAAGACAAATATGCATATACTATATATGTAACCTAGAAAAAAAAAGAAACAAAATCGAATCTCTTGAGAAATCGTAACTGTTACAAAAAATGATCCTTTCCGAATCTCTTGCTTTTCTTTCGCTTCTTCTTCTTCTTCCTACAAAGCTGTGTAATATGAAAACAATAATTCTTCATGAATGAAAAGAGTAAGGCACCAGCTCTTGCTTCGATTTCTCGTTCTTTTTTTTTACATAAGCAGTAATACTACAATCTTGCCGGGAGGAGAAAGAAGATTAATTGTGTCTGTAGGTTTTGCTATGTATATAGAAACAACATACAAAAAAAGAAACAGAGAAACTCTATGCCAACTAGACAAACATACGCATCATCCTATTACTTAACTAAAGAAAGAATTAGCATGTTAGTGGTTCACTCGTCGTTTTTGTCGTGTTCAATGTAAATCTTTACGCATTATCGTACTAAGCGTGATGATTATCAATGAAAGAATACAGTATCGAGCATTGTTGTGATTTCTATTACAATTAAACATCGACTAATACTTTATTTATCTATAGGGGATGAAGGTGTACGGCATCTTCTTTCTTTTTTTTGTCAAATGCTTATCTCAGGGATTGAGCTAGAAAAAAAACGCGAATAAAAAGGCAATATCATTTATATTTTATCTATTCTTATTTCTACTTGGAGCAACAACAAGAGCGAAAGAGTGTTAGTAATCATTTGCGTTCATCGTTCTTTCTATTCTTTTTTTTTCTGTTCAAAGGTGGTGGCTGTGGTGGTTGTGGTAATGGCGTACTAGTGCATTTTTTCCTTTCTTTTTTTTTGCTTCTCTGTCGCCTAGTCTCTGTTCTGTTTCTCTCTTTTTTTTTCATCGTCCGTTCGTTCTCTTTGACTGAGAAGAATACTAAAATGGTACCGCAATTATTGCGGCGATGATGACTACTGCTGTCGCGCAGCCACTCGGCGTTCGACGCATTTTTTCAGAGAAAGAGACAGAGAGAGAGAGAGAGAGCGAATCGCGGTTTTCTCTTTTCTTTCTTTGTTTTCTATGTAGTGTTCTCTCGGAATAACGCGTTCTTTGATATGAATAATAAGTTGAAAAAGAGGAAAGAAGACGACCGCAGGACTAAGGCTTGTTAATGTTCACTATGCTTAGTCTTTTCTAACTTACCAATTCTAATTATATATATATATATATATATAATCAAATTGTGTATTATTTTCTTCTTCCTCTCCCTCTCTCTCTCTTTTTCTATTTTCCCTTCTCAAAATCATCCTGAGGTCAAAAGAAGAAAACGAAGACTTTAATCAGTAATTGATTCCATTCCATAGCGATAAATGGATAAATTTTTTGCTAGATATTTCTTCTCATCGACATTGATTGGTTATGGGGTTAACTTCGAATAACTAAGATAATAATTATATTTGGTATCAATAAATCGTTTGCAGCTAGAAAAACACGAGGAAAAAAAAGAACAAGACCAACGACAAGGCAAATCAATGATGTTCTCGAGACATATACAGTAGATACTATATTACACATCAAAGAATCATAATGAACAAATCGAATGACATACC
>Ga0209952_1002651_pt1 | contig 13202 bp, 11 predicted proteins | sample ThiBiot_750_biof_2_FD_183951 | JGI IMG/M metagenome (GOLD analysis project Ga0209952, IMG submission 183951) | Wastewater bioreactor microbial communities from Cape Town, South Africa - Thiocy_cont_750_biof (SPAdes) | ecosystem: Engineered > Bioreactor > Thiocyanate-remediating >...
GCGCGAGGTCGACGACTTGTGGAACAGCAGCGTGCCGCGCCAGGTCTGGGTGATCGGGTCGTAGTAACCGAGTGCATCGTCTTCGTACTGTTCGAGAGCGTAGGGCTTGGAATTAGCAAGAACGAAGGGCAGCGGCTTCGCGTTCTGCTTATCGTTGAGATTCATCATTGCTTTCCTTATCGCGGTCCTTGGGTCAAACAGGGTTCGGACAGAGAGTCTCGAGTGTTGAATCTTGAGGCCGACGCGGGGGCCCAGCAACCCCCCGTTCACGGGGGGCACCACCTTAAGCGGTGGACGACCGGCGCTGACAGCCTCACAACCCGACGATCCGCAACAGGCAGATCAGCCCCAGCGCGACAAGGCAGATCAGGCAGGCGCCGTACCAGAGCATCGAGCCCCAGTACCAAAGCGGATTGGCCTCGCGCGAGGTGATGCCGAACTTCTCCGGAATGATGCCGCTGTGCCAAGCATCGCGCAGCAGGTGAAATATCAGCACGCCGACGACCGACGCGCCGGCGAGCCCAACTGCCGGCGCCGTGATCGGGTAGTCGGCTGCCGTCGCCATCGTCAGATACAGCAGACAGCCAAGCGCCACGCAGAGCACGGCAGTGCGGGCGATCTGGCGGAGAACATCGCTCATCGCCGCGCCGCTTTCACGTCGCACACCGCACGGCCGGCCAAGAGCCGGTCCACCGGCGTCCAGTCGTCGGTGAGGATCGCGCCGCAGGCTTGTGGCCAGCGCGCACGGGCAGTAGCGAGATCGAAGCGCCGCCATGTCACGGGCTGCGTGCGTACGGCGTCACCCGCCTCCATCACCGTGGCATCGACGGTAAGTTGCGGCAGGCGCAACGCGTGCTCGGGCGATGGCCACGCTGCGATGACGATATTGGTGGTGCCGCCGGTGGGCGTTTCCGCCACCCAGATATCGACAGCTGGAAACACGCTCATCAATGTGGCCGCGATACTCAGCGCCAATAGCGGCGGATCGGCGCGGTCGATGACATTCGATAGATAGACGCCGGACGGCGTCAACCGCGCCGCCACGTCGCGATCGAATTCAGCAGTGACGAGATGCGGCGGCACGCTGCGCGAGCGATAGGCATCCATCAGCACCACATCGTAGACCTGCGCCCGCGGCAGCACGCGCAGCACGGCGCGGCCGTCGCCGATCAGAGTGTCGAGGCGGCCGCTGCGGTCCGCCCACATGATGTCGCGCGCCATGGCGGCGACCTCGCTATCGAGTTCGATCACGGTGGCGGCCACCGGTTTATCCGCACTCGCCCATGCGCGCGGCAGGGTCGCGCCGCCCCCGCCGATCACGAGCGCACGCGGTGCCGCGACTTTCTCGAACGCAGCCTGCGCGAGACGGTCAGCCAGCGCCGCGTAGCCGAGATGCAGACGCTGCGGGCGATCGCGGTCGGAGGCTGAGTGGACGCCCTCGTCGAGGATCATGAAGCGCAGCAGGTCGCCACCGGCGAGCGGCTTATCGAGCAGGCGGATGCAGGTGTAACGCGATTCGACGAGGCACTGCTTGTCGCCGAGCCACGGCAGCACGCCGATCGTCGCCAGCACGAGACCGTAGACCGGCGCGACGATGGCGGGCTTTCGCGCCGGCAGCGCAAGCGCGCCCAACAACAGCCAGACGCCACCGGCAAGCGTGGCCAGGCCCGCCGCGCCGAACCTTTCCAACACGACGAAGCCGGCCAGCACGGTGCCGGCGACACTGCCGATGGCGGAGGCCGCGTAGATCGCGCCGACCATGCGCGGCAACGAGAGTTGCGTCATTCGCGCGGCGAGACGCAACGCCAGCGGCGAGACGAAGCCGGCGGCGAAACTCGGCGGCGCGGCCAGTGCGGCAATCGCCGCCACCGCATCGAGGCCAAAGCCGTTCTCACTTGAAAATGCCGTCGCCACCGGTCCGATCAGCACCGGCATCAGCATCGCCGCGACGCCGGCCGCGAGCCACATCGCCGAGAGCCAGCCGCGCAACGCGCGCGACGTCGCCGCCTCGCCGCTCGCGAGCCCGCCGAGCACATGCCCAGCGGTGAGCCCGAGCAACACGCTGGCAATCGCGGCCGACCACGGCAGCAGCGATTGCCCGAGATACGGCGCGCCGAGCCGGACGATGGCGAGTTCGATCGCCAGCGACGACGCCGCCGACAGCAACACCGCGAGCGGCAACAGAAACCGGATCATGCCAGCGCCGCTTGCGGCCGCGCCAGTGCGACGATGGCGATCGTCGCCCCCAGCGCCACCGCGACGAGAGCGATACCGAGCAATGTCGCGCGCGTGCCGAGCACGTCGAGCCACCACCACAACACGCAGAGCACGCCGCAGACGCTGCCGGTGGCGCCCGCGCCGTAGACCAGTCCGGCCACGGCGTGACTTCGCGACAACGCCAACGCGGTGGTCATCAACAATGGCGTCGCGATGCCGAGAGCGAGGCCCGCCGGCAGGCACGGCGCCGCGGCAAACGTGACGATCCGCCATGGCGTGGCGGGCGCTGCGTTCAGGATCGCCGCATCCCACCACGGCATCGCCAGCGGCGTGACGGCGATGGCAAGCGCCGCTGCTAGCATCGCGCCGGCTGCGACACAAAGTCTCTGCCGCAGGTCGGAGGCGGCGGCGACGCGGCCGCCGATATGGTTGCCCAGCGCCAGCGCCAGCAGGAACGCGGCGATGATCGCGGTCCATGTATCCGTGGACATGCCGGCATGCGGCGCCACCAGCCGCGCCATCGCGATCTCGAAGCCGAGGGCGCAGAACGCCGTCAACCCTTCCGCCAGAATCAGGACAGCGAGCATCGAAATCCATTCGACAAACCGGGATGGTTAGCCAATATGCCGGGTCGGACAGGGCCAGCGTACCCCTCGTCCCGGGGGGAGGACGAACGCACGGCCATGTCGCACTGGCTTCCGAACCGCATCATGCAGACCGCGGCGCTCATCTGCGTCGGCGCCTGCCTGCTCGTGTTCTGGCTGGTGCTGCACCAGCCATGGCTTGGCATGACGCTGGCGCCGCAGGCCGAGCCAAGTGCGGTGCGCATCGTCGCCGTCGATCCCGACGGACCGGCGCGGCTGGTGCCGGTACCGTCGCGACTGGTCGCGATCGGCTCCGATAACGGCAGCCGGATCGAACTGGTTGCCGGCGACCTCGTCGAGGAGCCCGACACGCTTCAAACCTACGCGATGGCCGCGCAGTTCATGCAGCGGCAGACTTTGCTCGCCAACATGCTGCGCGACAAGCGCGTGACGCTCCATGTCGAATCCGAGCGCGGCCCCCTTGAGGTGATCGTGACGCCGACGCGGCGGCCCGTCACCGACCTGCCGTCGTCGTTTTGGGTGCAGTTCATCACCGGCATGGGGTCGCTGCTGCTCGGGGCCTGGGTGCTGGCGCTGCGACCGCAAGATTTGCCGACGCGGCTGTTCGCCGTCGCCGGCGCGATGATCATGATCTCGGCCTATGGCGCAGCGGTGTATTCATCGCGCGAACTCACCATCGACGGCGGACTCGTTCGCGTGCTGAGCGCGCTCAATCACATCGGCGCGCTCGGCTTCGGTGCGGCAATGATCGCACTGTTCCTGCTCTATCCGCGCCCGCTGGTGAATCCGCGCCTGCTGCTGGCGCTGCCCGCGATCACCGTCGCATGGCTTGCGATAGATATCCTGCGCCTGCCCGAGGAGCAGGCAACGGGCGCGCAACTGCCGATCCTCACTTACATGCTGGTGCTGGTCGGCGCGATCGGCGTGCAATGGTTCGCCACGCGCCGCGATCCGCGCGGCCGCGCGGCGTTGCGCTGGCTCGGCCTTTCGGTGATCGTCGGCGCCGGCGCGTTCGTGGTGCTGATCATCGCGCCCATTTTGGTCAACGCCGCACCGGTGATGCAGCAGGGCCATGCCTTCGGTTTCTTCCTGCTGATCTATGCGGGATTGGCGCTCGGCGTCAGCCGCTACCGGCTGTTCGATCTCGACGAGTGGGCGTTCCGGGTGATGTTCTACACCGGCGGCGTCGCGCTGCTGCTGACGGTGGACGCGCTGCTGCTCTACGTCATGCATCTGCAACACGATGTGTCGTTCAGCATCGCACTGCTGGCGCTCGCCTTCATCTATCTGCCGGCGCGCGACTCGTTGCGCGCGCGCTTGCAGCCGCGCAGCCGCGTCGAGAGCCACGAACTGTTCCGCGAGGTGGTGGACGTCACCTTCGCCGCGTCAGCGCAGGAGCGCTCCGGGCGCTGGCACGGCCTGCTGCGGCGACTGTTCGATCCGCTGGTGATGACGCCGTTCGAACCTGCGGTCGGCGATGTCGAAATCGGGCAGGAAGGCCTTGAGGTGCGGCTGCCCGCCGTCGCTGACACGCCGTCCCTGCAACTGCGCTATCCGTGGCGCGGCGAAAAGCTGTTCGGCAGTTCGGATCGCGATCTGGCGCGCGAACTGGTACGGCTGATGCGTTATGTCGAGGTCAGCCGCGACGCTTTCGAGCGCGGCGGCGTCGAGGAGCGGCGGCGCATCGCGCGCGACCTTCACGACGACGTCGGCGCGCGGCTGCTGTCGGGGCTCTACAAGACCGAGGTGACCGACACCCATCGCGTGCTGCGCGACGCGCTGGCCGATATCCGCACCATCGTCAGCGGCCTTTCCGCTGATCAACTGCCGCTGGGCCAAGTGATCGCGGCGCTGCGCCATGAGGGGGGTGAACGCCTCGCCGCCGCCGGAATCGATCTGCATTGGCCGCTCGCCGCCGTGGACGATAGCGCAAAACTGCTCGACTATCGCATCTATCGCAGCATTGCGTCTGCACATCGCGAGATCGTCAGCAACGTCATCCGCCACGCGCAGGCCAAGCGCGTCGACGTCACGGTCACGCAGGAGGATCGAATGTTGTCGATCCGCATCACCGACGACGGCATCGGCCTCGATCCGGCGAACGCGAACGGCAACGCTCAAGGCAACGGGTTGCGCGGCATTATCCGCCGCCTCGACGATCTCGGCGGATCATTCGCGGCGTTGCCGGTGGCGCGCGGCAGTGCGTTCGAAATTCGCATTCCGCTAATCGCGGACGCGGTGGCCACCGGCGATGCAAATGAACCCCACATTCAGGGGGTGTCGTCCCACCCGGCCCGCGCCTACAGTGAGCCTGCCGATGCCGCGCAACGGATGTACGACAGGTCATGAGTTGAGCCGATGGCATCCACCCCTACGCCCCTGCCCCGCAAACGGCTCGGCCTGATAGTCGAGGATCAGACCGATACCCGCGCATGGCTGGTGCGGACGCTCGGCATTGCCTTCGACGGCATCGCCATCAGCGAAGCGGCGACGTTTCAGGCGGCATGCGACTGGATCGCCGCACAGCCGCGCGCCTTCGCGGATCCCGACGCCAATGCACCGCGCGATATCGCGCTGATCGATATCGGCCTGCCGGACGGCAACGGCATCGACCTGATCCGCATGCTGGCCGACGGCCATCCGCAGATTCTGCCGATCGTGACGACCATCTACGACGACGACGCGCATCTGTTCGACGCCATCGCCGCCGGGGCCAAGGGCTACCTGCTCAAGGACCAGCATGCCGATACGCTGGTCGGCTACCTGCATCGCATCGATGCGGGCGAGCCGCCGCTGTCGCCCTCGATCGCGCAACGGATGCTGACGCATTTCGCCAAGCGGAGCGTGGTGGATGCGAACGTCGATGCCGAAGCCGCATTGACGCCGCGCGAACTCGATATCCTGCGACTGCTCGGCCGCGGGCTTCGGGTAGCGGAAGCCGCGCGTGTACTAGGCCTGACGCCGCACACCGTCGCGGGCTACGTCAAGACGGTGTATCGCAAGCTCAACATTTCCTCGCGCGCCGAGGCTGCGATCGAAGCGATGCGGCGCGGGCTGGTGTGAGCCGTTTCGTCGACGCAGACGCAAACGGGTCTTCATAATACGCAACACGAAAAGCGTCGTCCCCGCGCAGGCGGGGACCCATAACCCCTGGCTTTAATGATTGACGGGAGCAGATGACGAATGTTTTCCGCATCATTGCTGCTGCGGCGTATGGGTCCCCGCCTGCGCGGGGACGACACCGAGTTTGTTGCGATGTCGCGCGCACAATGCGCCGTTCAATGAATCCCCACACCCAACAACCGCTCGATCAACGCGCGGTCGGCGCGAAGAGCATCCGGTGCGCCGGACCAGACTTCGCGGCCGCGTTCGAGGACCAGCACGCGATCGGCGAAATCCAGCGCGCGCTCAATCTGCTGTTCGACCAGTACCACGGTGACATCGCCCGATCCGGCGAGCCGCGTGATCATGCTCATCAACTCGTCGCAGATGACAGGCGCCAGCCCTTCCAGCGGCTCGTCGAGCAGCAGCAGCGACGGTTGGCCCAGCATGGTGCGCGCCATCGACAGCATCTGCTGTTCGCCGCCCGATAATTGCCCGCCGAGATGGCGACGCCGTTCGCCGAGGCGCGGAAACATCTCGTAAGCCTCGGCCAGCGCGGCACGCCCACGTCCCTTCAATCCGGTTGCGAGATTTTCCTCGACCGTGAGCGAAGCGAACACATCGCGGCTCTGCGGCACATAGCCGACGCCGGCCAGCGCCCGTGCCGAGGTGCGACGCCGCGTGATGTCGACATCGCCGATGCGCACGCTGCCAGCATGACGCGTCGAAAGCCCCATGAGCGTCGCAAGCAGCGTGGTCTTGCCGACGCCGTTGCGACCGAGAATCGCGAGCCGCCCGCCAGCAGGAACATCGAAGGTGATGTTCTGCACGATCTCGGTCGGTCCGTATCCGGCGCTCAGGCCGGCGACCTCAAGCCGGGCGGCGGGCATCGGCATAACTCCCGAGATAAGCGCGGCGCACTTCCGGATCGGCGGTGACGGCTTGCGGCGTGCCTTCGAAAATCAGACGGCCGTTGGCGAGCACCAGCACGCGCTTGGCGAAGCGAAACACCAGATCCATGTCGTGTTCGATCATCAGCACCGCGATGTCGGCCGGCAACCGCTCGATGGCTTCGAGAATCTTCGGTGCTTCATCATGCGGCACACCGGCGGCTGGCTCGTCGAGCAGCAGCACCTTCGGATTGAGCGCGAGGCCGATGGCGAGTTCAAGCAAACGTTGTTGCCCGTAGGCCAGTTGCGACACGGTGATGCGCGCCAGATGCGCGATGCCGAGCGTGCCGAGCAAATGCTCCCACTCGGTCCGCACTTCCGGCATATCGGTGGCAACCGAAAAGAAGCGGCGGGTGAGCCCTTTGCGCTGCATGATCGCCAGCGCGACGTTGTCGGCGGCGGTGAGCGTGGCGAACAGCCGCGTCACCTGGAAGGTGCGCACCAGCCCGCGCTGCACCCGCGCGGGAATATTGAGGCGCGTGATGTCGTCACCTTCGAGATGCAAGGTGCCGGAGGTCGGCGGCAGGCCACCCGAGATGACGTTGACCAGCGTGGTCTTGCCGGCACCATTGGGGCCGATCAGCGCGACGCGATCGCCCGGCGCGAGGCGGAACGAAATATTTTCGTTGACGCGCAAACCGCCGAAGGCGCGCGAGACTTTATCGAGGGCGAGAAGATCGGTCATGCCCGCCCTCCCCGCCTAAAAATTTTCGACCACAGCACCGCGACGCCGTGCGACAGGCCGCGCGGCGCGAACAGCACGATGGCAATCAGGAGCAGGCCCACCAGCGTCATCCAGTGGAACGGATTGGTGGCGGAGACGATGTGCTCGAATATCTGGAACACCACGGAGCCGAACAACGCGCCCCACAGATTGCCAGCGCCGCCGAGCACCAGCATCACCAGCACTTCGGCGGAGCGCTCGAACGACACGCTGTCGAGGCCGACCACGCCCGCCGTCATCGCGTTCAGCGCGCCGCCGACGCCGGCCACCGCGCCCGACACCGCATACATGATGACAAGGCGCGGATAGACCACCGCGCCGATCATCTGCGCGCGCAAGTCGTCGTCGCGAATGCCCCGGCACAACAGGCCGAACGGCGAGCGCACGAAGCGCAGCAGCAGCACGAAGACGACGGCGAGCACGACCAGCGAGAACGTGAACGCGGTGCGGCTGTACATATCGAAGCGGAACAACCCCAGCACCGGATCAGGCGTGATGCCGGAGAGGCCGTCGCTGCCGCCGGTGACAGACGACAGCTTGTTGGCCAGCGCAGCAACCAGTTGCCCGATGGCGATGGAGAGCACCAGTTGCGGCAACCCGCGAAACCGCGTGATCAGCGCGCCGGAAATCGCACCCGTGATGGCGCCGGCGACGATGCCGACGCCGAGCAGCAGGATCGGCTCGCGGATGCCGCCAATGCAGGCGTTGCCGACAGCATAGGCGCTGACGCCGAACAGCGCGGCGTGGCCGAGCGTGGCGATGCCGCAATAGCCGGTGACCAGATCGAGCGACAGCACCAAGAGCGTAATGCCGATCAGCCGCGTCAGGAAGGCGAGATCGTCGGGAAACAGCACAAAGCCAAGCACGCCGAGCGCCGCGATGGAGAGAACGCCCATCAGTTCGGCGGCGAACGGAAAAGCGCGGTCGGAGGTTTTCGCGAGTGTGGACAAGCCAGTCATGTCAGTGCGCCCGCCCGAACAGTCCGCGAGGGAACAGGAAGGCGATGACGATCACCGCGAGGTAGAAGAAGAACTCGCCGTATTCCGGCGCGAGATACTTTCCCGTGGTGTCGGCAAGGCCGAGCAGCAGCGAGGCCGCAAGCGCGCCGGCGATCGAGCCCGCGCCGCCGACCGAAACCACGACAAGGAACGTCACCATATAGCGCAGCGCGTAGAACGGCTCGATCGGCAGCAATTCCGCGCCGACCACGCCGCCGAACGCGCCGAGGCCCACCGCGAGCGCAAACGTCGCCGCATAAATCCATTCGGTGCGGATGCCAAGCGAATCCGCCATATCGCTGTTGTCCACCGACGCGCGCAGCCGGATGCCGAATTCGGTCTTGTCGATCAGAAGCCACAGCGCCAGCGCGGTGATCACGCCGCAGACGATAACGAAGACGCGATGGGTCGGGATCATGCGGAAGCCGATATCGAGCGGCCCGCTCAACGCGTTCGGCAGCGGGATCGCTTTCAGGGTCGGCCCGAAGATGAAGTTGGCGAGGCCGATGATGACGAAGGTGATGCCGATAGTCAGCAGCAGTTGCGTCAGCGCGTCGGACTTCCGGTAGATACGGCGATAGAGCAGGATTTCGAGCGGGATCGAAATGATGATGGTGCCGATCACCGCGACCACGATGGCGAGCGCATAGCCGGCACCGAGATCGCGCATCGCATAGGAAGCGAGATAGCCGCCGATCATGGCGAAGGCGCCGTGCGCCAGGTTCACCACCCGCATCAGGCCCATCATGATCGACAGCCCGATGGAGATGATGAACAGCACCATGCCGTAGGAAATGCCGTCGAGGCCGATGCTCAAAATCGTCTGCATGGTCCCTAGCGTCCCGCCGGCGACGCAGCGTTGCGGCCGGCCCGTGAGAAAGCCGCGTCGTGATGGATCACGCCGCGAACCATGGTCATTAGCACGTTGACGCCGCGAAGGTCAGGTGTGGCATCGGTCAACGGATCGCGATCCGGCACGATCAGGTCGGCGGCCATGCCCGGCGCCAACACGCCGCGCCAGCTTTCCTGCTTCATCGCGTAAGCGCCACCGTGGATATAGGCCGCGACGGCCTCGCGCGGGGTCAGCGCCTCGTTCGGGCCGATCGGCTCGCCATCGGGCAAGCCGCGATCCACCGCGTCGGCCATGCCCGCCCATGGCGAAGTGAGGCCAGTGGGCGCATCGGAACTGGCGACGTAATGAACGCCGGCGGCCAACGCGGAGCGGCCGGGATATTTGTCATGCCTGCGCGGCCCGAACGCCTGCTCGATAGAGCGGCGCATCCGGGTGAGAAAACTCGGCTGCATCACGATCAGCGCACCGAGCCGCTGCATCCGCGCAAAACCATCGCGCGGCGGGCAGAAGAAGTGCTCGATGCGATGGCGCGGGTCGGGCCATGCCACGCGGCCTTGCCCGGTCTCGTAGGCATCGATCACGCAGGACACCGCGCGGTCGCCGGTGGCATGCACCGCGACCTGCCAGCCGGCTTCATGCGCGGCGACGATCACGCGCTTCAGATCGGCTTCCGGCCGCATGAAGAAGCCGCGCGTCGGCGTGTCGCAATAGTCTTCACTGACAGCAGAAGTGCGCCCGCCGACGATGCCGTCGGCGAAAAACTTGAGCGTCATCGCCTGCCAGTCCGGATCGCGCGTCGGCATGAGCCCGCGCGCGACCGCCTCCTCCGGATCGAGCTGATGCATGAAGCCGAGCCGCATCGGCAGATGCGCGCTCTCGCCGCGTGCCACCTGCCACACCGCGAACTCCTCGTCGAAGCCGCTGGTGAATCCCACCGCCGCTTCCACCGCCGCCGTCATTCCCATACGCAGGCAATCGTCGATGGTGGCGTGCAGCGACTGCGCCAACGTCGCGCGGCCAATCGGCGGCACCCGACGGAAAATCAATTCGGCGGCGGCTTCGGTAGCGCTGCCGTCAAGGCGGCCATCGGCGCCGCGACCGAACAGGCCGCCCTGTACCTCGGAGATGCCCTCGTCGATCTCGAGCGCACGCAACGCCGCGCCGTTGACGATGGCGATGTGGCCGCAGAAGCGGCGGATCAGCACCGGATGATCCGGGATCGCGGCATCGAGTTCGTCGCGGGTCGGATAGCGGTGCTCGGCGAGCTGATTTTCGTCGAACTCTGCCGCGTGCACCCATTCGCCCTTCGGCGTCGTTGCCGCGCGCGCCTTGATCCGGGCGATGACATCGCTGACCGACGCCGCATGGGTGCGGCCGAGCGGGACCAGCAGGCGCCCATAGGCGATCGCGAACAGATGGATATGCGCGTCGGTGAGACCGGGCAGCACGGTGGCGCCTTGCAAGTCGATGGTGTCGGTGGCGGCGGGCGCATCGCGCGTCGCACCGACCCACGCCACCTTGCCCCCCTGCACGACAATCGCTTCCACCGGGGTGCGATCCTCGGCGAAACGATAGATCCGTCCATTGATGAGCCGCAGCGAACCCGCGCGATCGGTCACAAGGTAATCCTGACGTGATGGAGTGCGTGGCGTCGGAAAACGTGAAGACTCCCGCTCAGCCCGGCGACTCACTTATTCCGAACACCCACATATCAAGCCGGGATGTCGAGAGACAAGCGAACCGCCGCGAGAGCGGGAGCCGTTACTTACGTCAGCGTTACTTGCTGCTCAGGGCCCAGTCGGGCTGCGCCTCGAAGGTCTTGATCTCCTTGTTGATCAGCTTGCCATCAACCTTCTCGACCGTGCGCAGATAGACGTTCTGGCGGATGTGCCGGGTGTCCGGATCGATCGACACCGGGCCGCGCGGGCTGATCCACTTCATACCCTTTACCGCATCGACCGCTTTCGCCGGATCGCGCTTGCCGTCCGTCGCCTCGATCATCTTGTAGATGACGCGCGCGCCGTCATAGGCTGCAACCGACGTCATGGTGATCTCGTCGAGCTTGCCGCCATCCTTCACGATCTGCGCGATAAACGCCTTGTTCTCCGGCGAGTCGTGCGACACCGCGTAGTGATAGGTCGAGAGGATGCCGATGCCGGCGTCGCCGATGGTCGGCAGGTCCGGCTCGGTCACCACGTCGCCGGTGGACATCAGCTTGACGCCGCCAGCCTTGAGACCGTTGTCGATGTAGGCCTTGACGAAGCCCAGCGTCGGCGGACCGGCGGGCAGGAACGTGAAGATGGTATCGGCGCCGGAATCCTTGATCCGCTGCATGATCGGGCCGAAATCCGTGGTGTTGAGCGGCATTCGGATGGCTTCGACCACCTTGCCGCCCTCGGCCTCGAAGGTCTTCTTGAACGCCGCTTCGGCGTCGATGCCCGGGCCGTAATCGCTCACCGCGATGGCGACCTTCTTGGAACCGTTGGTCTTGGCGACCTTGGCGGCCGGCACGGTGTTCTGCCACATCGTGAACGAAGTGCGCACGATGTAGGGGCTCTTCTGCACGATGGCAGACGTGGCGGCGTTCATCACCACAAGGGGCGTCTTGGATTCGTCCAGTAGCGGTGCGATCGCCATCGCGTCCGGCGTGAAGTAGACGCCGGCGAGATATTGCACCTTGTCCTTGACCAGCAATTCCTGCGCGAGCGCCTTGGACTTCGCCGGGTTCGGCGATTCCTCGTCGCGATAGATGAACTCGACGGTGTGGTTGCCGACCTTGTTGCCGTGCTCGGCAACCCAGGCGTCGATGCCCATCTTGAAGTTCTTGCCGAACAGCGCGTAGGGCCCGGACATCGTACCGATCACGCCGACCTTGATCACATCCGCGGACGCGCCGCCGGTCATCAGGCCGATGGCGACAGCCGCCGACAGCAATGTTGCTGATTTCTTCATCGCACTCCCTCTCCGTGTTTTTGTGTCGTTGTGGTTATGGCACGCCGCGGGTCGTTCGTGTGGTTCCGCGTACATCAAAACATCTCGAAGTATTCGCGTTGCTCCCACTCCGTCACTTCGGCCTGGAAGCGGTCGATCTCGGCATTCTTGATAAAAACGTAGTAGTCCACAAGTTCGGCACCCATAGCCTCGCGGAAGAACGGATCGTCCTTGAGCGCGAACACCGCCTCACGCAGCGATTTCGGCAGCAGGCTGGCCTTGGTCTCGTAGGGCGTGTCGGCATCGGGGCCGGGATCGAGCTTGCGGTCGACGCCGTCGAGGCCTGAGAGGATCTGCGACGCCATGTAGAGATACGGATTCGCCGCCGGTTCACCGACACGGTTTTCCAATCGCGTCGCCGGATCGTTCGGCCCGCCCAAGACCCGCAGCATCACGCCGCGATTGTCGCGGCCCCAGATCGCGCGATCCGGCGCCAGCGAATAGGAGCGATAGCGCTTGTAGCCGTTGATGGTCGGCGTGGTGAACACGGTGGCGGCGCGGGCATGATCGAGCAGGCCGGCGAGATAATGCTTGCCGAGCGGCGACAGCGGCTCGCCCTCCACCTTCGACATGAAGGCGTTCTCGCCGGTCTTTGTCGACACCAGCGACTGATGCAGATGCCAGCCCGACGACATCACATTGGGGATTCGCGGCCGGCACATGAATGTCGCGTGGCAGCCGTGGCGGCGCGCGATCTGCTTCACCGCGCTGCGAAACAGCACCATGGTGTCCGCCGGCGCGAGGCCGACGGTCGGCTGAAAC
>Ga0209952_1002653_pt1 | contig 13191 bp, 9 predicted proteins | sample ThiBiot_750_biof_2_FD_183951 | JGI IMG/M metagenome (GOLD analysis project Ga0209952, IMG submission 183951) | Wastewater bioreactor microbial communities from Cape Town, South Africa - Thiocy_cont_750_biof (SPAdes) | ecosystem: Engineered > Bioreactor > Thiocyanate-remediating >...
CGTCTTCCAAGGTACGGCCGACGGCCGCTTCGTCGCCTACAATGCAAAGACCGGCGAGAAATTGTGGGAGCAATCGACCGGCACCGGTGTCGTTGCAGGGCCCGCAACCTACATGGTCGATGGGGTGCAATACGTCTCCATCGCGGTCGGCTGGGGCGGCGTGTTCGGCGAAACGCAGCGGGCGACCGACAAGGAGGCCGCCGGGACGGTGTTCACCTTTGCCATCGGCGGCAAGGCCAAGCCGCCGGAATTCACCAAGCTGCAGCTCGCAGGCCTTGTGGAAGGCGTCAAGTACGACCCGAAGGACGTCGGTCCCGGCACGCTGCTCTATGTCACCAACTGTGCGTTCTGCCATGGCGTGCCGGGGGTCGACAAAGGCGGCAACATCAAGAACCTCGGCTATTCCGCGCCGGAAACCATTGCCAACCTGAAGGATATTGTTTTCAGGGGACCCTTCATGGACAGAGGTATGCCGGACTTCACCGGTAAGATCAGCGAGGATGATGTCCGGCAGATTCAGGCTTTCATCCAGGGAACGGCGGACGCTATCCGACCGAAGAAGTAAAGATTGCACCAGATCGGCGCGGCGCGCTTGTCAATCGGCCAGCGCGCCGTCGTCGTAGAGGATGGGCCGTTCCCTACATTGATTTGGCATGGCAACCATCTCGTCCTCATTGGCTGGCCACGTACTCCATGGATCATCCCGTGAAAGCGTCCCTCTAATGCGAGCGCAATTCCCTTGCTGCCGCGACCATATTTACGAGCGCAGGCCGAACCTCGTCCCACTTGCGGGTCTTGAGGCCGCAATCCGGATTGATCCAGAGTTGTGCATCCGACAAGCGCTGTCGTGCCAGGGTCAATAATTGCGTCATCTCCTCGGGTGCGGGAACACGCGGAGAGTGGATGTCGTACACGCCGGGACCGATCTCGTTCGGATACTTGTAGCTCTTGAAGGCGTCGAGCAACTCCATCTTCGACCGTGACGTTTCGATCGAAATGACATCGGCATCCATTGCGGCGATGGCGTCGATGATGTCGTTGAACTCCGAGTAGCACATATGGGTGTGGATCTGCGTTGTATCGGCGACGCCGGATGAGCAGAGGCGGAAGCTCTCGACAGCCCAATCGAGATAGGCTTTCCATTCCGAACGACGCAGCGGCAGGCCTTCACGGAGTGCGGCTTCATCGATCTGGATCATTTTCGCGCCAGCCGTTTCGAGATCGACCACCTCGTCGCGGATCGCCAGCGCGATCTGACGGCAGGCTTCGCTGCGCGGAATGTCGTCGCGCACGAACGACCAGTTGAGAATCGTGACCGGACCGGTGAGCATGGCCTTCATCGGTTTCTGGGTCAGCGACTGTGCATACTGCCACCAGCCGACCGTCATCGGCTCTGGCCGGACGACATCGCCGAACAGGATCGGCGGGCGGACATAGCGCGAGCCGTAGGATTGCACCCAGCCGTGCCTGGTGAAGGTGAATCCCGATAGTTGCTCGCCGAAATATTGCACCATGTCGTTGCGCTCGAATTCTCCATGCACCAGCACGTCGAGCCCGATGTCTTCCTGCCATCGCACGGTGCGTGCGGTTTCCTCTTTTAGAAACTGCTCGTACTGCGCATCGTTCATCGCGCCGCGGGCGTGGGCGGCACGCGCGCCGCGCACCTCCGCGGTTTGAGGGAACGATCCGATCGTCGTGGTCGGAAACCGGGGCAGTCCGAATTGCGACCGTTGCGCCTCCGCGCGCGTTGCGAACGGGTTGATGCGGCGACGCATTCCGTCGTCAATTGCCTCGACACGCCGAGCCACCGCCGCGCTATGAATCTTCGGCGACGTCTTTCTCAGGTTTGCCGCCTTGGCGAAATCCGCGAGGCTCGCGGCAACGGCGGCGGAATCGCCTGCGAGGGCCGTCGCCAGCGTTGCCAGTTCCCTGATCTTCTGCACCGAGAACGCCAGCCAGCTTTTGACATCCGCATCCAGCGCGTCTTCAAGCTCGAGATCAATCGGAACGTGCAACATCGAACACGACGGCGCGATCTGCACCCGATCCTTGCCCACACCGGCGACCACGGGCTCCAGACCGTCCAGAACTTCGGCAAGATCGGCCCGCCAGACATTGCGACCGTCGATCACGCCCAGCGACAAGACAAGGCCCTTCGGCGCCCCGGCGAGCACAGGCTTGAGTTGTTCGGGCGCGCGCTTCAGGTCGAGATGCAGGCCGGCCACCGGCAGCGACAGCGCGGTTTCGAGATTGTCGCCCAGCGCACCGAAGTAGGTTGCCAGCATCACCTTGAGGTCGGGAACGTTGGCCGCGATCTCGGCATAGGCGTGACGCAGGGCCGCGCGCGTGGCGTCATCGAGATCGAGCACAAGACAAGGCTCATCGATCTGCACCCATTCAGCACCGCGTTTCGCCAGTTCGCGCAGCACTTCGACATAGACGGGAATCAAACGATCCAGCAGCGTGATCGGATCGAACGCCGGATCGGCGCTCTTGCCGAGCTTGAGGAACGTAACCGGTCCGACCAGCACCGGACGGGTCTGATAGCCGAGGTTTCTAGCTTCCTGGTACTCCTCGATCGGCTTGCGGGACGCGAGCTGGAAGATCTGATCCTTGTGAAACTCCGGCACCATGTAGTGGTAATTGGTGTCGAACCACTTAGTCATCTCCTGCGCCGGCGCTCCGTGCCCATGGGTACCGTCGTGATGGACATGTCCGCAGGAAGCATCATGCGCGTCGCCCTGCGCACCACGGGCCATGGCGAAATAGGTTGCGAGCGGCACTGGACCGCCCTTCCAACCATAGACCTCGGGAATCGCACCGACCATGGCGCTGGTATCGAGCACCTGATCGTAGAGCGAGAAATCGTTCGACGGGATCACGGTGACACCGAGCGATTTCTGACGTGCCCAATTGGCGGCCCGCAATGCGGCGGCGGTTTCAAGTAGCGCCTGCTCGCTTGATTTTCCCGCCCAGAAGCCTTCAAGCGCGAATTTCAGTTCACGGCGCGGACCGATGCGGGGTGTACCGAGCGTGGCAACTGAAAGGGACGTGACGGACATCGCAAAACCTCCTTGATGATGCGAGGCTGGCGACGCGACATGACGTTCCACACGGCTGATGCCGCAGGAAGACAAGCGCACCACCGGACACCCCGCCCGTGGACGACTATGCTGTTGAGGCAGGTCTCCTGGCTCGCGGCTCACCACACACATCTGGCCTTCCCGAAGCGCACGCTTCAGTGACTCTCTCGATGTGAATTCACCGCTTACAGTTGCGGGGGCAGCGTCGGCTTAACGTGATCCAAAGCGGATCTTCGTGCACCGACTTCCCTCTTAGCTCCGGATTCAAGCATCCGGAGAACCTCGACATTATTATACTGACTCGGCGTCGACGCGGATGATAGAGCAACGACTGTGGAATCTTGCCCACTTCGAAGGATTGGATCAAACGCGATCGAGCCGGCCCATCGTGAGTGGGCAGATCGATTCTTTAAAGCTGCGGCATCGCTTCCGGAATGACGGTCTGCACGATCGAGGCGTCAAGCGCTTCGTAGTCGTGCAGGCCGATGGTTTCATAAAGCTCGGCGCGGGTTTGCATTCGTTCAATCATGTTGTGGGTGCCGCCGTCACGCGCGATGGCCTTGTAGAGGTCATCCTGCGCCTTATTGGCGACACGCAACGAGGACACCGGCCAGATCACCATGCGATAACCCATGTCCTGAAACTCGTCGGCGGTGAAGAACGGCGTGCGGCCGAACTCCGTCATGTTGGCGAGCAGTGGAACACCCGGCATTCGCTTGGCGAAAGCACGGAACATCTCAGCCGAGGTCAGCGCTTCCGGGAAGATCGCATCGGCACCCGCCTCTACGAAAAGCTTCGCACGAGCAACCGCGCCATCGATCCCTTCGCTGGCGGCGGCATCGGTGCGCGCGATCAGATAGAGGTGACGACGAGCCTTGGCGGCCGCCGCGACCTTGGCCGCCATGTCACGAGCGTCGGCCAGTTTCTTGTCGTTCAGATGGCCGCACTTCTTCGGCAGCAGCTGGTCCTCGATATGTACCGCGGCCGCTCCGACGTCTTCGAAGGTACGGACCATATGCATGACGTTAAGCGCCTCACCATAGCCGGTGTCCCCATCGACTAGCACCGGCAACCCGCTGGCGCGCACCACCTGCCGAATGAAGAAGGCGACCTCGTCGACGGTGATGATGCCGAGATCCGGCAAACCCATCGACGCGGTCATCGCCGCGCCGGAGAGATAAGTCGCCTCGAACCCGGCGGCTTTGGCCTGAAGCGCCGCCATGCCATTGTGGCTGCCGGGCAATCGCAGGATGCCGCCGCGCTTCACCAATGCGCGAAAACGCTCGCCGGCGGGAGCGGAGGGAATATCGGAGGCAACAAGATAAGGCATCGGGATATCCTTTACGCGGCGCGCCTTGCAAGCGACGTCGTGCGTTTATCGATCGGAACGAAGGTCAGATTCTCTGGGCCGACGTAGTTGGCTGTTGGCCGGATGATCTTGTTGTCCTGACGCTGCTCGATCACATGCGCGGCCCAGCCGGAGGTTCGCGCGATCACGAACAGGGGTGTAAACATGGCGGTCGGCACACCCAACATGTGATAGGAGACGGCGCTGAACCAGTCGAGATTCGCAAACATCTTTTTGGTGTCCGCCATCACTGCCTCGATGCGATCGGCGATGTCGAACATCTTCATCGATCCCGCTTCTGCGGAGAGACGCTTCGCGACGTCCTTGATGATGCGGTTGCGTGGGTCGGCCACCGTGTAAACCGGATGTCCGAAACCGATCACGACTTCTTTGGCTTCGACCCTGCGACGGAGATCGGTCTCCGCTTCATCGGGATTACCGTAACGCTTCTGGATTTCGAACGCGACTTCGTTGGCGCCGCCATGCTTTGGCCCGCGCAACGCGCCGATTGCCCCGGCGATGGCCGAATACATGTCCGATCCCGTCCCCGCGATACAGCGCGCAGTGAAGGTCGAGGCGTTGAACTCATGCTCAGCATACAGATTGAGCGAGGTATGCATCGCTCGAACATGGGATGCCTTCGGCGCGGCACCATGGAGCAGGTGCAGGAAGTGCCCTCCGATGCTGTCGTCGTCGGTCTCAACCTCGATACGACGGCCGTTGTGAGCGAAGTGATGCCAATACAACAGCATCGATCCGAGCGAAGCCATCAGGCGATCGGCGATGTCGCGTGCGCCGGGATGGTTATGGTCATGCGCCTCCGGCAGCACGCAGCCGAGCGTCGAGACGCCGGAGCGCATCACGTCCATCGGATGCGCCGCAGCAGGCAACGTCTCCAAGGTTGCGCGTACCGCAGCCGGAAGACCGCGCAGACCCCTCAGCTTGGCCTTGTAAGCTGCCAGTTCGGTTGCGGTCGGTAATATGCCGTGTACCAGAAGATGCGCGATTTCCTCGAACTCACAAGTTTCGGCGACATCGAGAATGTCATAGCCGCGATAATGCAGATCGTTACCGGTGCGCCCTACGGTACATAGCGCGGTATTGCCTGCGGCAATACCGGAGAGCGCAACGGATTTCTTGGGCGCCGGCTTCGACGGCGTGCGAGATTCACCAGTCATCGTGTCCTCCCATTTATTCGGCGGCGTCGGAACGGCGGGCCTTCGCGCCGTGCCAATCGAAAATTCCGGATGACCTGTGCGCGCCAAGCCGCGCGGTATCGACGGTGAAGGTCAGCCCACCCAACTCCCGAGCCTCGAGCTCCGGCAACCGTGTCACCAGCGCGAGGAAGCGATCCTGTTCGACAGGCGCGATGACGCCGTCAGCAAGCGAGCGGAATTTGGCGACATACTGCTCGCGCGCGAACGGCCGCGCGCCGAGCGGATGTGCGTCAGCCACGGCGATCTCGTCGGTGATGACCGAGCCACCCTTGAGATGAACAACGACCTTGCCGCCGAATGCCTTTTCCTGCGGATCGTGGCTATGATAACGCCGCGTCCATTCGGGGTCCTCGACGGTGGAAATCTTGTGCCACAGCGCGACTGTCTGCGGCCGCGACGCGCGCTCCGGGGCATAAGAGCGTTCGTGATGCCAGCCGCCATCTTCCAGCGCGACAGCGAAGATATACATGATGGAGTGATCCAGCGTCTCGCGGCTGGCCTTCGGGTCCATCTTCTGCGGATCGTTGGCACCAGTGCCGATCACGTAATGGGTGTGATGGCTGGTGTGGATCACGATGCTTTCGACTTTCGAAAGATCACCGATTTTCTTGCCAAGCCTCCGCGCCAGATCGATCAGCGCCTGACTTTGGTATTCCGCCGAATGCTCCTTGGTATAGGTGTCGAGAATCGCGCGCTTGGCTTCGCCCTTTTCCGGAAGCGGAACGACGTACTCGACCTTAGGACCACCGAGCAGCCACGCAATGAAGCCGTCCTCGCCTTCCCACGCCGGAGACGGCGCGCCCTCCCCGCGCATCACGCGATCGACGGCCTCGACTGCCATCTTTCCGGCAAAGGCAGGCGCATAAGCTTTCCAGCTCGAAATCTCGCCCTTGCGCGATTGCCGTGTGGTTGTGGTGGTATGCAGCGCCTGCTGCACCGCCTGATAGATCGTCTCCGTCGGCAGGTTCAGAAGCGTGCCGATGCCTGCGGCGGAGGACGGCCCGAGATGGGCGATATGATCGATCTTGTGTTCGTGGAGGCAAATCCCCTTCACCAGATCGACCTGGATCTCATATCCCGTCGCAAGACCACGGACGAGAGCGGCGCCGGACGATCCGCAATGCTGCGCCACCGCCAGGATTGGCGGAATGTTGTCGCCCGGATGCGAATACTCGGCGGCAAGAAACGTATCGTGGAAATCGAGTTCGCGGACGGCGACCCCGTTGGCCCAGGCCGCCCATTCCGGCGAGACACGCTGCCGTTGCGGCAGACCGAACACCGTCGCGCCCGGCTGGAACGGATGCGCTTCCGCCTGCGCACGCGCACTCGCCACCGGACGCCGCGCCAGCGAGGCAGCGGCAACCGACGCGTTGTCGATGATGCGATTGCCGATCATCTCGACGAGATCGGCGTCGACGGCAATGGAATCAGCCGCAACCTCGGCGATCTTCCACGCCAGTTGATCGGCGCGCGCAAGATGCTCCGCGGATTTGTGGGTACGAACGGTATGCTGCTTCACGATACGATGTCCTCAGCCGTTTGATAGGAATTCGTGGTTTGCGGAATGGCGACCGGGCGGCCGCTGTCGTTGACGGCAACCATTTCAAATGTTCCACGCACGACCGATTTGCGCTGGCCGCTGATGAGATTCTCCCGGATCATCGCGACGGCGACAGTCATCGAACTGCGGCCAATGCGTTCGACCCCGGCAACCAGTTCGATCAATTCGCCGACGCGGATCGGTTCGTGGAATTCGATCTTGTCCGACGTCGCCATGACGACGTTCCGGCGTGCGCGTCGCGTCGCGGCGACGAAGGCGGCCTTCCCCATCAAGCTCAGCGCGTTGCCGCCGAAAACCGTGCCGTAGTGATTGGCGAGATCGGGAAAGATCATTTCCACGAACCGCGTCTCCTCCGGCGGACTGGTCTCGATTTGACTCGCCAGCATTCGATGCTCCGACGTCTTGCTATTCGATCCGAACTTCGCAATATCTACAGAAGCGTCGATGGGAAATGGCTGATATTGCGTAGTTTTGCGAAGGAAATGATCGCATTTTGCAAATCTTGCGAAGATTGAAGGTGTCCGATGAAAAAGACCTTCATGGGTATCAGGCTCAAACGGCTCCGTGAGGAACGGAAGCTGACCCAGGCCGCGTTGGCGACCAAGCTCGGCATTTCGCTGAGTTATCTCAACCAGCTTGAAAACAACCAGCGGCCGCTGACATTGCCCGTGCTGTTGGCTTTGAACTCGGCCTTCGGCCTCGATGTCCAATCCTTCGCCGAGGACGAAGAAGCGCGACTGATCTCGGATCTCCGCGATGTGCTGACGAATCCCGCACTGGGCGAAACCATAGCCAAGGCCGAGTTGCATGAACTTGCAACGAATATGCCCGCGGTCGGCCGCGCCCTCGTCAATCTCAATCGTAAGTACCGTCAGGCAGTCGAGCAAGGCGCGGCTCTGTCTGCGCGCTTGGGAGAAGATCGCCAGGCGATCATGGCGGCAGTGCCATCAACTCCCTTCGAAGAAGTGCGGGACTTCTTCTACTCGCATCACAACTACATCGGAGAACTCGACGAGGCCGCCGAGACCATCGTCAGCCGAATGAAGCTTCCCATCGGCCAAATGGCGCCAGCGCTCTCAGCTTATCTCGAGGAACGATATCGGACCAAGGTCCTGATCGATGGGCCTGGCGATGCCGGGCTTTCGGTCCAGCGGATCTACGATCCTGTCGCACGAACACTTCGCCTCGCGCCGAACTTGCGACCTGGTCAGCAAGCCTTCCAGATAGCGACGCAGATTGCGATTCTGGAGCAGGATAACCTGTTGCGCACGATCGTCGACAAAGGCGCATTCACAAGCGACGAGTCCCGAGGACTCGCACGCATCGGGCTCGCGAATTATTTTGCCGGAGCGCTGATCCTCCCCTACGCAACCTTCCTCGAAGCCGCCGAACGGAAGCGTTACGACATCGAATTGCTGGGACATCAGTTTGGCGTCGGCTTCGAAACCGTTTGTCATCGCTTGAGCACGTTGCAGCGGCATAATGCCCGCGGAGTGCCGTTTTTCTTCATTCGCGTCGACCGCGCCGGAAACATTTCAAAGCGTCAATCCGCCACCGATTTTCACTTTTCCCGCGTTGGCGGCACATGTCCGCTGTGGAATGTTTACGAGGCGTTCGCCAACCCTGGACGAATTCTGACGCAATTGGCGCGAATGCCGGATGATCGTACTTACCTATGGATCGCCCGTACGGTATCTCATGGCAGAGGCGGATACGGTGCTCCAACCAAAACTTTCGCGATCGCGTTGGGATGCGACGTTCGATATGCCGACCGAGTGGTCTATGGCCAGGGTCTGAACATCGACCCGTCATTGGCAACACCGATCGGCATGGGATGCAAGGTCTGCGAACGCTCCGGTTGCCCGCAACGTGCCTTTCCGCCGATCGGCCGAGACCTCAACGTCGATGAAACGCGGTCATATTTCGAACCTTATGCGACGTCATCCTCGTGAAATATGATGACAGATATTCCCATGGTCACGAGCCGCTTTCTCGACATCACGCTCACGGAGAATATCACCGAAATTCGCTTCAAACCGGATCGCTCGCTGACCGCAGGTTCGGAACGCCGCGCACGGCAGGCCGTACAAATCGTTCGATCGGCTCTCAAACGTTTGAAAAGCCGACGGCTGCACGAGGACGGCGAAGGCATCACGGCGCAGATCGTCGAAGCGAGCGACGTCGCGCTTGAGCGCATCGTCGCAACGATCGACCACAAGCTCGATGATCTCGGTCAAGAACCCCTGACCGCAAAAATGGCTGAAGAAATTCTCGGCATCACATCAAGAGAACGGGTGCGCTGGAGCAAGGACGGGCGGTTGCCGAACGCGGGCAAAGCCTCTTTCAGGCGCGGGCAGAATCGGATCAACCTCTTCACCTATTCGCCAACCGCCATAGCCGAATTGGTGGCAGATCCGGAAATCATCGAAAATTGGCGAACGATGGACCAAACCGCGCCCGATCATGGAGCGGGCGCACGAGCGTCGAACCTCACGGAATAATTATTTTGAGGATGGCTCAAGAGGCCATTGACACCTTCCGACGAATATTACCACATATAGGCGTCACGGTTCTACCAGATCGCAAGATTTGGTGGCTAAGAGGGAAGCCGGTGAACTGCGCTTCGCGCAGGAGTCCGGCGCTGCCCCCGCAACTGTAAGCAGTGAGTTTCGCCCGATTTTTACGTCACTGACGCGTGCATTCCGCGTTGGGAAGACCGGGCGCGACGACGACCTGCGAGCCAGGAGACCTGCCGCGACACCAGAACGTCCACGGGCGGGGTGTCCGGAGGTCGCTTGCTTGTCATGGCCGACGCCGATGTCGGCATGCGATCCGGCGCCTGCTCACATTCAGCCCCCACGATAACCGACCAACGCTACGGGGCTTGCCGATGTCTTTGTCTCTTGATCGCGAACGCGCGACCGATCTTCCGCTCATTCAGTTGCGTCCCGAGTCCCTGATCAAGCCGACGGCCGAGCCCGGCATGCAGATCATCCGCCGCTACGGCACGGTCTCGCCGTTCGATGCCAGCAAGATTTCCGTTGCAATGACCAAAGCGTTCCTCGCGGTGGAAGGAAACACCGCGGCCGCCTCGCGCCGCGTGCATGAAGCGGTTGAAAAGCTCACCGGGGAAGTCGTGGGCGCCCTCACCCGGCGAATGGGCGACGGGCGCACGTTTCATATCGAAGACGTGCAGGATCAGGTCGAACTCGCTCTGATGCGCAGCGAGCACCACAAGGTGGCGCGCGCCTACGTGCTGTATCGCGAGGAGCGGGCGAAACGGCGCACTGAGGCTGAAGCCGCGAAGACCGCGCAAGCCTCCAAAGGGCCTGCGCTCCATGTCAGACTGGCGAACGGAGTGCTTGCGCCGCTCGACGACGCGCGCGTGGCGCTCATCGTGCGGGAAGCCTGCGCCGATCTCGATGGTGTCGATCCTGCGCCGGTGCTTACCGAGACCTATCGCAACCTCTACGACGGTATCAGCCAGGACGAATTGGCGCTGGCCAGCGTCATGGCAGCACGCACGCTTGTCGAGCAGGAACCGAACTACACTTACGTCAGCGCTCGCCTGCTGCTCGACAAGCTCCGCACCGAAGTTTTGTCGTTCGTCCACGGCGTACCGACGAGCGCATCGCAGGCGGACATGACTACTCGCTATGACGAATACTTCCCTGCCTACGTCAAGGCGGGGATCAAGGCCGAACTGCTCGATCCGGATCTCGGCCGCGCTAAAGCCCGAACGCGACCTTGCCTTTCAGTTCCTTGGCCTGCAAACGCTCTACGACCGCTATTTCCTTCACACCGGCGGCAATCGCATCGAACTGCCACAGGCGTTCTTCATGCGCGTCGCCATGGGGCTGGCGATCCGCGAAATCGATCGCGAGGCCCGCGCCATCGAATTCTATAACTTGCTGTCGTCGTTCGACTTCATGGCCTCGACGCCGACGCTGTTCAATTCCGGAACGCTGCGGCCCCAACTGTCTTCATGCTTCCTGACCACGGTGGCGGACGATCTCGACGGCATCTTCAAGTCGATCAAGGACAACGCGCTGCTGGCGAAATATTCCGGCGGTCTCGGCAACGACTGGACCCGCGTGCGCGGCCTCGGCGCGCATATCAAGGGCACCAACGGCGAAAGCCAAGGCGTGGTACCGTTCCTCAAGGTCGCCAACGACACCGCTATCGCCGTCAATCAAGGCGGCAAGCGCAAGGGCGCGGTGTGCGCCTATCTCGAGACATGGCACATCGACATCGAGGAATTCCTCGACCTGCGCAAGAACACCGGCGACTATCGCCGCCGCACCCATGACATGAACACCGCCAACTGGGTGCCAGATCTGTTCATGCAACGCGTCGAAGCGGACGGCGAATGGACGCTGTTCTCACCGGATGAAACCCCTGATCTGCACGATCTCTATGGCAAGGCGTTCGCGGAACGCTACGCGGCCTATGAGGCCAAATCCCAACGCGGCGAAATGCGCGTCTTCAAGACCATCCGCGCCACCGACCTGTGGCGCAAGATGCTGACGATGCTGTTTGAAACCGGGCATCCGTGGATCACGTTCAAGGACCCCTGCAACCTGCGCTCGCCGCAGCAGCATATCGGCGTCATTCACTCGTCCAACCTCTGCACCGAGATCACGCTGAACACCTCGGATGACGAAGTGGCGGTATGCAACCTCGGCTCCGTCAACTTGCTCAACCACATCGCCGACGGGGGGCTCGACGATGTTCGCTTGAAGCGCACTATCGCGACCGCCATGCGGATGCTCGACAACGTCATCGACATCAACTTCTACACGATTCCGGAAGCCCGCCGCTCAAACTTGCAGCATCGCCCAGTCGGCCTCGGTCTTATGGGATTCCAGGATGCCATTCAGGCGCTGCGCATCCCGATGGCGTCGGAGGCCGCCGTGGCTTTTGCCGACACCAGCATGGAAGCGATCTCGTTCCATGCGATCTCGGCATCGATCGATCTCGCCACCGAGCGCGGCCGCTATCCATCATTCGACGGGTCGCTGTGGAGCCAGGGGGTTCTGCCGCTGGATTCCATCGAACGGCTGGCCGATGCCCGTGGCGCGCTCGATCTCGACCGCTCCGCTACGCGAAACTGGGAGACCTTGCGTGCTCGCGTCAAAACGACCGGAATGCGCAATTCCAATGTGATGGCGATCGCGCCGACGGCGACCATCTCCAATATCTGCGGCGTGGCGCAGTCGATCGAGCCCGCTTACCAGAACCTCTACGTCAAATCCAACATGTCCGGCGATTTCACCGTCGTGAACGAACTGCTCGTCCGCGACCTGAAGGCGCGCGGCCTCTGGGACGAGGTGATGGTCAACGACCTGAAATACTTCGACGGCAGCATCGGCACCATCGGCCGCATTCCGGATGACCTCAAGGCGCTGTATGCGACGGCCTTCGAGATCGACTGCTCATGGCTGATCGAGGCGGCGGCGCGTCGGCAAAAGTGGATCGATCAGGCGCAGTCGCTCAACCTCTACATCGCCAACCCTTCGGGAAAGAAACTCGATGCACTGTATCGCCTCGCGTGGACGCGCGGTCTCAAGACCACCTATTACCTGCGGTCGCGTAGCGCCACCCACGTCGAGAAATCCACCCTCAAGGGCACCGACGGCAAACTCAACGCCGTCTCGTCCACGACGTTGATGTCGTCGCATGCGCCGATCCTGGTGTCGCGCGCGGAGACCGCACCCGACCTCAACGGCGTCCTCGCGTGCTCCATCGACAATCCCGACTGCGAGGCGTGTCAATAACCAACCCGAACGCCATGGCCGGGCTTGTCCCGGCTATCCACGCCTTCTCTGCCTTGTCGCATCAGGACGTGAATGCCCGGCACGAGGCCGGGCATGACGACCAATAAACTAAGGAAAGCCATCATGCTCGACTGGTCCGATACCTCCACCTTCGCGAATCCGATACCGGCGACGATCTTCAACACCGCTCCCTCGTCGGCAGGCG
>Ga0209952_1002665_pt1 | contig 13150 bp, 13 predicted proteins | sample ThiBiot_750_biof_2_FD_183951 | JGI IMG/M metagenome (GOLD analysis project Ga0209952, IMG submission 183951) | Wastewater bioreactor microbial communities from Cape Town, South Africa - Thiocy_cont_750_biof (SPAdes) | ecosystem: Engineered > Bioreactor > Thiocyanate-remediating >...
AGGCAGCACATTAACTGTTACTCCTATTACATCTGATGGAAATGCACCACAAAATGTAACATTATCAGTGATTGCATGTTATACACCATCAACTGCAACTACCATTGTCACGACTGGAACTATTCCACCAACTGTCACTGGTTCAACAGAAATTGTGATTAGCTCTTCGACAACAGAACTAGTTACTAGTACAGGTACGAATTCTACAATAGAATCTAGGATGTTGTAACTGTACTATTTTAATATTTATAGGAACGGCAATCACAGAAGAAAGTACTGAAGTTAGTGGAACAGTAACACCACCGATAACTATAACCACTACAAGTACCACGGTGACCGAAACAGAATCTTCAGTGCCTTGCTCTCTTGGCGACTGGTCGACATGGACTGAATGTCCACAAGAATGTTTAGGTGGTAGCTTTCAAGAACGAACACGAGTCATTCTCAATGGTTCTTGTTCGGATCCATTGTATGAGAGACGTCCATGTAATAGTACACAATGTAAAGTTTGTACTATAACATACGACACATATGTTGAACTAATAGGTGACTATCCTCCAGCTGACGGTAAGTTTTATGCAATTGTTTGTCATAGTTGAACGTTGAATAATACTATGATTTCATAGATTTTGTTGGTTATATCTTTGATTCAACAACAAATAATATCACAGATGCTGAAGTATACATTGATGATACGATCAGTCCGAATGATATTATATTTGTTGATAATTGCACACGACTTACATGTACACCCAATGGTATTAAGAAAATCAAAACTCCATGCGCTGGTAAAAGATTATTTTGTGTAATATTGTTGATTGATAGATATATATCTGTATATTATAGAGGATTGCAAATATACTCCTTGGTGCGAATGGAGTCGATGTGATGCTTCATGTGGTCAAAATGGTACACGAATTCGTAAACAAAGCTTAATCAATGTAGGCGTACCAAATCCTGAATGTGAACGTGAAAAAATTGAGACAATGCCATGCATCGGTGATCCATGTCCATGTGTCAAAGGTTTTAATTGTTCGTGTGATGTAACAGCTTGGTGTGATTGGTCACCATGCTCGAAATCGTGCGGAGCTGGTCAACAAGAACGAACACGTCGATTCAGAACTGAATCAACTGACAATTGTTCTCTTGTCAATCTAAGAGAAGTTCGTCCATGTAATGTTCGTTGTTGCCGTGTGAATGGTGAATATTCGCCATGGTCCAATTGGACAGCATGTTCGGTAACATGTGGCACTGGTATTCAAAAACGTTATCGACAATGTAACAATCCAGCACCATCATGCAATGGTAACGATTGTAACGGATGTAATATTGATGCTCAACCATGTAACACCCAACCTTGTGGTAAGATTGAATGTTTATGTTTCTGAATAAATATATAGGATGTGTGTGTAGGACCTGTTTGTCCAAGTGATCAAGAATATAATAAATGTGCTTCAAATTGTGGTTATACATGTGGTACATTGGTATGCAATGGTCAATGTCAAAATTCCGATGTTTGTAAACCAGGTTGTATCTGTCGTGGTAACAAAGTTATGGGACCTAATGGTCAATGTATTCTACCTAAAGAATGTAAATGTTTATCGCCAGTATCCAATCGAACACTGTATGATGGTGAAAGTGATAAACAAGATCCTTGTAAAACATACACATGTAAGAATGGTTGTATCATTACCAAGACTAACAATTGCAGTAAATGTGAATGGTCACAATGGTCCGATTATACATCATGTTCGGACACATGCAATGGTACACAATCTCGTTATCGAACATTAACTGGACCAGGTTGTACGGAAAATCGTACCGAAGAACAAACAAAAACATGTTCATCCAAATGTACAATTGTTTGTCAAGAAACTCTTCGTAATGGCACCGTTGTTCAATATAAAGTTGGTACTATTGTCAGAGAAACACCTTGTAACAGAACGATATGCCGAGACACGGGCATGCTCGAAACTACTCCCATCGATGGAGCACGTGTTGATGGTAAATGGACAGTATGGGCAAATACTTGGACTGAATGTGACCGACCATGTAATGGAACACGTCGACGATCACGTTTATGTATGGCACCGATACCTACGTGTGGCGGTTTACAATGCAAGAAACTCGATTCTTCTACTGAAATTGTTGTTTCTGTTTTGGCAAATGGAACTGAAGTTCTTAAAGAAATTCAAACAGAAAAATGCAATCAACTTTGTAAGTTATATAATTGATGAAAAAAAGAAAACACACTCATATTATTCTAACAAATTCATCTAGGTTTTTCAACAACATCAACACCTTTATCAACTACTACAACAACTCCTCATGAACATTGTATTGTCAAGAATGGCACCAAAGATATTATCATACCACCAAATCAAGTCGTTACAAATCCGAAGAATTCATGTGAAGTATGTGAATGCAAACAAGGATCATTAGTTTGTTCGCCAATCTGTGCGGAAAATGAACAAACATGTCTCAAGAAACAAGCCAACGATCCAAACAATCGTTATACATGGATTCCACCTCGACGTGGTCAATGTTGCGGTACATGTAACAAAACAGAAGCTGAAAGTAAATGTCGCGTGGCAATACTTCCCGATGAAATCATTCGTGTGGGTAATTGTGTTTCATACATACCTATTGGTCGTGAACGATGTTTGGGTGGTTGTGAAACAAAAGCTAGTAATACAATTCGAGTAGAAAATTCACTCTATGATATGGGCAATTCAACATGTGCATGTTGTGCACCGAAAGTCACCAAACAAGAGCAAATTCGTATGCTTTGTACACGTGGTAGTTCAACATATTCAACTACTGCTATTTACACTCATATTCAATCATGCGATTGTCAAGTTTGCAAAGGTTAAGCAATTCAGTTTTCTTCCTCGTTTATTATATTTTAATCTCATTCATTCAATAAAATAAACGAATACATGCATTGAATTTATATTGACTTTTTTTTATTAGAATTCATCATGACTGAAAAGAATTCGTGCATTTGGGAAAAGACTATGAATTTCTTCATTGGTTAACACACTTTTTTCATCATAAAAATGAACCATTTGCAAAAGTTGAATACGATTTAAAGCTTGTCGAATCGATTGATTATTATCAGATAGAATTTCACGAAATAAATTTCGTCCTATGTACATTTGTAATGAAATAAGACTAGGTAAGAGATAGAGAAAACGACGAAATACAAAATAATCATCGGAATGTGATGATGAAAGAAAACAGAATTTCGTTATTGAAGGTAATTGTAATGTTAAATTCGAGAGAAGATCATCGTTCATATACGAAATAATTTGAGTTACTGGTTGAATGACTTCGAGAGTTCGAATATGAGGAAAATGTTTCGTAATAAATTCAAATGTTTCTAATGTAAAAGGTGTTGTTGGAACAAGTGAAAGACTGTGTACACGATCAAAACGAAGTGTAACCGATTGATTCGATGTCCAAGTTGACACACATTGATTCGAAAGATGTTTGAACTAAAACAAAAATATCGATACAGTAACTCGAAAAGAACGAAACCAAAATTTACTCGATCGAATTTGTAAGGTAATGTAAATAATGTATGTTCATGTGCTTGAATATCATAACAGTAAACAACAGGATGAAATTGTTGCCAAATCGAACTCTGAAATGTTTCGATGCTGAGTGGTTCGCAGTAGGTTGCTGTTGAATGAATGAGTAAATCGATGGATGATAAACGTGGCATTTTCGTAAGTAGTTCACGTTCCAATCGCTGATTGAATACATGAGATCAAGTTGAATTGATAAGTATTCAATTGAATGTCCGAAATAGGTGAAGAAAATTTCGAGATGCTCGAAATATTTTGTCGAACCGGTAAAAATGACTCGATTCAAAATCGAATTCGAATTCAATCGATTGGTTGATATCACTGGTTCAACCATTCGATCTTCATTTCGAAATTTAACTTTTAAATCAGTGAGTTGTGGTAAATGTTCGAGAATAATGAACAATCGACGCATACCTTCTAATTCAATCGAAAGATTTGTTAATTTCGAACAGATTTCAATATCCGTCATATCAAAATAAAGAAAACGACCTGTGATATTTAAACATTCAATTCGAGAATCTGATCGAAATAAGTGATTTGCTATATCTCCTTTGCCATGTGGATATGTAAATGTAATTGTTAGTTGTCGAATAGTTTGCCGAAGTTGATCAAGTCCATTTTTAAGAATATCTGTTGACCAATCGGAATTGAGAATATGCACCGATTGTATATCGGTTTGGAAGACATATTTCGAAAGATAATTTATATGTTTATCTTGTAAACGAATTGCATAGATAATCTGTCGAGAAAATAAGTCGGCGAGATACGTTTCAACCCATTCATACGATTCACTGGATATATCGAGATGATAGATGTGTGATTGAATTAATGATTGAATTCGATTACATGGAATTTTTGAAAATACTTCGACTAATTTCGATGATTTCAAATATTGAAAAATATAAGGAAAAAGTTCATTAGGTAAATCAAGGAATTGAGTTCTAGTCGTCATTATTACTATTATCTGAAAAAATGTACTGTACTGTACAGACTGACTAGTCGGCCGAGATTATATTCGATTCTTATTTATTTCTTCATATCACATCAAAAAGAAAAAAAGAAAAAGAAAATAGACAGACAGAATATATCTACAAACACAAACTAGGAATAAAGAGAAGCACAAGGTGTTTGAAGAATATATTCGAATAGAGTCATTTTTGTGTGTAAATTTTGGTAATTTTGAAGATAAGTACATAGATCTTTGACTGTTGCTTTTTCTTTCGAAAGATATTTGTAAACTTCCGAAAATAACAAAACTTGTGACGCTGCAATTAATTGAATCATTGCTTTCAATTGTTTATTTCCATTGAATGCACCACAACCCCAATTACCAGTTGCTATTCCAGCTTTTGGATCTGTTACACTAGCTGGAATACGAAAACATGTGTAAGCTTTGACTATTTCTCGTTTCATATTTTTTATTGTATATTGATGTGCTCGATTATAAAATGCAATCGCATCCATAGCAACAACATGACATAATTTTCTACCCCATGTATCTTTCGGTGTTGAATCGATATAATCTTCTTTGTATTCGAATGTTCTTGAGTAACCTTTGTACGATGAAAACCGTTCGCAACCCATTAAAAAGACACATTCATCTGCATGAATGACTTCACAAAGAAGTAAACTAAGCAACATTTCCGGACAAATGACGAAACGTATTTCTTCTTGTACACAACCTTCATTCATTACACCGCCTCCCTATCTCATACAAAGAAAAAAGAACTTGTTCACTTTGTGTGTCGTTTTCTTAGCAAAAAAAAATTACAATATATTTATTTGCAAAATCAACCTGTAAAAGTCCGTTCATATCTTCGATTGTCCGATTTTTGGTTATATGAACTTGACATAATGGTTCAGTCGATTCACTCCATTTCGGCATACAACTCGTCGGTAATTGATATCGACGAAAAGTCAGTACACCAGTCGGCACTAGAATAGAATTCGTTTATTTTTTTTATTCATTGTCGTCATTGAACGAACTTGTTTCAGTAATTCGATCGAAATAATGTAGAACACATTTGAGTTTTTCAAGTTTCCACGTTGGACCACCCGTTCGACCGCCGTGAAATAATCTTTCAAATAGAAAATATAATGTTCAATCTATTGGCTTTTTTTTCTCTTCTCATACGAATTAAAATTCGGATTTTGATAGTTTTCATATTCGCTGCCGACTTTTTGATTGAATCGTCGAGGAAATAGACAGAAGAATGCGCAAGCTAAGAGCGAAGCGCTTTGTTTTTGAGACATCGTCACTGTACGATTCGAACCAGCACGTAACAATGCTGGTGGCTAAACAAAATCGATATATAATCATCTAGCGAGAGAATCTTCTAATGATTGTACTCGACTACAGATTTTGTCAACATTCAATGCTAATGAACAGATATTCGAAAGAACAATCGAGAGAAAGCGAGCACGTTCTTCAGTTGTATAAATCTGCAAAGATAATAATTAAATATGATTTTGATAAATCATTGATTTACTTCGTTAAGAAGTCGATCGAGACAATTGAATTCATATTTTCGTCCAGCACATTCTTCGATTGTTTCCTAACATTCGATAGAACAACAATAACAACAATTGAAAAAAAAACGAGCATTTGCAGTATTTTACTTTGATATTATCCATGTCGGCCATATGGGTTTCAGCTAAACGTTGAAGAGCTGTCAATGCATTTTGAATAATTGGCCATCGTTGTGTTCCATTTTTCTAGAAAGAAAAACCAGACTTTCTATTGAATTGTCTCATTTAATCAAATAATTAATTCTACGGTTATATACGATTGCGAGCAAGGTAATCGAACAAACTCAGGATCCCATTCGTCGACGTATGTTCCATTTTCATAGAAAGGTAAAGGTTCTTGATCAGGATTTGTTGAATCATATTTAAATGGCTAATTTCAAATCATACTATCAGCGAGATACGTATATTCTTTGTTTTTTTTATTTACTTTGATTAAGAATAAGTGATTACGATCTCGAATATCTTTCATATCGACAAGATTCGGAGATTGATCCCAAATATTCGTTATTTCTGATAAAGCCACACCCTGTAGATATTAATTAGTCGATATTATTGATATGAATGAGAATATTCAAAGAATTACTTCAAATGTTCCATCGTCATCATCATCAACATTATCGAAATCTAAACTATCTGTCAACGGTTGAGATAGTGGTTCATCTTCGTCGTATCTTCCTTCACGACTGTCCTCATCGTAACTTCAACGAAAAAGAAATCATGAGGAGAATGTTTTAAGATTTGATAGTCACTTTTCATCTAGTCACAGAAGAAATCAATATGTGTTGAAAATAATATTCAAAACGTCGAAAACAAAACGGTACCTTTAGTAGCAGTTTCTATGTCGTCTTCAGATTTTGGAGATGTCGAAGGTCTAGATGAATTTGCAGGAATTATAAATAAAATCTGTGCAAATTTTTTATTTACTCTTCATCGAGTTTCTTTGTTCGTTTTCCAGGGCTTTTGCGTTGGGTGTCAGCTGAAAATATAATATCGAATAATTAATTTGGTTTTTCTTTCTTCTTCTGAATATTTAATAGTAAGTACTACTAGGAGAAGTTGTAAGTTCAATACATCTTTTATTTTTATTGTTTGAGATCTCAGTTGTTGTTGTTGTCGGAGATTTATTCTTGGTAGGTGTCGATGAAGCACTCATAATTGGTATTAACAAGAAAGATTGATTATTTCTTCTTCTTTTTTATGTCTCGATTTTCATTGCTCTAGGTTGTGCAATGACAACGACGACGACGAAAGTTTTCTTTTCTTTAAAATATAAATTCTAGAGGTCAGTAGTCAACGATTAACTGATCATTTCGTATTTCCATTACAAATTGTATATAGAATTGCACAAAATGATAAAAAGAAATCTATAGTCTAATAGTTATTATATAACGATGAATTCGAGTAGTGATACCATACATATTTATAAAAACGTAAACGGCTCGAAACGATTGTTATGTCTACTAGGTGCACTTTGTTTTCGTTTTAATTTGAACATATGGTATCAATTTTATAACAGATTGCAACATATTTGGATTTATAAATTTCTATCTAAACCCGAAGCCTATTTATTTCATCGTGCATATTTTATGAAAATTTGAAGCGTGTTTGTTTTCTCGGCTCTCAATGTATATTTTGTTCTCCTTTTAATGAGTACACCCTTTCAGTGAGAGTTTTTTTTCTTCTTTTCCTTCCTTTTCAGTGTCTATTAAAAAGAAACATATGCTAGTCTTTCTCTTTCGATAGGAACAGACAAAATTTTTTTTTATCAATCACTCTTTGGCATTTGTTTTACCATTTCAATGGTATACAACCAATAAATGCAATATTGATGATCGAATCATAAATCAATGAGCTTAATGTGACTTTGATTTAATCTGTCGAATAGAAACAATCTTGCCTTTCATTATTTTAGATTTAATGCAATGAATGTTGGCTAAACATGCAACGTATCCGATTATTTTATTGTCCACGAGCTTTTCCTTATCGAAAACGTTGTCTATTATTAATTCTTATTGTTTTTAGTCCATTTGTATTTGTGTTTTTAAAAACAAAATATGAAATTTGCTCAAATTTTCTGCAAACTTCTTATTTATTAAGTAAACAAAAAGTTCTAGTACCAGTTGGTATCGATCATCTATACGATTATCGAGTTGTTTGTGAAGATAAACTTGGTATTCTCGATCGAACAAATTTAATAAATCAATTATCGAAAACTTGTCGAGTCAATTTATTAGGAAAACTAAATATTACTCTGAATCCACCTAAAAATTTCGAAATTCGTTCATTTAAAAAACCAACCACTGTTAAATCCTGTTCGTTATATGATAAAGAGACAACTGCAATTATTATGACATATCGTGATCGAAAAAAGAATCTCTACGCTTTATTATATAATTTAGTTCCATTATTACAAGAGCAACAAATTTCGAAGTATAGAATTTTTATTGTTGAACAACAAGCAGCCGGTGCATTTAACAAAGGTCGATTATATAATATTGCTTTTGATCATGTTATGAAAACATATAAACCAAATTGTATCATCTTTCACGGTAGAACGAACAATATTTGTAAATCAAGAAAAGTTTTTTTTTCTGTCATTAGATGTTGATCTTATTCCCGAAAATAATCAAAATTTGTATTCATGTGTTCGATTAACAGATCATCCATTGCATATGTCAGCTAATATACGTTTTGATCTCACAAGCAAATATACAATAATCTATCCGTTTCTTGTCGGTGGAGTTTTAGCAATGCGTCCAAGAACATTCAAGCACTTAAACGGTTATTCGAATATTTATTTCAATTGGGGTGGAGAAGACGATGATATTGGTTTGAGATTTTTAGCTAAAGACATGTGTGTACAACGGCCAACAACTGGATATTATTATGCTCGTTCTCATTCGAGACAAACACGAAATCAAAATCGTTTTAAATTCTTATTTGATGCTGTCCTACGACAAGATACCGATGGACTAACAAATATCAAACAACTAGCAAAGATTACGAAGACTGTCGAATATTCTCTAGTCACTTGGCTGTCAGTCGATTGGATTGATCAATAAAATCGTGTTGTCAGTAAATATTTCCGTGTATTTATACTGTAAAATAGTAGTTAAATGTGTCAAAAACAAAAAAACAATAGAAAAACAAGACAAGATTCTTTACAGAAAAAATCTAATGATAGTCATAATTTATCGATCTAGATTCATTAGTAGTGCAGTACCACGTTTCACCCAATGAGTATTGGGAAAGTGTGGCGTTTTAAGATTGACTTCAACGACAAATGATGGATGACCAAAACCACCTGCTCGATTTGGAAAATAATAAACTGGACACGAGTAAACATCTTAGAAAAAAAAAGAACATATTTGAAAATGAATAATAAAAGTTATTTTACCAGTCTTTCGTTCACGATCTTCTTCAGTTGCTAATGATTTCTTTTTGTTTTCAACTGGTCGAAATAGAATTGTCGGCATGGCAACTTCCAGTTGCATAGGCTCAGCTTCGATTAAACAAGCGTTTTTCTTATCCCATCCTGCACCTTCTAGGAACAAGCCTTTGACATAAACTCCGTCTTTCGGTGTTTGCAAATAATTGTCTTCAACTTTCATGACTTCAAAATCCCAAATCAAACGATCGATACTAATTTTCGTCGCACGAGCTGTTGTCTGCATAACAGCAGTTAGAAAACCGGTCGGAAAACTGAAGCCTGACATCCAGAAAACGGCCGGTGGATGCGCACTTTCGGCCCATTTAGCTAATTGATCGACACGTTGAACGAGGTCACGTGTCCACGAGGCGAGTGGTTTCATTGATGGATACATTTTCTGCCATTGGCCAGGCACACGTGCATCCAAAATACATCGAAAGATTTCTTCCAAATCCGATGACATAACAACGAGACCTTTGATACCTTTTTGCAATGAAATCAACGATTGTCGAATGATGTCTAACAATAAATTGTAACGTTCGATTTCTTGTAAAAGAACGACTTTCAATGGTGAATGATCTTCGGATAGGATTTTAACTGTCGATTGATAATCGATCTGTCCGGGCAATTGTTCGAGTACACGTGTCGACATTTCCATAACTTCTTCTTCCGTTGTTTTCTTGCCTTGAACAGCTACGACTTGCGGTTGTAACGATAACAATGTTTCGAATAACATTCGAGCTTCACGAATTTGTGACGCAACTTCAGCATTTGTATGTTGACCGAACGCTTCCGGATGATCGGAATTCGGTAGGACTGTTGCAACTGCATTTTTATATTCAGTCAATGAACCATCACGTGGCACGTAGTAGTTCGGCAATTTAGTTAATTTGTAGTATTGTATTTGTGGATCGATGACGTCTTCTTTAAATAGATCTTCAATATAAGTATTTAGAACTCTCATATCACGTGTGTCAGTAACGTGACCACCGTAGTTGATTTTCGAGATGATGAATTTCATAGCTTTCCATGGTGTCATTTCTTGATCACGTAGGAGATTGCCCATGATGAGATTTGATGTTTCGAAATCGGAATCATTGAATGAATAGTTGATATTGAAACCGAGTTGAAGAAATTTCTTTCGTTCCAAGAGAATCGAATGGAAAAAGCAAAGACAGAAGAGTAAACGTTTGTATTTCTCGGGTCGTGCTTGTCGACTTTTATCGGCGAAATCTTGTTCATCGATAAGTGCGTACAAACGTTTCATATTGGCTTTGATGCCTTTGGGTGGTTCAGTCGTTATTTTAATGCCTGATTGAAGAATCGAGATAGGAAATTGTGGTGATGGCGATGATGATAACCATAAACGAAATTGCGGGTGAACTTTTTCAATCGAAAGATTTTCGACAATTTTTTCCAGATCAGGCATCCAAGATAATGATAAATGACAATTAGCAAGAAAGACCCATCGACCCTAGACGAAAAAAAGAAATGAGAGTAGATTTTTTTATCATAAATTTCCACTTACCATACGAATACCTTCGGCGATATTTTCTGTAGCAATCGGCGCTTGTCCTTGACCGAGTGATAACGGGAGAAAGTTCTTTCTGAAGTCCATTTTTTCGGCGAGCGCTGCAAGATTACCCGATGGATCAACACCCGGCGAGAGAACGAAGATAATCGGTGTTTTCGGTAGTGAATCTTCGTAGACCGAGCCGAGATCGAGAATTGGCGGTTCGACGAATTTCGAACCGAGATTATTGATAATGAATTTCGTTACACAGAAAGGTACACGATCCGAACGTAAACTTCGAACGATGAGCATTTTCTGTAGTTCATTCACGGAATCCCATTCGCCGGGCATGGTCGTATTTTCTGGTTCGCCTGATTGAAACCATTGAAACCAATCCCGTGGATATTGTTCGAATGATTCGATGATTCCATGAAAATTTGCTAGTTTAGCTAATTCAGTGATGTTATCCCAGGACGAATCGGCTAACCATTGAGGATTTGGATTGTCCATTTGAGATTCACGATCGAGAACCTAAGACGCAGATCGATATTAGAACAAAATCAAATCAGTTTCAAATACGTACAATACCACCACGTAAGAAGAACTGATATTCATCCATATTAATCTTTCCGGCAGCTTCGAGAATTTTCACACACATTTGAAATGAAAACAATAATTTATGCGCCTCGAATAGGCCTCGACATGTGTACTTGTACACAGCATAGGTATGAAAATCGTTCAATTTATTCAAACGTTCTTCTAATTTTGTTGATTTCTGACTCTTCTTAATCGATGTATTGAATAGATCAATATAAGCATCCAGTGAAAATTGATACATTGGATCGATTTTACCGAGATCGTTGAGTACAAAGAACAGAATCGATGCACGTTCGGCACAAGGTCGATAATTCTAAATCGAATAACATCGATTATGTTTTTTTTTTGGTCTTTTTGGAAAAAACTTACTTCTCGAGCAGCATCGATATCTTTTTCTGTTGCCTCTGATGTGATCAGTTGTTCTTGAACAGTCTTCGCTGTTTGTTTGGAAATTTCCAATGTTGATAGAAGTTCATCGTTTTCTAACAGCGAACCTTTCGTTTCATTTAACAATCTCAACAGTTGATCTTCGAGTTCTTCGAGTTTCTTTTTGCCAGCAGCAATACCACGAACTAATTTATCTTTATCAGCTTCTAATTCAGGTTTCTCTTCTCGAACAACAATACCGAGCAATTGCGATTCTAAACCTTGCTCTTTGACAGCAAAATTGATTATATTTGCTTTCGAGGATATTTCCGGTGCGTAATGAGGATTAGGTAGTTTGGTTGTCATATAGAAACGAAAATCTTTATTGTATTCAACTTCTCGATCGCCTAATTTCAAAATATCAACACCACCAATGCGTTTCACAGCCCGTGTTAGAACGGGATCGAGTGATGGATCGAGATCTTCTTTTACGTTTTGGCAGAGACATGGACGACCTGAACGAATACATTCTTCGACAATACGAAGATAATCATGTGTTTGAAGATCGATTAAACGAAGATTATTTGCTGATTCCATATTTTTTATCCATTTAATTGCTTGAGCTTGTGGATCGATCATTCTAAATGAATAAACATATAAAACAATATCGAATCGAGAGTTTTTCTTTTCGAATCAACTTACAAAGGCCAACGCATTCCTCGTGTGACAATAACACCGTTCTCCGTCGAGAACGTGTCCGATGGTAAACCTTGAATATTCCAATCTCGAACTTGCGTAGGCGACGAAAGAAAATTCGAAAAATTAAATTCGGGATTGCATGGTATCGATAGTTTTCGAATTTCTTTCATCCAAATTTCGTTCATCATATGATCTCGATATTGTGACAAGAACGGGCCCATATACGAGAGAAAAGCAGCGGCCAAGAGACAATCGCCTGTGACATAGCTGATTTCTTGTTCGAGTTCGACGACTCGTGCTTCCCAACGAACTTTTTCACTTGCTAGACCGTTGATTAAACGTGATGCTTTTTCTAACATCATTTGCATATGTTCGCAATCGCGACGAAGTTGTTCTTTTTCCGCCATTTGTTTTTCGTAATTGGCT
>Ga0209952_1002666_pt1 | contig 13149 bp, 10 predicted proteins | sample ThiBiot_750_biof_2_FD_183951 | JGI IMG/M metagenome (GOLD analysis project Ga0209952, IMG submission 183951) | Wastewater bioreactor microbial communities from Cape Town, South Africa - Thiocy_cont_750_biof (SPAdes) | ecosystem: Engineered > Bioreactor > Thiocyanate-remediating >...
TTAGTAGAATTTGTTTTTGAGAACATTAAATAAAAGATCACTCGTTTAACACGACCGAAATATTATCTTTGCTTAAGCAAAGAATATAAAATAACAAGATGAAAACAATTTTATCTCACAGTCACCTTGGATAGCATACTGTCTTCCTGCTACCGCATATTTTGTATTTAAACAGATTTTTTTCATTATAATTAGTTTATTTGTTCATCTTCTGGTTCCATTTATTGTAAATATTTGTTCTGCTTTATTGATTATTGTTGGTACAGCTCGACAACGATCAGCAGTACGAAAGAAACAACCTTTGAAAGAACATAAACAATTATTAATCAGTCCGTTGATTCTTTTTCTATTGGCTTTGCCTCGTTTAATAATTTCGTTATTGTCGGGATGTGTTGATCCATCTTGAAATCCTACCTTCAGAACTCTACAGAAAAACATTCAAAGAATCAATGACACAATGTCGACGATGATTTCACTAAAAATATTTTATTGAAGAAATGAAGAGAGAAGAAAATAAAAGAAGATCGATCGTTATTTCGTTTTGATTTTATTGATTAAAATGTGAAATTAGATTAGAATGTAGAGTTTGTTGAATAGTTGTTGGATGTTTTTGAGTCCATAATTGAAATTGTTGTAAAGCTTGTTGAATGAGCATATCAATGGCATAGATGAAATTCCATTGATAGGACTGAGCTTGTTTCATTAATTGAGTTTGTCGAGGCAAATAATTGACGTCGAAAAGAAATGAATTTGATGAAGAATTGTTTTCAAAGAATTTCGGATCCAAAGTAAAATGAATTGCTGAAGGTAAAGTATTGATAATCAATTGAATATTAGTCAATTGTTGAATTTGATCAGTTGAAATCGATTGAATTCGATGATGATCATTTGCAAATAATTGAACTAATTCATCGGCTTTTGTTGGTGTTCGAGGATTGAAAATGAAAATGTTTTGAATGAAATCTATTTGTAGAAGAGCATAGAGAGAAGCACGTGCAGTTGCTCCTGCACCAATCAAAAGAACAGAAGTATTCGAAGAAATGTTGTCGTTAATCAATTGATAAATGGCTTTCCAATCGGTATTATCGAGAAAGAATGATCCATCTTGACGTTTGTGAATCGTATTGATTGCACCGATTTGTTGAGCTGATGATGAAACGAGATTGTTTTTGTCTGCATTGAACAGATGAAAGAGTTGTTCTTTCAATGGAATTGTGACACTTGCACCTGCAAACGACGATTGTTGACAAAGATTTTGAACGAGTGATACATCATTGCTTTCAAATAAATGATATTGAAATGGAAGAGAAAAATAATCGAATGCTGTTTGATGAATTCGAGGAGACAACGATTGTTGAATCGGTTGACCAAGTAAATAGAAATCTTTGTGTTGAATTAAACCTAAATCGAGTCGTGCTTGTTGAATTTGTTGAACAGTTAATTGACCCGATGCAGCTGGAGTATGTAGGAGAGGATGAGTCACAGGTGTTAAATATCGATTTAAAATTCGTGTTAATTTGGCTTGTTGACCCATTCCAATGAGAATTAATTTCGATTGATTCATTTCTTGTTGGAATTGACTTTTAAATTGAAAGAATAAAGGTAAAACTTCGTCTTGAATCGAAACATGATTGTCAATATCAATTGCAACTTTAGCAATTCGAATTTGTGGAAAATGAAATTGTTGAATCGTTTTTTCGATTTGAAATTGAGATAATTTCAAATGTAAACTTGCAATAATCGATGATGTTGTTGTTGTCGTTATTTGATTTAACCAATGACGAATCTTTTCTTGATTTAAATTCATTTCTAAATCAATAAATTCACATTGAAGTTTAATAGCAAAATCTAATAATTGAAAGATTTGTTGTTCATCATGTGGAAAACGTCCAAAACTTTGAATTGTTCGAACAGTAAAAATAATTGGTAAATGAGAATATTTTCTAATGAATGCAATTTGTTGACCAAGAAAATCGAATTGAATCGATTGAAGAAGATCAACACGTAATTCAATGGCTTCACAACCTTTGATTATCGATAAGAATTTATCTTGACAAACATTTAAAAGATTTGGAAAAGTTAAACAAATGAAAAAACTGTCATCGGATATTGTTGTTGTTGTTGTTGTTGATTGGGTTTCATTGGTTAGAATTCGTTTTACAAATTGAACAAGATTGTTTTCAATTGAAATCCAATCACGATCATTTTTTAAAATAACAAATTCAAAATTTGAACAAGATCGATAAAAATCGATTCTCATTTGAAATTTGTCGTTGAGATCCATCAATGGTCGAACATTATCTTCATGTTCTTTTGCATAATCTTCTAAGATATCATCTAAATGTCGATGAATATAAATCACAAATTTTTCTTGTGAGAGAATCTTTCGAATTTCTTCTGTTTCCACAACTCCACCTCCACATGAAATGAGTACATCAGTGTCGAATTGCAATGCTTGTTGATGAATTTGTTTGAAAATTTGAAGTTCTAATTGTCGAAATTGAGTCCAACCATGAAGTTGAACATATTGTTTAATTGAATGACCTTCAGTAATTTCCTTTGTAATTTCTTCATCGAGATCGAACATTGTTAAATGATTGAGTTTCTTCGAAATAAATTTGGCTAATGTTGATTTTCCTGAACAAGGCATTCCAATAAAGAAAAGAATCTTTCGTTTTCTTGTTAACTCGTTGTTTGTTAGTCGAAGTGTTGGTGAAATGACATCGAAATCAAATGTTTTTTTGAGATCTAACCAAAATTGTGGATATGTTTTATCAACACAATGTTTATCTTCGATTGTAATAAACGGAGCACGACTTGCAATAATTGCAAATGACATTGCAATTCGATGATCATCATAACAATGAATTGAAGCTGATTGAGTTAGATTTTGATTGTTATTTCCTTGAATTGTAAGACCAGTTGATGTTTCTTGTGCATCAATTCCACATTTGTTTAATTCATTGACCATAGCTTCAATTCGATTACATTCTTTCAAACGTTGATTTTCAATATTAATAATTCGAGTTGTTCCACAAGCAAACGAAGCAACAGCAGCTAAAGTCATGAAAGTATCTGTCATTGAATTCATATCGATTTCATATTGAATAGCATTTAATTGTTGTGGACCGGTGAGAGTTGTTGTTGTGTCTGTTTGTTGAACTTGACAACCCATCAATTGTAATAATCGAAAGAATTGTGAATCACCTTGTAAACTTGTTTGACCAATATTTAGAATGGTAACAGTGAGACCAGGATGAACAGCTGCCATACCAAGAAAATAACTGGCTGATGATGCATCACCTTCAATTTGAATTTCACTTGGATTCAAATAGGTTTTTCTATTTGGAATTCGATAGACAAACGATTGTGAATCATCAATTGAAATATTAAATGTTGATTTCATTAATTGAACAGTCATATCAATGTAAGGTTGACTAACAATTGATTTACTTTGATTTAATTGTAATTCTAATGGAATTTTCGCAAATGGTGCCATTAAAAGAAGACTTGTAATATATTGAGAGGAAATATTTGCATTGATGTTCATAGATCCACCTTGAAAATGTCCATTACTTCGAATTTCAATGGGTAAACAACCTTGTTTTTCTAAATATTGAATTTGAATTGAATTTTGAGTTAAAGCATCAGCTAAATCTTCGATGGGTCGTTGTTTTAATCGTTGATCACCTGTAAGAATAACTCGAGTATTTTCAGGTAAAATCGTACATAACGTTGTAAGAAATCGACTTGATGTTCCTGAATTATTTAAATAAAAAGTAATTAATTGTTTATCTGTATTGATAAAACCATTGACTCCATGAATGATCAAATTTTCATTTTGAACAAATTCATATTGAATTGATAATTGTTTCAAACAAATTAACATTGTTTGTGTGTCAATTGAATAGAGTAAACCTTTGAGAAGACAACTTCCTTGACCTAATGCAGACAGAAGTAGAACTCGATTCGATAAACTTTTACTTCCAGGTACGTTAACAAATCTTGTTTCTCTCGGAATAGAATTGATTTGTAAACAGACTTGTTGATCTAAGAGATGAATAAGATCTTGATCATCGATCATCGTTGTATAACGAGGTGTTGATTTCACAGAACCAATATTTGTTAAAATGACGATTTGTTTTTTTCCATGTTTATTTTTTTTATCGATTGACATTTTGTGAATAATGTCTGTAAATGACATTGCCGTTGGAATTGTTGTTGGTAAATGAAATGATTTGAGAAGATTTTGAATTCGACTGAGAACAACATTGGAATTTCGAAGAAAACCTTTGTCTCGTGCTAATTCACTTTCGAGAATAATTCCAATCGATACACATTCACCATGTAAAAGTTGACCATGACTTAGAATTTCAATGGCATGACCAATTGAATGACCAAAATTCAAAATCGAACGATAACCCGATGTTTCTTTTTCATCTTTTCGAACGACATCACCTTTCAATTCGACAGATCGACAAATGATTTCAATGAGAATCTTTTCATTTCGATTGAAAATTTCATTTAAATGATTTTCAATCAATGAAAATAATTGTTCATCTAAAATCAATGCCATTTTAATAACTTCAGCCATTCCATTGGCAAAATCTCTTGATGATAATGTTTCTAAAAATTCGATATCAATCAAAACCGATTTGGGCCGATAGAAAGTTCCTAAAAGATTTTTTCCATAATTTCGGACATTAATTCCTGTTTTCGCTCCAATACTACTATCGACCATCGAAAGAAAACTTGTTGGTATTTGAATATAATCAATTCCTCTCATATAAGTCGATGCAACGAAACCAGCTAAATCTCCAACAACACCACCACCCAATGCTAAAATGACACTATCCAAATGACATTCATGATCGAACATAAAATCTTCAATATTGGCTTTGACTTGTCGACATTTACTTTGTTCACCTGATGGAATTCGATAGGAGACAAGTTCGAGTTGATTCTCATTGAAATTGTCGATAATTCGTTGTCCATAGAGATCGAATAGACGTTCGTCGGTGATTAAAATATATTTTTGAGCTGTTGGAATTAATTGTCGAACGAATTGTGCAAGTGAACGAACGAGACCATAACCAATTTGAATATCATAACTATCCATTGATACGACTTTTGTCCATGTCGACATCGTTTTACTTCTTCTCCTTTTTCTAATCAGATTTTATTTTATTAATCTGCAAAATAATATGATCAATGAAGAAAACTAATTGTTGATTCTATTAATTAACTAAAAATGAGTTTTTGTTTTGTTTTGTTAAAAGAAAAGAAAAAAAGAACGAAGTTAGATGAATAAATAAATAAATAAATAAAAGGAGAAAGAGAGTGTGTGTGAATATTTAATTTTGATTGAGTTGAATCCTTAGTCTTCGTTGAAGAACAGCTTGTGATAATCTTAGTAATTGTGCATGTGTATCGTCCCAACTGATACATGTATCAGTAATTGAAGTTCCATATTTTAAAAGATGTTTTTTTCCTTCAACAAAAACTTGTCTTCCTCCACAAAGATTGGATTCAATCATAACTCCCATAATGGATTGATCTCCATCGGAAACTTGTTGACAAATATCACCGATAACTTCGATTTGTCTTTCACAATCTTGTAATGAATTGCCATGCGAACAATCGACCATAATTCGAGATTTCAAACGACTTTCATTGAGAAGTTTTTGTGTAAGTCGAATATGTTCTTGAGAATAATTGGGTCCACTAAGAGTTCCACCTCTTAAAACAACATGAACATCGGGATTTCCATTGGTATGAAAAGCAATTAATTTGCCTGATTGATCAATTGAAAATGATGGTTGTGCCATTTGACTCGATACACATGCATTGACAGCTGCTTTTATACAACCAGTGGTTCCATTTTTAAAGCCAACAGCCATTTGTAATCCACTAACTAATTCTCGATGAATCTGTGATTCGGTTGTTCGTGCACCAATAGCTGACCAACTGACTAAATCAGCAATGTAATGAACAAGCATCGGTTGTAATAATTCCGTTGCACAAGGTAAACCCATTTGATTGATTGTTAATAATAATTGACGAGAGACTTGTAAACCTTTGTCAATATCACAACTTCCATCGAGAAATGGATCATAGATAAGACCTTTCCAACCAACAGTTGTTCGAGGTTTCTCAAGATAAACTCTCATGACAATAACCAATGTTGATTCGAGTGTTTTACCAATTTCACTCAATTTATTTGCATATTCAAGACCTTCTTCAATGTTATGAATGGAACATGGACCAATAACAACTAACAAACGATCATCGATTCCATTGACAACATCACTAATTAATTTACGTTTTTCAGTCACAAATCGTTGTAATTCAATTGAACATGGATAATCACGTATGAATGCATCGGGACTTGTTAACATTTGTAATCGTTCTTCTTTTTTCTCGTTGATTTGTTCGTTGGTATTGACACGAGTATCTGTCATTGTATTCGTCTCTTTGTTTGTTGTTTATCTAGAGAAGAAAAAACAAATCAAATGTGATTTCTGTACTTCGATTTGTTCGACACGATTGATTAAACATATGTCTACGTGTACTTATTTCAAGGTGAAATGGTTTTCTTTTTCTATTCATCAAAAAAAAAAGAAAAGGGGATTTTTTTTTTCTTTCTCTATTTGTTGTTATTGTTATCTTTTGAATTGGCTCGTGCTAATTGAATAAGTAGAAGATCAGCAATGACAAGTGCAGCCATGGCTTCAACAATCGGTACAGCTCGTGGTACAACACAAGGATCATGACGTCCTCGTGCATTTAATGAACATGTTTGTCCATCGAATGAACATGTTTCTTGTGTTTTGCCAATAGTTGCAGGAGGTTTAAAAGCAACTCGAAAGACAATTGGTTGACCATTACTAATTCCTCCTTGAATTCCACCACTATGATTTGTTGTTGTTTTTAATTGATTTGTTGAAGATGAATCGACAATAAATGGATCATTATGTTGTGAACCTCTCATTGTTGTTCCTTCGAAACCACTTCCAATTTCAAATCCTATTTCAAACTAATCATGAAGAGAAAGAGAAAGAGAAAAGAAAAGAGAGAAAGAAACCTTTGGTAGCAGGTATTGAAAGCATGGCATGTGCTAATAGAGCTTCTAATTTATCGAAAACGGGTTCACCAATTCCAGTAGGAATATGTTTACAAACACACGTAATAATTCCTCCAGTTGAATCTTGATCATTTAAAGCTGATTGAATTTCTTGAATCATCAATTGAGTGATTTGTTGATCGGGACAACGAACTAAACTTTGATCAATTAAATCTCGAGTTAATTCATCGGATTGATTCCAAATGAATTGTTTTTCATTCGACAATCGAATTTGTCCAATCGAACTGACATAAGCAATGATTTCAATTCCATAAGTTTCACTTAACCATTTTTCAGCAATGGCTCCAGCTGCAACTCGTCCAATGGTTTCTCTTGCACTTGATCGTCCTCCTCCTGACGATGCTCGAATTCCGTATTTGTGTTGATAAGTATAATCAGCATGTGATGGTCTTGGAATATCTAACATTGAAACATAATCTTGAGGTTTAAAATCTTGATTTCGAACAAGAAGACAAATGGGTGTTCCAAGAGTTAGATTGGATTCGGTTCCCGAAAGAATTTCAACCGAATCTTTTTCATTTCTTGGCGTTGTTAATTTCGATTGACCGGGTTTTCGTCGATCTAATTGTTTTTGAATGTGATTTGCATTGAGAGTTAATTTAGGTGGAACACCTTGAACAATACATCCAACACCAACACAATGACTTTCACCAAATGTTGTCACTTGAAATAAACTACCGAATGTTGACATTCGACGACGACTATTCGATTGAATACAATGCAATTATTTCGAATCATCCCTTCTCTCTCTCTCTCTCTCTCTCTCTCTCTCTCTCTCTCTCTCCCTCGTTCGAATTATTCAACGAAAGAAAGAGAGAAAGAGAGAGAGAGAGAGAGACGAAGTACATATGTACTGTATTGAAAGTAAAATCGATGATGTCGAATCCATTAGGTTATGAAACTCATTTCGATTTGAAAATCAATCATAAAGAAGCTGATGAATGTGAAAATCTTGGTGAAATTCGTTATGAAATCGATACAATTGATCATTTAATTGTAAAATTAATGTCTCGTCGAATCGATTATGCGTTGGCAACACTTCGATTCAAATCAGAAGGCAAACCAATTCCCGATAATCAACGAATTATTCAAGCTCTTCAACAGAGAAAATCTTGGGCTCAACAATATCATTTAGATCAAGATTTTATTGAACAATTATTTAAACAAATGATCGATTGGTATATGAAACAACAAATTCAATTCTATCAAAAACAAAATCCTCATGAAACAAATCTTCAAATCAAATTTAAATCATTATCTCAATTGAAATCAATGGAATATCATCTCGATTGGATTCATATCGATCACTTCGATCGTTTACTTTCATCAGCCTATCAGAAATTCAATGAAACCAATCAGCCTGTTCTACTTAGTTTTACACAAAGTGTTCCTCAACAAAATTCATTTGATTTCAATGATTTATTCGAATCGAATCGTTCAGAAGATGTTCTTCTTCTCAAAGATCCATCAATTCTATCTTTTGGAAATTTAATCGAATTCAATTGTGACAATGTGATAAAACAATGGTCAAATCTATTATTGAATTCAATCATCGATTCAGATTGTCATGGTCCAATGCTTTTCGGATATTTATCTTCGAATGCAAATCGTTCATTTGTTTTACCACAAATTCAATTTATTCAAAATCAACAAACGATTTTCATGACTTTGAATGCAATCATTGATCAACAACAACAACAACAACAACATTCGATTTCAATTCTCAATTTGATTTATAAATTATTTCAAAATAATCGAAATCAAAATGTGAATTATTCCGATTCATTTTTTGGTTTTTCAAAAGAGAAATTGAATTATTCTAGAGCAAATTCAATTGAATGTTCGAGTTTCAATGTCGATTCAATCGGTGAACTCGAATCATTTCTGTTGAGGAATGAAAATAAAGACAAATGGATCGTTGGTTTGATTGATTCAAAGTTGAATAGTTTATTTCGAATTTAAATTTGTGCAAAAGCTGCATCAATAAAAAGTTCAATTCCATTGATAAATAAACTTTGATCTGACGCAAGAAAAACAACCGATTGAGCAACTTCTTCAGTTGTTCCTCGTCGATTGAGAACAGATTGCGAAGCGAGATTTCCTAGAGGAATAGTTCGATTCGAAAGTTGAGAGATCGACGTTTGAATAGCTCCTGGACAAATCGAATTCACTCGAATTTGACGATCTCGTAAATCAATTGACCATGATCGTGCAAATGATCGAATAGCTGCTTTCGTTGCCGAATAAATACTTCGATTGGACGAGGCTTTACAACATCGAACCGATGAATTGATAATAATCGATCCTCCACGAACCATTAAAGGTAATAAACGATCCACTGAAAATAGAATTCCTTTCACATTGATATCAAATACTTCATCGAACATTTGTTCATCAATCGATCCAAGTAATCCATCGACTAAGATACCTGCATTTACAAATAAAACATCGATGGACTCAGTTTTATCTTTGATTGTTTGAAACATTTCATTGATTTGATTTGACTTTGCTAAATCACATTGAATAGCAGTAACATTTGAATGATGAAGATCAAGTAAAGCTTGATCAAGTGATTCTTTCGAATGACTTATTATGAAAACATGTTTCGCATTTTCAACAAGAAATTGTCTCGCAACACCTAAACCAATTCCCGATGATCCACCTGTAATTACACAGATTTTCTCATTTAATTTACCCATTCGCCTTTTTTTTATTCAAATGAAATCGATTGATCATGGTTCAATGATTTTTTAAACAAAAAAAAAACATTCAAAACAAAAGGTTAAAGAGCAAGAAAGAAAGGCGAATGTGATTTGGATGTGCATGATTGAGTTTACTTTCGATGATGAGTCGATACAGATGATTTATTTCGTTTTCGAACCGAATCGAACAGAAAAAAAAACAAAGGAATTAGTTTCGATTATAATTCGAATAAAAGTCTCGAATCAATTTTAATCGTTGTAATTTGAGTTGATGAATTTGATTTCGAATGAAAGCAATTCGATAAGCAACTCGTTGATTGTAGATTCCATTGGAATGATTCGATTTCAATGTTAAATCTTCAAGTTCTTGTTCGTAAATCGAATTGATTCGATTGAGATAATCGATTCGATCGTGCATTTCTTTATTTGATTCAAAAGAAAAAAAAATGACGAAAGAGAAGACAAAAAAAGTGTTTGACTACAACTAAAAATGAAAAGCAAATAATTTTGTTATTTTATCCGGAATGAATTTTTTTATTTGTATGATCTCTTGCAGCAACACCTAAGAAATAGATTTCATCGGGAAATTTGTCCGATAAAACTTGTAAATCATATTTATTCTTCCAGAAAAGCGATGAAATTCGTTTGCTAAATTTAGCTAAAACATTTTGATTCGATTGATCGACAAAAGTTGTATCGAGTGATGCAGCTTTGCCTTCCATTGTTATATTGACATTATTGAAATTGAGTACGAATTTATTTCCAACGATTTTATAATTTTGACTAATTGTTCCGTTATTCCATTGAGATGTTCGTTTATTTAAAATTGAAAATGAAGCTTTATATAAAACAACCGTAATCTTCGCTTTTAATAAAGCCAAAGGATTTTTTTTCTGTTTATCTTGAAACAGTTTGACATTGTGTGTTGCACCTAATTTGGTTTCCATTCGAAAGATTTGTTTTTTGCCTTCATGATCATAGATTGTGAATTCTCCACCTTTTAATCCGCTGAAGAAATCTTTTTTTATTAAATATGTTCGATTTGCTGATTCACAAATCAAGACGAATTGACAAATACAAAGGAAAACGATGAATCGATGCATTTCTTTTTCTTTTTTGTTTTATATTGACGGAAGAGAAATCATCGAGTTTTTATAGGAACACGAAAACTAATTGATTTTGTTATCTTTTTAAACAAAACAAAACAAAAGGTTCGATCAAATTTCGAATGTGAATAAAACAAATAAAATCAAAAAACGATAGTAAAAATGACCTTCGATCGATTTCTCAAATTTAGAAACGCGAAGAAAAAAACGCATCTGTTGTTATCGATCTGTTTTTCTTTGGATTTTGCTTTGTCTGATGACGACGCATTTTCTCTTTTGTCAGTACATCCGCCCATTGTCGTTGTCATCATGAATACGACAGATTTTTTTTGTTGAAACGAAGATATAAATAGTGTGTTATCAGTCGAATTGTTTGTCATCTAAAACATGCTGTTTGACTTTGTAGAGAGTATTTATAATTTCATTGTGAATAAATGTTGGTCTGAAGAGAAACACGTGTATATAAATGGAATGTCTTGTTCATTTCCTGTTCAAATTTACAATGAAAATCAAATGAAAGAAATGTTTATTGAAAATTATTGTGGAGGCAAAACAAAGATTCGTGATGAAGATTTCGATTTCATCAATCGAGTGTTTAAAGCGGCATTAATCGACAAATGTCATGTTAATTTAAACAAAGAAGATTTATTTCGTCAAATGAAACGAGAAGAATATACAAACTATGTTAAATCAACACTTCTATCCTTATCAATTGAATCTGCATTAAATGCAATAAAAGATAGTCAAATCTTTGAAATGAAAGATGTAACACATTTAATCTTTGGAACAATGACAGGAACTATCGCAGCTCCATCGATGGATATTTATATTGCTAAACAATTGAATTTAAATGCAACTGTCAAACGATTAAATGTCGAATCAATGGGTTGTTTAACTGGCTTTCGTTTAGTTGGTTTAAGTCGTGATATAGCTGCACAAAATCCATCGAATGTTGTTCTTTTAATTGTTTCCGATATTCGATCGGCTCTGGGAAATCAATTAACGAAATTTATTTCGAATGAACCAATTGATAAATCGAATGTGATTATTTGTGCATTGTTTCGTGATTCATCTTGTGCAGCTGTATTCTCTCAACGCAAAGCTTCGAAACCAATTCAAGTTATTGATCATCAATCATTTCTCATTGAAAATACAATTCATTTAGGTCGATTAAAAGAATTTAACGATGGATCAATTCATTTATATTTAGATAAACAATTACCTTACGCTGTATTCGATGCTTTACCTTCGTTTCTCAATCCAATTCTCGTTCGACATCAAGTCGATCTTCGACAATGTCAATTTGCAGTTCACACTGGTGGACCGAAAATTCTTCGTGGAATTCGAGATTGTCTCAAATTACAAGATGAACAATTATGTGCATCATGGTTTGTCATGAAATCCTATGGAAATCTAAGTGGAAGTAGTAATTTAGTTGTTGTTGAACATCTTAGAAAATGGAAATATTCAAATACAAGACCGTTTCAATCACAAATCGATTATCCAAAAGATTTTTCGATTTATAAATATTTAATTGGTCTTTCATTTGGACCTGGCATAGCTGTCGAATGTGTTTTATTCAAACTCGATTAAGAAAAAAACGAAAAGAAAAATAAATTGTTGTTGTTGTTGTTATTATTATTTATATGTGATTAAATATTGAGCATAAGCTTGTGCATCATGATAAGTAACAAAAATATGTTTTCCATCGGTGGTTGTATCGAAACCAGGTGGACGAGTTTTCATCGAAGAATTGCCTATTGTTGTATTTCCAATTAATACACGAGCGACAAACATCGTTCGTTCGCCATTCGAATTCGATTTTGCAAATTGATTTGAATAAATTGGATCCGAAGAAAAATAAACACCAACTCCATAAGATGTGCCTAAAAAAAACAAAAGTCAAACGAGAGAACCAAAGAGAGAGAGAGAGAAACAGACCATTGACACCAGCAAAACTTCGATTGAAACAATCGTGAATAATCGAATCGGTGACATGTTGAGGACAACCATGAAATAATCGTCGTTCAGTATTCTTTTTCAATCGTTGATAGAAATCTTTTTTATGTTCTTGATATTGATTAAACCAACGTTGATTTTGAATTCGTTCGATGGAAACAATTTTCTTACAATAACCTTTCATTAATCCAATGAATTCATCTTCAATTGATTTATATTCATTGGATTTCTTTGAAAC
>Ga0209952_1002667_pt1 | contig 13148 bp, 13 predicted proteins | sample ThiBiot_750_biof_2_FD_183951 | JGI IMG/M metagenome (GOLD analysis project Ga0209952, IMG submission 183951) | Wastewater bioreactor microbial communities from Cape Town, South Africa - Thiocy_cont_750_biof (SPAdes) | ecosystem: Engineered > Bioreactor > Thiocyanate-remediating >...
GAAAATTTGTGTTGAGAGATTGTCGATTTATTATATCTGTGAAGAGGTTTGAGTTTTATAGAAAAAAAAAATCATCGTGCCCTATTGAACAGCTTGGCAGAAGTATTTTTGAATCAATTTAACGGATTAACGTCAGTTCCTTTACTTGATTTTTAATGTAAACTACAGTCAAGAGTTACTTTCCCTTATTCTTTAATATAATCATAGGACAAAACAAAGAAGAAAACAGCTTAACTCATAAGATTATTTCAATCGATTCTTGTTTCTATCAAAACATCAAATAGATGACAGGCAAATACGTGTATAAAAATGTTTATTTTAGGCATAGACTAACAAGAGAAGAAGAGGTTCTTTGTAGTTTTTTTTTAGATGTTTTAAGAATAAATACTGCTTAGGGCATTTGAGATGAGAACTTCGTTATTATACAACGAGAGAGAGAGAGAAACGGGAAGAAGAAAAACATGCAGAGTTCATTTGATGATTTTCCGGCTCTCATTTAGAATCATTAGACGAAAAAAGCTGGTATTTGATAGTATTAGCATGATTTTTCAATCAAGGTATATTTTCTATATTTAAATTCAATCGTGCAAATATCAAGTGCAGATTTGATTACAAAGTCGCAGTTTTTTTCTACAATCCACTCAACGTTGAGAGTTTCTTTTTTTTTCTTTAATAACAAACAAGTAGGTCGTGTTGAGTTAATTGAGTTTCATTTGTTAGTTTTGTTGAACATCAAACTATGAAAGATTGTCTAGCGAAGAAAAGGAAAAATTACCGAGAGATACGAGATTCTTTGGGTGTATTGCTGAAGAATGAGAACGATTATTCATTAGAGTGATATGATATTTTGAAGGAAATCAACACCTACTTATTTCGTTTTAGACGAGTCTAAAATCTCCGACATAAATACCTCGAAGAAGCTTAAGCATTAGCAGCAGATTAACCCAAATCATTCACGCTCTAGATCGTATGTATATATATATATATGAAACACGAATACGAACTCATTTGGTGTTGTTGTTGTTCTATGTTTGGTATTTGTGTGATTAATCAGACATAGTTTTGGAATAATTATCTTGTAATATTGATATCTCAAGAATAATTTAGTCCAAAACGGAAAGAAAGTCATGCAACGGCATTTTTCAGTCATTTTCAGAGAGAATATATAATTAGAAACGTGTTCCAAATTGATTAGTATTTCGAGGGAGGAGCAAAAAAAACATTTTATTGACAAAGTCCAAGTCAAGTATGAGATGACTGAGAAAAAAGTACGAAACAAAAGTGTGAAGAAGAGACGATCGTAGATTTTCTTTTCCAAGTTTAAACTTGTCTCTTCTTCTCTTTCAATGTTGTTGGCAGAGTAGAATGGTTTAGTTGGGAAAGGAAAACTATCAGTTACGGTCAATTCATCTGTAGAGGCGTCTTTTCATGGGCGTAGGAGAATGAAATTGATTCTTATGGTTGAATAATAACTCACACAAGATTCGCGTTTTTTTTTCATGAGTGATTATTAAGATTTAATTGGAAAACTATTCGGCATATAAAATCTCAATTGATGTTTCTTTTTTTCTTCCTTTTTGTAGATGAGCAACAATTTCTCATCGATGGATGATAATTTTACATGGGGCTTAGATGAACTCAATGATCTTTGGGATAGTATCAACAATTCTCGAACAGATCTATTTTTCTATTGGATATCAATCTTAAGTTTAACATTTTCATTATTAGGTTCAATCAGTAATCTTATGTCTGTCATTGTTTTACTCAAATTAAGTTCACAATTATCGACATTTGTTTATTTAACAAGTCTATCGATCTCTGATATGATCACGTGTTTATCGGTAATGATCATGCAAATTCTTGAATATCTCGTTCAAACACGTCGAAATACAACGATAACCATTGCCATTCGACATACGGAGATTCTTTTCGGCGCCATTGCTGCCGGTAGTCGTGTTTTATCGTTTTGGATTTCGACATTCGTCACAATGGATCGTTGGATATTAGTTTGTTATCCAATGTATGGCAAACGATTTTGTACAATTCAACGAGCACGAATTCTTTGTCGAATTTTATTTTCGATTGCCTTTCTCTATACAATTCCATTATGTTTCGAATATGAAGTCATCTCTATTCCGAGTCTTCATCAAATTATGGATTTAAATAATCAAACCATGCAAATCAATAATGATAAATTGCAAAAGAGTAGTTTTTTAATCACGAAAGGTTACAGTGATTTAGCACGACGAAAAGCCTATCGTTGGTTTTACTTATTTTTTAATGGCATTTTTGTATATATTCTACCGACATTGACGATTGTCTTTTTTAATATTCAATTAATAAGTGTTTTACATCGATTGAAAAGTCGAGCCAAACGTTTAAGTCAAAAGAATCATTTTCGTCAGACGAATCGACATCGTCGTCATTTTCATCATTCAAAATATTCGGTGACAATCTCGGTGATTATCATGGTTTTAGTTTTGCTTCTCTGTCGAAGTCCGACCGTTGTTCTTTGGATTTTATGGTCGTTTGAATTTTCCATAAAGATCTTTTTCGATTCATCGTTCAGTCCGATTGTTCGACGTTTTCATCAACTAGCAAATCTAATCGCAATTGTGAATGCTGCAACAAATTTCCTTCCATTCTGTGTATTCGGACAATTATTTCGTTCGGAATGTTTGATAATTTATTGTTGTAAAAAGCCAACAAGTGAAGAATTAGCTAAACAAGCGAGAAGAAAATACCGACAAAAATATCAACATTCCAAACGAAATTCGAAAACTCGTTTGATGATTTCCGATCCGCAAACAACACAAACTGGCAGTCATCTTCTTCATACAATTCCATCGTATACATCGGATTCAACAACTGGAATGACCCCATCATCAAACGATCAAGTCATTCCAACGAATATTCTTAGATTGTCAGATCCTCCAAATACACTCAACGGAAATATTCCACCGAAGAATGAAACGTTCGAACTTTGAGTTTTGTTTTTTGTCCTTGTTCTTTTTTTAATATATATTTATGTTGTCATTGTCGTATGATTTTTCTTCTTTTTTTGTGTTAAATCAGATTGAAAATGAACTTTTAAAGACAAAAAAGACAAAGAATGAAAGGAAATCATTTTCTTTTCTTTGAAGTTGTGCTCATTATCTACTTATTTTCCTTAGATTGAATACGTACGATCAATTTCTTCTCTGTGAAACTGAAAGCAAATCTCGTAATTAACCGTTGACAGTGAGAGAGTTAAATATAAATTTCAAACTGTCTCGTTGAACACGTAGCTATTTCGTTTAGAAATAATTAGAAAAGAAAGAATATGAGAACATTCATTTTCATTAATTAAGAATATATTCGTCTGACATCGTCGTTTTTTCTTTTTCAAATAATTAAATAATGGAATTTGTGCAACAACTAGACCATCAAGTATCATTGTTACACCAATTTTAATAAATTAAGAAGAAATAAAATTTTACTTTCATCAAATGACCCAATTAAAATCATTGAAATTAGCAAAATACGAAATATTATTCGTACAAAATAATGATGACATTTGAGAACAAATTTCAGAAGATATGAAAATTTGTCAAATGATTTCGAGATGAATCAACTGAACTAATTAAATCAAAAATATTTCTTTTTCTCACGAAAATTCTCTTTTTTTCTGTTAATTTTATTAATAATCTTTGAGATTTAGTTAATTGATCATTATTATGAGAAGGTTTACCGAGTGACGTTTGTCGTCCGAGTAGAAATCGATTTGTTGAAACATTTTTTTTCTAATAGAGCACCAGCAAGAGCAGCACTTAACCAAAGACGACTTGACAAAAGTGTTGTCACCTTGTTTTTCTCTCTTTCTCTTGAGCATTCAGTGAAATTGTTCGTGTTTGTGTTAGACAATTATCACTAGCAATCGATCGATTTCTTCCTAGTATAAAACCAGACACTAGTTCAAATCGGAAATATACCGAAAATATTATAAAAAAAATCTTTCGTTTCTATGTAGATCTCTTTTAATTAATCTCAATGATCAATGAATTGTTTGATATAACTGATTTCAATAAACGTCATAAAATAGCAAGTCTCAAAGCATAATATAATACTTTTCAATATCTTGTAAACGGGCGTGAGCTTGTTCTTGGTTTTTATTTGCTTTAAGTTTTTTAGTTTAAGTCGATTTAGTTGTTTTCGATGATTCTATCACACACGAGTGAACAAAATAAGGAAAATTTATTATTTTAGAAAATGAATTTCAAAGTCTTTAAAAATTCTGTTCATCATCTTCATGTGAATACGATGTTGAGGAGTTAAATGATCTGTCATTATTTGTCATTTGTGCATGTAAATATTCGTTTTTTGTTGATTTTCTATTTGTTGAATTGTCAAGTGAATTGTTTGAACCTGATCGTCGTCGATGACGATGTTGTGAACTATGTCCTCTTCGTGTATCTAATAAACTAAAAAAAAAGAATCTTCGAATGCGAAATTATTATTATTAGTGAAAAACAAACTGAGATGAATTTTGACTTGACGAAAGATGTGGTTCGGCTATTTGCTCATCCATTGAAAATTGTTGTTCGTAGGAATTTGTTTGAACTAAAGATACTCCCGGTGAACTCGCTAGAATTGTAACACCATCATCGTGTCCCAAATGTTCAACATGTCGAAAATCAGTTGGTCCAGAAATCGTGATACTAATTGGCGTTGATGGCGTTGGTTTCGAATTGAACAAGGTATTCGAAAATAAACCATTTCGAGTTGTCAGATTTTTCTTCGAAGTTTTTTCTTGAACATTCAAAGTTGTTGTTGTTGATTGATTGTCTTTGCTCAAAAGAATAAATTTCAAATGATTTTTCTCCAATTCGAAATCATTGGCAAGTGAAATCGTTCCATCTTCAGTCAATGGACTCGTATTGATCAATGGCAACGATTGAAACCAAATACCCGTTTGAATATTATAAATATCGATCGATTTTTCCGTATAAATAAATAAATGGATTTCTTTTGAACATGCATAGAAAGGATTCGACGACCACATGAGTTCTTCTCGACGTGTTCGCGAGCCCTTCTGATAATCAAGGTAAAGACCACATTTAATATAAACAAGTAACACTTCGTTGGTGAATGTGGAATTTGTATTCGGAATAACGAGAAGAATTTGATTTGTTGGCTCTCGAAAGACTTGAAGATTGGCATCTCTTTCTTTGATCAATGGAAAACTAACGCGATTCTGATCGATTCGATTAGCAAATACGTTCGATGAATAGCCGAACCAAAGAATTTGTTCGGTTTGTTGATTGATTTTGATCAAAGACAAATCGACATAGGTCACACAACCATTCGTATTGATTTCACTGAGGAATGTGTATAGATACGGTTGTCGATTTGAATGAATTTGAAAGAGGAGAAGACGAGTTTTGATGACAACACATAAAATTAAAGATTTTCGATCGACAGCAAATAATGTCGAAGATTTTGTCTCGGGAATTTTACTATCGAATGAACATTCCGAATGATTGAGAAATGGTTCGACGGATTTTATTCGGATGATTCGTTCTTTACCACTGAGAATAACAATTAAATCATTGTTCGATATCAATGACATTTGAAAGACTTTTTTATCGAATAATTTCACAGGAGCTAAATTTCAAATTGAACGAAATTAAAGAAAACTTTTCATCAAATGAAAAATCAGTTTACTATTATTTGTAATATCGATAACAAAGATTGCATCTTCAGTTGAAATAAGAAAACGTCGATTATCTAAAGAGAAATCTCGAGATTAAAATTTTCCTTTCGAAGATTTTCTACCGAAGAGAACAGCCGAAGTAACTCGTTTTAAATTCGAATCACAAATTTCCTTGCTTTTAAAAGTTTCTTTTTCCTAAAACAACGAATCGAAATATACTTTCAAATCAACAAATTCTCTTTGTCTAACCATGAGTCCATTTTCAATTGAACTTCGAACTGTTCGCATCAGATTGGCAATTCGTTGCATAAAAACATTTTTCTCCGATTGATTTTTCGTCAACACATACAAAGTTTTCATTTCTTTTGGACTCGATATTTTCCGATAGGTTATTTTGAAAATATTCGGTAGATCGTCTTTCTTTGCATGAATTGCATCTTGATCCGAAATTGTTGAAATCGTTAAACTGTCATCGACACCATCGAGAATTAAATACGGATGCAATGAACGTTCTTTTTCAGTTCCGTATTCGGCAAAGATGAGTTTACTTTCGGTGAAAAATAAATTGTATTTATTCCAACCTTTACGAATTCCACCGATCTTTGGAAGCTGTGCGAAAGGAATTTTGTTAAAGTTTTAGAAGCAAAGAATTTTACTTGAACGATATTTTCATCGGAAATATTCGATAAATCTGAAGAAAATGAAAAGAATTTCGATCGAATAAGACGAAAGATTCAAGTTTTACATCGTTGTTTGTTTGATAATTTACAAGGAATTGAATTTTTCTCAATGCAATCATCGTGACAATTGATTCCACAACCTGAAAACCATCGATTTCTTTTTTTTTTCTAATGGAAAATCATTGAAAGTCAACATACGTTTACAAGTAAAACCTTGCCGAATAAGTCCGTAAAGAACATTATCACAATGATGACATTTCGACATATGACGAAAATCATGGAGAACAAAATCGTGACAATCATTCTGAACAAGAAAATCATTTGAATTCGAATTGAAAACACGATAAAAGATTTACTCGAAATGAAGAATTTGTCTCATCATCGACCTAAAAACGCAGTTTTTCATAGGAAAACTTCGAAATTTGTTTAACTTCTACTGATTTTAATCGATCGGATGAGTCACTTCGACTTGATTCGACCTTTTCATCTAGAATTTAACTTTTCCAGAAGTCGAATTTCGAATTGACTTTCTCTACTTTGTTTCGCTCGATTAATCAGCATTTGTTTTTCTTCTTTCAATCGATTGATTTCTCTATTCAAAACAGACATTCAAAATCGAGAAATTCAAACAAAAAACCGACTGATTCTTTTGTTGAATTTCTGCTTTGAGTTGAATCAGCTGATCTTCGACGTGTTGTCTCGCTTGACATTCGCTTTCAATCGACGCTTGTAACCTTTGCATTTCCATATGTTGTAATTTTTGACTTCGAGTTAATGTGTCGAACTAAAAAAACCGAACTTTTCGTTTCGAATGACGTCGAAAAACAATGAAAAACGAACCGATTTCTTTCCCAAAGTCGAATTGGGCGACGGTGTTTCGCAAAGAGTCGAACGAGGATTTTTATTGACTGATTGATTGAAAATTTCATCGATTCGATTGGGAATATTGGCTGAATTCGAAGTCGTTGGTGATTTGTGATTTTGTTTTTCTAAAGTCGAAATCTTCTGTTGAAGTTCTTCTTTTTCGTAGATTAATTCGCGGAATTTCTCTTGAAGATGATTTAAAAATAAAATTAATTCTTTGAAATTCTCATTCGAACAATCGACAGTCAATTGTTCGTCGGCATTGGAAAGTAAACGAGCAAAATGATTTTCATATTGATTGAGAATCGAACAGAGATCGGTGAAAATCGATTGATTGTTCTCATTCGATTGACTTTTGACAAGAAGAAAGTAATTCAAAAGAAATTCTTGAATTTGCTGACGAAAACTTATTTTAACTTGATCTAATGAATTCGTTTCGGTGTTCAATTGAATTGCATTCGGAAGATTAGAAAATAGATTTGCTATTTCGAGAAAGTAACTTTTCAATTCTTGTCGAGTATTTTCTTCGTTTTCACTATAAAAATCTCTTAACAAATGAAGTTGTCGTGTTTGTTCGGTGAGATCGTTTTTTGTTCGTTCATATAATTGACGTAAACGTTCGAATTCAACTTGATCTTTCGCTCGAAGACTTTTCTTCGGTTCATTTTCCGGGATTGATTGAGAAAGAACTTTGCATTCAAATCAAATTAATTATTCGAAATTAGAAAATAATCGAATTCTACCTGGCGAATTCTGTTGAATTGAAATGCTCGATGTTCGATTTGATGAATACGAGATTGTACTTGTTCGAGTTATTGGAGAATTCGGTGTGTTTACTCGAGTTTCTACGAATTGACTTTGAAAGAAAAACAAATGTTTGTTTTTTATTATGAAAATTGATTTTTTTTGTTTTACGTTTTTCCTGAATAAGTAAATCCGATAAATGGAACTTGATTAAGAAATTGATTTGTTGTTGTAGAATTTGAACTTAAAAGCTTTTAGACAAAGATTTGAAAGAAAAAAAGCTCGATTGTTTTGCTTTACTTTAATAGGTTTCTAAAAGTAAGACAACAGATAATAATCGACGAGTAAATAGATAAAAATGTCCTACGTTGTCAGGTGCATTTGGATCGAAATCACTGAAATTGGAAGTGTCAGTTGGACCTTGTACTTTGGGAATATATGGAGCTTTTGCTAAAAAAACACGAAAAAATGATTTTTTTGTTTGTTTGTTTGTTTGCAGTGAATCAGTCGAACTTCTTCGTAAATTATTCCAATCGATTGAACCGAAAAAAGGTTGTTTTTGAAAATCGTCAACACCATTTTTGCCCAAACGATTATCCGACGAACAAAGTAGTTGTTCTAATACACTTTTTGCATGTTTTGATATTGAAGTGTCCGACGGAAATTCCAATGGATCCTTCAAAAACAAAATTACTCAAACATGTTTCGTTTTTTAGCTTTGCAAATCACTTTATTTCTTCCTCGTTTCATTATTTGTCCGTATGTGTCTGATAAAACTTCAGAATAAAACGGAGGTTGACCAAACAACAATTCCCACATAACACAACCCAAACTCCACCAATCACATTCAGCACCATAACGATCTGTGCCTTGATTCATAGCGAATAAAACTTCCGGAGAAATATAATCAGGTGTGCCGACCGCGACACTATTTTGAACCTTAAAAATCATTGAGAAAATCTTTTTCGATTCGAATTCATTGATTTACTGTTCCATCTGCTCGCATTCGAAGACACGAACCTTATAAACCATTCAATTAGAATTTTACGAAAGCAAAATTGACTCAAATTTTACCGAAATCTGCTAGACGAATATGTCCATCACTGTCTAGTAAAACATTGTCTGGTCTTTTTTTTGTGAGAAAAAACGAAATGTGAATTTTTAATTAGTAAAAGAAACAACACAGTTTACTTGATATCTCGATGAATATAACCGAGTTTATGTACAGAATCAATTGCTAAAATCAATTCAGCGATATAAAATCGTGTCATATCTTCCGATAATTGATCTTCGAATTTCGATAATAAACTAAGAAGATCACCGCCATAATAATATTCAAGAAGAAAATACTACAAAATTACGAATATAAATCGTTGAATTTCAATGGAAAATATTACGAGATTTTCTTTGTCTTGAAAAGTATAATGAAGTTTAGTGATCCATTGATGATCGCCAAGGACAAGAACATCACGTTCTTCACGAAAACAAGCTGTATCCGTTCGTTTTAAGATTTCCGATTTAACTAAGACTTTCATTGCAAAAACTCGATTCGTATTTTTCATTTTAACAACAGTGACTAAACAAGAATTATTCGATTCGACAAACTTTCAAAGATGTTGAATCAATTCGTTTTTACCTTCACCAAATGCACCACGACCAATGGTTCTTATTGATTCGAAATCATTTCGAGTTAATCGATTATGTTTTATACGAGATGAAAATGTTTTCACTAAAAAACAATGAATTTTTCAAATGAAATCGAAAATATCTTTAAAGAATGAACCATATTCAAGAAATTCTTTGATTGTTTTCTCTCCGCGTAATTTAGCATTTGAACATTCATCATAAATGACAATGAATGCATCGAGTAAACCATCGATACTCAACACATTCGGATCATTATTTGTTGAATTTGAAATTAATTGTTTAAGTTCATCAAAACGCGATTCAATTGTTGAATTTATTTCATTCATTGAAATTCGACCGAGATGAATCACTATACGATGGAAGTCTTATGAGAATAGAATGTGCTTTATCATCAAGACTTTCATTCATATCTTTTTGTCTATTATTTACTGTGAGAAGGTAGGTTAGCTGTGTATTATGATATCGTTGATAAAACAAAAAAAAACGAGAGAGAGAACGAATCAAACTGACATCTATTCAACAAAAACTAAATGATGTAATTTATTTGTCAACAAAAAAGCAATTTTTACAATGAGATGAATTTAAAATGGTCGTGGTTCGTTTAGTAAACTGAAGATTCGAGGAGATTGAAATGTTGGTATTGCTCGTTTAGAATATCGCCAAATGAATAAACATAAACGAACACAAATGAGAAGAATTGTTGTACAGAATAGATATCGAACAAACCAAATGACAAATATTGATGATGTCGTTTGTTGAGAACGAAACACAATTCCACCCAAGAGCCACAGAAATGTAATCCAGGGTGAAAATGTAAATGCAAGTGAATTATAAAAAATAAAATTTTCAATTATTGAATAAGCAACTAAACCGATGAGAAGAAGAAAACATCCGACAATAGATGAAGCCATTAAACTTAATGATTCACTGTAAATAAAACCAATTACTATGGATAAACACGTTTCATAATATAAAACTGATGCCCACAATGCTAAACCATTATGATACAATAATCTTGTTAACCAAACATCAGCAAAACTAACCGAAAAAAAAAATAAGAGCTTCTTTAGAATATCGAAATCTACGTACAATTTATCTCGAAGATAATTTTTTAAATTTTCCCATAACGAAATGTGAACAACTACTAAAATAATAATCACTTCACATAATGTACCAACATGACGAAAGATTGAAATCTAATCAAACAATTTTTCGAATTATTTATTTATTTATTTTGTCTTCTTCTCACTCCAATTCCGTATTTATTTCGTGTTGCAGCTGCTAATTGTGGCGTGTAAAGAATTAAACCAAATGCACTGTAGAAAAAACACCATTTATTCATCGCACACGGATGTTGATAGAAATAAGTGCCCGATGATGTTCGACGGAAAATACCAATTATGGAATAAACAATCCAAACAAACTTTAAACACAAAGAAAAAAACGAACAATTTGGGTTTTTTTCTCTTCGTATATGAAAGAATTAGTTGACAGATTACCTGCCAAGTGTAAACAAAATACCATATGCATGACATACTGAATGCTGATGGAGTTAAGTCTGTTGGATAACGATTTAGTGATGGAACAATACTTGCACTTTTTTCATCTTTTGTTTTTATTTAGAAGAAAAAAAAACCAAAGAAAATAATTTTGATAATGAAATATTTTTTGAATTGTTACTTGATGAATAAAGAAGGATCCAGAGATATACGTTGACATAATTGAATGAGAAAAAATGTAGCTGTTACGCCAATATACAATATATGAATCCAATCATGTTCATAAACAAGAAATGAGAGAAAATCATTGTTTTCAACTAAAGCGATGTCCATTTAAATTCTTCGTTTTTTTTTGTTTTTACTGTTCATAAATGAGTCTCAACATAAGAGTACAACATAATCATCATCGTTCATATATATAAAAATATTATCGTTTTCTTTCTGTTCCTAGTGGCTGGCAGAATTATCACCAATCGAATACGAGAAGAGAACGATGTCAGTGGTTTCTGTTCATGTCTCATCGTTCCATTAGAAACAGTTTTATCATTATCAGTTATATGTACGAACAAAAAAATCAATTTCTCTTTGAAAGATTGTGTTCTTGAACGTATTTATATATAAGTAACACCAGAACTAATGTCTGTATCATTCAAAACATTAACAGTGGACTTCACAGCGGCGACACGATCACCCTCAAGATTAATATCTAGTTTATTTAATACAAAACTCTGAGTTCCAAAAAAAATACGAATACAACATATTCCAAACATCTAATGAAACGTACTCCAATTTGAGGGTTGTGCAACTGTCTATGAAGAGACATATAGGGTGTTTTTGTCCACTATAAATGAAAGAGTACCTGTGAATTTACTCTGTTCTGTTGTACGGCTTGTTCAAGAGCTCGGGCACTTGCAGATTCCATCTGCGTATCATCAAGAGCAAGTTGTGTAAGCGTCTATGAAGAGTTAGGATGATTTTGTTTGATATAAACGAAAGGGTATGTGCTGATTTACTGTGTTTTGTTGTAACGCTTGAACAAGATGTCGAGCACCCTCATCTCCAATCGGGTTACCACGAAGGTCGAGTTGCGTCAGTGTCTATGAAATGGTAGACTGGTTATGTTCGATATAGATCAAAGAATAGGTGTGAATTTACTGTGTTCTGTTGTAAGGCTAGACCAATATGTTGAGCACCAGCAGTTCCAATCGAGTTACCACTAAGATTGAGTTGTGTAAGTGTCTATGGTGACATAGGAGGAGTCTGTTGGATAGAAATTAAAGAGTAGCTCTACGTTTACTTTGTTCTGTTGTAGAGCTAGACCAATATGTTGAGCACCACCATCTCCAATGTTGTTGTGACAAAAGAAGCCAAATCTTAAAGTTGAAAATAGATTTTCAAAAGTAGAAATGGGATACAGATTTTTTGTGTTGATGAAAGATTAATTGAACAAGTTATTAAATCAACACTATTTTATTTTAAAAAAGTGCTCGTAACATATTAGATCTTTATTACGTGTATTAACATGCAAAACTTTAACTTTTTTACATTCACAAAATAAGTATTGATAGAACTCAGCTACGACGGAAAATTCAGCTTTATTTTGAACTTAATTCTTTTTTCATGATTTTGAGGTTAAATAAACTATTCAGCTATTTTGATTAGTGATGACTAAGATCCTAAATGTCAGAAGTAAGTGAAATGGTTACAGTTAAGAGAAGTGCATGGAAGAATATTACAACGATGTTTAGCTCGATTTTTCATCAATCAAACTTTACCAAAAACATTTTTGAATGAATATACTTTAGACAAGGGCGGTTTTATCCGAAAATGCTGATATATCTGTACAAATAATTCAATTTTCTTGGGAAAAGTCTCAAATAATCAAATGGGGTATACAAATTGTTAAAATAAGGCACTGTACCTGAAATAACGCTGCCGCCGACAGTCTTGACTGCGACCAAGGTTAAGTTCTGTAAGCGTCTATGAAGAGATAGGATGGTTTTATTCCATAGAAATGAAAGA
>Ga0209952_1002687_pt1 | contig 13097 bp, 9 predicted proteins | sample ThiBiot_750_biof_2_FD_183951 | JGI IMG/M metagenome (GOLD analysis project Ga0209952, IMG submission 183951) | Wastewater bioreactor microbial communities from Cape Town, South Africa - Thiocy_cont_750_biof (SPAdes) | ecosystem: Engineered > Bioreactor > Thiocyanate-remediating >...
TCGCAAAGGATCTTGGTGAAGATGAAGATTTGCTGCGCGATATCGCCATCGAAATGGAGATTGAGGATGGCCTCATCTGGGTCTACGGCGTTGGTGAGGATGGCGTCCAGGCCTTCACCGACTTCGGTATCGAAAACCTGATCGATCTCCTCCGCATGCACAAAGAAAACCCGACCTGGCTCAAACGCTGGCATTCCGAATAACCCAATCCACCTGCGGCCCACGCCGGATGCATACTTCCAAACGAACGCCAATCGTCATCGAAAGAGCAGACCTTATCCGCACATCCACCAAGCCGGCAGCAGGCCATATGCGTTGTCACTCATTGAGACCAGGTCAAGCAGCGGTTTCCACCCTCTCCGATCTCAATGCGCGCATTTCCAGAAGCGAACCAAACTGAAAGCAGTTCGGCTACGGTCTGCACTTTGGCAGTACTCCGCAAAGCACACTCCCAAACCGTCGCTACGCGCCACCCGCTTTTCAAAAGCGCGGCAAGAATGGCGCGGTCTCGAGCTATATTTGCCTGAAACTTCGCTTGCCAAAACTCTGGGCGCGTGGACGGAATGGTGGTGTAGCGACAATCCTCATGCCTATGCCAGAAGCAGCCATGCACGAAAATGGTTACATGATGTTTCGGGAAGACGAGGTCGGGTCGCCCGAAAACATCCTTAACATGCAGCCGGTATCGAAACCCACGCGCATGAAGTGCTAGCCGAAGAGCTACTTCTGGCTTCGTGTCCTTTCCTCGAATCCCGGCCATCATCCGGGATCGGGTCTGTTTGTCTACGATATCCGTCACATGCACCCTGGTATTCGTCCCTGGACCTAGTATACACCGGACGAGTCTTGCTAGGAGCCTGATTTGCCTTCAACCTTCGGCGTTGTCGACCTCTTTGCGGGTCCAGGCGGGCTTAGCGAGGGCTTTGCTTCCCTTGTTGAGAAGGGACATACGTCGTTCCGTATTGGTATTTCCGTCGAGAAGGAAGCATCGGCTCATCGCACCCTAACCTTACGGGCATTCCTTCGTGAATATCGGATGCGTCACGATGCCTTGCCCGACCAATACATCAATTTTCATGCAGGAAGGATTCCGGAACCTGACTGGTCGAAGGTAGACGCGGCGGCATGGAAAATCGCGACCAACGAAGCTCGCGCGCTCGAACTTGGAACTGAAGCGGCCGCAAGGACGATCAATGGTGCCATCGCAAAGATGCGGAGCAACTTCGACGACACAGTTCTGATAGGCGGTCCCCCATGTCAGGCGTATTCCCTCGTAGGACGAGCTCGTTCGAGGGGTAAGCATGACTATGTACCGGAGCAAGACAAGCGGCATTATTTGTTCCGCGAGTACATTCGCGTACTTGATCGGCTCCGCCCCGCGGCCTTCGTGATGGAAAACGTCAAGGGTATGCTTTCCTCGACGGTTGAAAGCCGTCTCGTCTTTGAGATGCTGATGGATGACTTGTCCTCCCTCGGCACACGTCGTGGTCATCATTATGAAATACGTGCGATCCGGGTCGAGAATGGAAAGGCGAGCCTGCAGGACGCCAACCAGCCATCGGATTTCATCGTTCGCGCCGAAGAATTCGGTATTCCGCAACGACGCCACAGAGTGATCATCGTTGGCATCCGATCCGATCTCGCACACCGGGCCCAAGGTGCCTGCATTGATGTCTGCGGCAAAGAGCGAACAGTCAATGATGCCATAGGAACGATGATCGCGCTGCGGAGCGGTATCAGCCGCGGCCGAGATGATGCATCAGTATGGCGGTGCCAGGTGAGCGAAGCTGCAACGCTGCTGGCCAGCATCTACAGCGGGAAACATGATGTTGCACTTCGAAAGGCATTCTCATCCTTGGCCAAGAGAGTAAAGATTAGATCACCAATCCTTCGCTCAACATCACGCCTTCCGGAAGGCTACGGCGCTTCGGACGATGAATTGCTGCAATGGCTCGAGCGTCCAGAACTGCGCGCTATTGCTCAGCATGAAACGCGCGGACACATGGAATCCGACCTCAATCGCTATCTATTTGCGGCAACGTTCGGGATGACGCGTGGATTCAGTCCAAAAGCCGCTGACTTTCCCATTGAACTTCGTCCTGATCATCGCAACTGGCACACCGGCATCTTCAATGACCGCTTCCGTGTACAATTGGCCCACAAGGCCTCAACCACAGTTACGAGCCACATCTCCAAAGATGGACACTACTTTATCCACCCTGATCCGATGCAGTGCCGCAGCTTGACAGTGCGTGAGGCGGCCCGCTTGCAGACCTTTCCCGACAGTTATCTGTTTCTAGGGAACAGAACACAACAGTACATCCAAGTCGGGAATGCTGTTCCACCATTTTTAGCGAGACAGATCGCTGATCTTATTCTCGCGGGATTGTGCGGGAAACGGTTGAAACCCTCATATAAGTAGTATTCTCACACACTACTGTGATCCCAAGCCTCCTTTAATTCACTTATTGCACTATCTGGTGGAGGAAAATCGGCCGCTTTCACCTTGCTCCAAGTATCCAGTCGCTTTGCAACTTCTGAAAATTGTTGACCGGGAGCAATCCGATTGAACTCCAAGTTGACGATGACGGCCCAACTCCAGAGCAAATCGCGCAAACCAGCAGAAATTCCTTGCCGCATCCAAATCTGCTCAAGGTCGATTTTATTTCCAAGCCGATGAGCGACAATCGCTACAACGTAAGTGGCGATGTTTACCCATCCTTGACGGAAGACCTCCTTTGCCTCTTTCGTCTTGATCATGCTTTCGATTGCCTTGAACAAGATGACCTTGGCAATCATGATCCGATACCAGTTCGCGTCGAGCGGGTTCGGGACAATGGCTGGATCTTCATCGAGCGCAGTCATGAAGCTAGCAAAATTCTTCTCGCCGGCCATTGCGACTTGGTTCGGTTTGCCGCGCCACGCCTCATGATATTTGGCGATATCATTCTTCGTCAGCTTGCGTTTCGGCGGGATCATCTCTTTCAGATTTCGCCTCTTTGCGGGTGTGGTACCTTCCCTCAGAAGCATGACATTGTAGGCGCCGGCCGCGCGCTCGTAGAACCATCGCGTAGCGCCGTCGGGGCACCAAGTTTCGTTTGCCAGCTTTTCGAGCTGGACATGAAACGGACGGTTAGCCGAGAGATCGGACATTTTCACTGCGTTTTGACTGTTCGCGTAGCGAGAGACGTTGCCGATCAGACGCTCGCGGGAATCATCCTGCGACCCCCGCAGAACGATGATCTTTGCCGAGACCATGACATGGCTCAGATCGATGGTCCGATCATCGCGTGACGCAAAGTAGATACTGGAGGTTGTCTGACCGCCATTGACGATCTGCAGCCCCTTAAGAAAGGACAGCCCTATGTTTCCGTCTTCGGCACGCTCGAATGCTGCTTCGTCACAGACGAGTACCAGTCCATTATTGAATGCGAGGAAATGCTCCGGTTCCGTTCGCAAAGTTTCGACAATACCCTTGTTCACCGTTTTCTTGGTGCCGAGGAAAGTCCGAACATTGGCCTCCAAGAGCTGAGCTCCGAAACGCAGATAGAGATCTCGAATGATCTGCCCCGGTATTGCGGTCAAAGCATACTCATAATCCGCATCCGGGTCGGGGACATGGACGCAAGGAAGGGGCCGCCCTATCGACTGGACGAAACTAAGAGCGATCTCGTCTCGCGGCTTGCCATCGGTGTGACGGAACAGCCTTTCGATGTCCATGGTCTCGGCGGCCACCATCCTCCCGAGTACTTCTTGGTTTGAAAACCGCTTCGTTTTAGTACGACCATCCGTGATGACAAACACCCGAAGCCGGTCGATGTCGTTCCAATGGGAGCGGATCGTCGCAACGAGGTCTCGAACTGGATGAGTAGGATCAATTCTAGTGTCAAGTTTACCGCCAGCCGCACCCAAGAGAAAACGCACACCTTCTTTGGCGGTCGCCGCCGCATCGGAATCTGCCAGATCTTGCACATGCTCAGTGCCGAAGTAGTGAGTCACAAACAGATCAAGCTCCGTTTCATCGGAGCTGAGGGCATAGCCGGTAATGCGTAGCTTCGCGTTTCCGACCTTGCCATTCCAATGGCAAACGCTTGGTTCTTGGCAAATCCCGACATCCGCGACATGCTCCATAACCTTTTCCGCAAAAACGAGTTCTTCCGAAGGAAATGGCCCCTCGCCGGTCTCAACCCGCTCGGCAATAGTCGTTTGCAGATCAGCGCGTAAGTTGCGGTGAAATTCATCTAGGCTCATGTCAATCAAATCCAAATTCTTTCATCAACTCCGGAAGCCCGACTGAGGAGACTTCGAGGGCATCGAGGTCGAGCACATAAGCAACTGAACGGACTGCGGGCGGTAGCTTAGCGCGCGTGAGACGCGGCATGTCACCCTCCGCGTGGAAGGCCCTAGCGTCCTTCAATGTTAGCGTTCGTCCGTAGATCGATGCATGTTCGTCTAGGTATCCCATCACTAGGAGCAACGCCTCGAATCCGCGTTGGACTCCGGCCAACCGGAACCTCTCGCGAAGTTCGGATACGAGATCGATGAGCGAATACCCATCAGTGTTTTCCTCGAAGCGAAAGGCACAGAGGAAAATCGGCGCCCTGTCGCTGTCCAGCTGCTCAATGCTGTTTATCCGCGCGAGGAAGCTCCCGATCCGAATCGTGCTCTTTACTTCAATCGCACCACCTCGAACGTGAAAGTCCTGCGCCGCCCGCAACGGGCCCTGCCAGCAATTGAGAGCGCCAGCCCCGAGGGGGGTATCCGCGAGTAGCTTGAGCATCAATAGCTCGCCTAACAAGCCTATCTGCGCATCGGAGGAGAGTGGGCGATGCGTTCTGGCCATGAACGCCTGCCACTCCCGAACTCGTTCAAGAAAGACCTCCATCACGTCTCGGTTCGCGGTGTCGGCTGCGGCCTCGAGCGCCCTCAAGATATCGATGGCCATGATGGCGAAGATATCCGGTGACCCTTCAGGCCGCCTCACGAGAGCTATTGCCGTCTTCCCGGCAAATACAGTCTGACCTTCGATGCAAGAAACGTCGAAGCCCTTGCCTTCGGGCAGCCGAGCCGGATTGACCGGCCATGATCCGGGAAAAGAAACGATCAGCGCTTCCCGTCCCAGGGGAAAGTGACAGCCCGCCTCGACCGAGACGGCCCCTACTCCGGTGAGGTGGACAAATCGCCAGTCTTCTCCGGCTTCTTGACGCGCAAGGGCTCGCCACGCACGCGCGAGCCCGTCTTCAGTCCACCCACTCATTGAGTCCCCCCCATAGTACGCTATTAGCGATGTACCTCGAGTTGGAGACCCTTCTCTCAGAAGTGCTCGACGGGAAACTGATCGCCCAAGCAACTACGGGGTCGGCACCCGCAAGCTCCGGAACCGCGGCACCGGCAGGATCAAGTAGATAGAGCAATAGCAGGCCGCGTTCCCGGCGAGCCAGAATATTCGCTTCGGCAACACCTTCTCCAAGGACGTGCCGAATCTGCGGACCTCTGGGCTCGGATGGTGGCTCTTTCCCCTCGTTCCGATCTGTGTCGTTGCGCCAAGTCTTCTGACTGAGATCGCGAGCAGCCTTCCACTCCCCCTCGGTCAAATCGATGGCCTGATCCCGGGGCGATATGAGCGTCTTGATCGAGTATCGATCCGTATGCTCGGTCGAGCGCTTGCGCTGGAGCAGGTTGACCGAACAGCCACCAGCCAAACGATGTTTGTCGTCCGGGCCACTGTCCTTACTGATCAGCGCGACCGTCCAGTTCGTGAGCTCCCTGTCCTTGTTCATCTCCTCGATGAAATCGGCGATCAGTGGACTCACGACCCGGAAGCTGGCTGGGTGAGTGCGGTACTCCCGAAGGAACGAGATGACGCTCAGGGCCGACACACTTCGCCAAAGGTGGCCATTCCACTTCTGGCCTTCGGGCACGTATCGCTGCTTGTTTAGATCGATCGATGGACCAAGCATGCTAATGAAGCGATCCATCGCCTGAAGATTGGCGGTAATGTCATCCTTCCGGTTCGGAAATACAATGGTCTGCAGCAGGTCGCCGGAATAAGTCAACTGCATCGCACGAGCGTTCCTCATCTTGGCCCGCGAGGTCACGGTCAGCACGGAGTGAGACTTCACGCGCAGGCCGAACTGCTTTGGCGTAGCGCCGGCCGCGACCATATTGTCGAACTCTTGACGCAGTTCCTCAGCGGCATCGGCGATGTGGCCGAACCACTCCATCATTTCTTGCGAGGTATACAGGCGACAAACATCAAGATAGCCGTCGCGGTAGCCGAACCAGCGCCCCATCTGCATAAGCGTGTCATACATGCGCGCGGTGCGCAGGAAGTAGCTCGTGCAGAGACCTTCGAGCGTCAAGCCGCGCGCCAGCTTGTCGCCACCAATGGCAATCACCTTAAGGCCGGTGCCATCATTCTCTACATAATCGAGCGCGTCCTTCGCCGTGCCGTTGATTTCGCGCACACGAACATCAGACAGGATATCAGACAGGACAGCACGAATGTCCATCCACGAGAAATCTTCCAAGTGTTCGCCTTCGACGAGGGCAGAGCGTATCCTCTGCATTCCCGGCAGGAAAGTCTCCTCGTACTCCTTGCGCATGGAAGCCTCAAGATTCTCTAGGTCGATACCGCGAGTGTAGCGACCTTTTAGATCTCGCACGTACTCAGCGACTTGGCTTACCACAGCGTTCTGTACGGAAGTGAAGCGAGTAACATGGATGAGCATCGACGAGTGCTTGCCACCCTGTCCACGCAACTTCCTCACTGCACAGGCATAGACAAAGGAGCGGATCGCTTCTGCGAGCGAGTCCGGCACGCGGGCCTCTCCCTGCCATCGGGGCCAATAGCCGTTCTTGTGACCTGGCGGCATCCACGGCTGGAACTCCTCATCCGACAGTGGGCACACCAAGGGCAGGTCTTCAGGTGTACTGGAAGCCGATCCAAAGACGCGCCCCGGTCCGACATAGTTTGATGGCGCGGCGAGGCTGGTGATGAAGGCTGCCGGGAAAAGATCAGGTCCGTACTCCTGTGTCTCCCCGCGATCATGAATGAAGATATTTGCAAAGGGCGTCGCCGTATAGCCGACATAAGCCTTCCGCGAGAAGTGATGGAGGATCGACCGGATCAACCTGTTGATGGTCTTGGGTTCGTGTTCGAGATCTGGATTGCCGAACTCGTCCACGACGTCTTCGCCAGTATCGACCGAACCATGATCCGACTCGTCGTCGATCACAAGAAGAGGCAGATTGGTGACGAGCTTGCGACCGGTTTCGGGGTCGACATGATTGGCAACACGGTTGCGTATCCAGTGAAGCAGGCGCTCGAGGACCGTCTTGTTCTTCTTAACGACGAACAGCCAAGGCCGCTGTTCCGGGCTGATATTCATCTTCGCTGCAACAGCCGTGTTGAAGTCGCCCTTGTCACTTCGATTGGTCGCAGCATTCGGACGGACAGACACGTCCTTGTCGATTAGTCCCACCCCGACTGCAGGGAGTTCGTCAGCGTCAGCGATAGTGGCAAAACCAAGAAACCCTTCATCGAGACGGATCTGCGTCTGGGCTCTGAGATTATTGTGCAGGCCGGCCAGCACAATGATGATCTTGTAGCCAGCGTCGGCGGCTTTGCAGATCAGGCCGGTGTAGTTGCCAGTTTTTCCTGATTGAACATGGCCTACGACCAGTCCGCGACGATCCCATGCGCCTTCCCGGATCGGGTCCTCGAGTTGTGACAGGACTTCATCCGTGGCGACGTCAAGGGCATCGAGCGCAGTCCAAGGGATACGCGCTTCCATATACTCGGAGTAGCGTCGCCAGTAGGTCCAGCCCTTCTTCCTCTCCACATTAAGCCAAGCGATATGGTCCTCACCGCTGAAAAGGGTGGCATTCTCACCCACCGTACGGCTTGATCGACGGATGAGTTCGTCAAGGAGTGCATCTCGATCAACAAGCGTAAAATCGTCCTCCATCATGATTGCGAGCTTGTTGAGCTCCTTCTCGATCATTTCCGGCGTGACAGGACTCTGCACCCGCTCTGCCGCAAGACGGAGCATGTTCTGCGCCATGGAAAGAATTGAATCGAAAGTCTTCTGATTCGAAATCGTCATTGCACATCTTTCACTTCAACGGCTGCAACCAGATCGAGGTACCGGTCGAATGGGGGCGTACGACCGAGCCGTTCTCGCGCCTCTGCCGGGCTAAGTCCGCGAAACTTCACGAGCGCTTCGAACATCGAAGACAGCGTCTCCACCACCTCGTTTTCGGGTGCACCGGCGAACCCTGTCCTCGGTGTCTCCTTGTCTTCCGCGGTATCCAGCCAGATGCGCTGAATGGGAACGGTCTCCTCGATGAGCCTGAGAAGAGCGAGTATGTCGGGCTTGAGCGAACCGGCACGATTCAGAATCGAAGCGACGAGGTCATGATCACGAGCAATCCGATAGGATGTTCCCTGCGCCGAGCGCCGCACCTGCCAAACCTCTGCAACAGCGTTCGATCGCGTGCCCAAAACCGACGTGACATGACCCCGGTGGGCGAAAACCCGTCTCGCGGTATCGCGGGTTTCCGACGCCAGTCGATGAAGCTGAGGTCGCAGTCGAACCGGTGGACTAGCCGTTGACTTGAGAACATTGATCTTCCATTCGGCGTCCGCGCTGTTCGGTATGTCGAGCCGAATGCGAGCAAGCCTATTGGCGTCATCGCGCGGCCATGGCTTCGAGCCATCGCCAAGACCCAACCAGCTTCCAGCAAGAAGGAGACGCCTGTTGCGGTAGACATAGAAGCCCTCCTGCTGAGTCCATCCTCCGGGCCCGGCTGCAGCTTCCTGTTCGGCAGGTTTGAGCATGTCGCGATGCGGCAGGACATGGCACTGGACCGTCACTCCGGTCGTGCGGAGTATACGATACTCTGGACTTTCAAGTGCCTTGCTGGGATGGCCGATCAGATAGGGATCCCATGCCGTTACGGCCTTGCCGGCGAGAACGAGTCGAAGCTCAGGCTGGTGGCCATCCAGAAGACGATGAAAGATCATCGCAAGATGCGCCTCCACATGATCGGCGAGTTCGACCATGTCATTCGCCACGAACCCATCAGTCACGATGCGATCGAGCTTCTCCCAGAGGACAATGGTGCCATGTTCCATCCGATCGAGAGGCGCAAGCAGATGTTCCGACCCCGGTTCAGGCCCTTCGAACAGTGGCCATTCAGCGCCGCGCTCTTGGCCAATCGAATCGAGATCCCAACGCAGGCAGACCACAGGCCCACCATTCTTCCGACTGGCCACGGTAAGCCGCCGAGCCTGAGAGAAGCTCGCAGTCTTCAGTCCCAAGCCGAAGCGCCCCAAGTCGCTAGACGCACGCTCTGTTCGCGGATCGCGTGCGCCCAGCCGCATGCCCGCCTCAAGCGCAGCATCATCCATCCCGTCGCCATTATCAACGAGCCGGATCCAGCTTCTTGACCCGGCCCACTCGAAATGAATGGCAACGTCGCTCGCGCTCGCTGTAATGGAATTATCGATCAGATCAGCGAGCGCGGTGGCAGGAGTATAACCGAGCCCTCGAAGGGACTCGAGCATCGAGGCAGCATGGGGAGGAGCATTTCTTATACGCACGGCATCATCGCCCCAACAATTCCTGCAGTCGACGCTTGCGACCCGGATGAGAAAGGCAATCGAGGCCCTTGGCTTCGATCTGGCGAATGCGCTCTCGCGTCACCCCGTAGAGTTGTCCGATTTCTTCGAGAGTCATTTCAGCATCGCGCTCTATCCCAAATCGCATCCGGATGACATCCGCCTGACGTTCCGGCAATTCAGCCAACGCGTCCCTGACGATCCTTCTAGTTTCTCTCTGATCGAATGCATCTGCGTTCTCTTGATCTGGGAGCAAGTCGTCCCATTTTTCCATGCACTCTGGGTACTCAGCCTCGCGCGGGATTGCGCGAAACTGACGCACCTGCTCGACGGCCCATTCCAACTCCTCGGCAAGAGCCTTGTCCGAGACGGCGCCGTCAGCTCTGACGTCTAGACTGAGCATCGCCCGATCGAGCTTGGCGAGGTGTTCGTGCCGATGCACCGGCACACGGATCGCCTTACCTTCGTCTGCGCGCCATCGCATGATGGCCTGACGCATCCAATAAGTGGCGTAGACAAGAAAGCGAAAACCTCGCTCTGGATCGAACCGACGTGTGGAATTATGCAGGCCTATGAACGCCACTTGAAAGACTTCCTCAGGGTCTTCGCCGTCCTCCACATTTCGGGCCGCAAAGCGCCGGGCATATGGAAGGTGTTTAAGGACCAGATTTTTCGTGGCATCCTCAAAATTTGAAATTAGTGCGTCCAAACGGCTGGCGTCATCGAACCTCTTGTGCTTGCGTTCCAGCAAGCTGGCGAGCTCCTTATGGAAGATCAGTGAGAGATCAAGCGCCTCCAGCGCCATAAGCGCTTCTCTTCGTCGTTTGCCATCCATGAATCGGCCATTGACCTGCCACGCCTTTAAGGTTTCTGCAGCAACGAGCACTTCCGCTGTTTCGGCATGATCCGGGCGGGCCGGAATGATGGCCCTCAATGAGACGGAGCTGGCATCGCGGGAGCCGCCACGTATCCTGTCCAAGATATCGAGGATCTCATCGACTGCAGCCTCACAAGCCAGAATGGCCAATTGAAGCTCCTGCTTGGCACGCACCATGGGTTCCAACAGCCGCGTCTCGTCGGACTTGTCCAACACGAATCGCTGTGTACCAGGCAGCCGTATAGATCGGGTAAGGATAGCTTCGATCGCCTCAGCAAGTTCACAGGTCGATATTTTCGACTTGGCGTCCCATGGCGTAAGATCATCTTCGGGGGCTTGCTCAACTAGGTCGAGGCCCGCGGCTTCGAGATTACGTTGCAGATTGACGCGCAGCTGTTTCGGATCACCATTGCCCTCACATACCGCAACCAAAACGTCCATATCGTTAACGGAGAACCATCCCTTCGCCAGTATTTCCTCGGCCCACGCCATACAGACTTCGGGGGCGATCGACAGCCATGTACTCGATTGAAAGACTACTCGTCTGACCGACTTTCGACCGCGATTTCGAACCTTGAGAAAGTCGGCTTCTCCCTCCTGATCGGGAATGATAGTGACACCGGTACCGATACCTTCGCCAGCAATCGACGCTGGCGACAAATCGAGGTCCCATTCTCCTTCATCAGTCGTCAAATTGACGTGAAAACGACTCGGGAGCGGCACAAAAATTCCTGCTACTACTCCGCCTTTCGATTGGCCGACGGAATTCTCAGGCGTGTGCTCAGGTTGGAAACTGATCAAATCATGGAGATCATCTGAACTCGCATCCCGCTCATGGGAAAAGCCCTCCTGATCAGGAGGTTCGGGTTGCACCATGGTCCGGCTTATCGCAGGCTCGACAGTTGGAACAATATCGACTGCAGCTGTCGCCACTTCAGTTGGCAATTTCGCATTGAGCGATAGCAACACCCGTGCAACGAAACGATGTCCTTCAGCATAGGCAATGTCTGCAGGTGTTCGGAGCTCATGATTCAGCGCTCCAATCTCCGCTCCTGCCAAAATGAATGGAGTACACCGGGCAAGACTCCCACTGTACGCAGCAAGGTGGAGTGGCGTATTGCCCTTCGAGTCGACCGCATGCAACCGTGGCGAAGCAGCAAAATCGGTGAGACGTTCCACCGGACCATCCGCGATCATAAGGATCTCGTCCTGATCAAGAACGGGACAGGGGCATTCGCTCGACAATTGCGACGCTCCATCAAGGAGCGGAGTAAGCTTATCCATGGCCTTCATAAACCGCTTTGGCCGAACCGTGCAGCTTATGGAAAACATCTACGATCTTTTTCGGTACGCCGCCTTCGTGCAAGGAGCAATGACGAGCAGACTCACGGGCTTTTTGCGCGCCTTCATCGATCGCATTCTGAAGATCAATCAGTTTGGTAGATCGCATCAGCCTGATGAAAAACGTCGACCATCCGTGACGAAAGCAATGCTCTGCAACAATCCACAGATGAACCAGCCTAGGATTGGACACAGCCTGAAAATCAGAATTCAATATTGATTGCATTTCGTAAACAGCCCCCACCATAGATTGCATATCTTGAGCGCATTGGCGAGTTTTTCGATCATTGACTGTCCCTCAATGATCTAAGCTGCTGTTGCGCCGAGTCATGGCTCGGACCGAGGCCGCTCTGAAACGCGCCCCCAAATCGCAATGTAGCGAGCAACAACCGACGACGCTTAGCTTTGACTCTCATTGGAGGCCACGAACATGGCGGCCTTCGCTGTCAACCCAATCATCCGAATTTCGGCAAACGACTGTTCGGCAGCCTAAAGCCTGAAGTTTCCCCGTCGTCAAAAAAAATCACTCCATGGCCTTCTAAAGCGCGTTTGACGGCCTCGATAGTTCTGACGGTGGTATCCGGATCAAGGGATTCGAGCTTTCGGAGTGACCGTTCGCTAATACCCGCATCGGCCGCAAGGTCAGGTTGACTGGTGTCAAGCAAGAGCCTCGCCGCCTTAAGAAGGTTAGGATGAATAGACATCCACGCAATTTCGAGCGGCGCCAATCCTTGTCAACTTTGCCGGTTTTAGCATTCTAGTTGCCGGTTTTATAATCTTAGTTGCCGGTTTATAACAATTTTGCGTATACTCGTGCCGTGAGTCGCCACGATCAAAGGATTCGTCATGGCATCCTTCATTTTACTCGGATCCAAAGGAGGTGCCGGTCGCACCGCATCTAGCGTCGTTCTGGCGACAGGACTTTCAGCAATTGGACTGCGTCCATTGCACCTTCAGATCACCATGCCGGGCGTCTCGCCGGCCATCGCGACAGCTAAAGGACTCCCGTTCTCTGCAGCATGGATTCCCGAAGATCGGGCAACTCGATACAGCATCCACCAAGCCATCGCGGCGCATCCGGAGTGCACCACCCTAGTTATCGATATGCCTAAACGGACGGTACGAGAGGTTGGCCTTTTCGACCTCAATGCCGCGGTGCTGTTTCCTGTAAGGCGCGCGAGCCATGAAATCGAGGTAGCCGTTCGAGATTATCGAGATCGGGATTCTCAACTGGAGGCGGTCGACGATCACGAT
>Ga0209952_1002689_pt1 | contig 13091 bp, 13 predicted proteins | sample ThiBiot_750_biof_2_FD_183951 | JGI IMG/M metagenome (GOLD analysis project Ga0209952, IMG submission 183951) | Wastewater bioreactor microbial communities from Cape Town, South Africa - Thiocy_cont_750_biof (SPAdes) | ecosystem: Engineered > Bioreactor > Thiocyanate-remediating >...
GCCGACAACTCAGGACGGCAGAATTCCAACCGCCGGCTTCTTCCGGATGTCGGCGCTGCGTTCGGGAACTAGCGCCAGCAGCACCGTCAGCCCCATGAAGATCGCGGACGCGCCGAACACCCAATGCGGCATGTGCTGATCCATGATCCAGCCGAACAGCAGCGGCCCAGCAACGCCGCTGAGATTGAAGCCGGTGGAGACGATGCCGAAGGCGCGGCCGGCGGCGCCGGGCGGTGCGGCGTTGCGCACCATCATGTCGCGCGACGGCGCGATCACGCCGCTGAGGAAACCGGCCACAGTCAACGCCGCCAACAGCAACACCGGCGGCAATGTCGTCACCGCGATCATCAGCACGATCAGCGCGTTGACGCCGAAGCAGACTGCCGCAACCTGGCCGTGGCGCGCGGTGCGGTCCGCCAGCCAGCCGCCGGCGAGAACCCCGACGGCGCTGGCGCCGAGAAACGCCGTGAGCGCCAGATTGGCGCCGGACAGCGAGCTGCCGTAGCCGCTCATCAACGCCACCACGCCGAACGAGCCGATGCCGGAGTTCGACAGGCCGAGCAACAGGAAGAACGCCGTCAGTAGCAAGATCGCCGGCGTCATCATCGATACCTTTGACGTGGCCGCGCCAGGTGCCGAGGACGCCGCGCCCGCATCCGGAATCCGAATGGCGGCAAGCAGCAACGCCACCAGCGGGCCCACCGCACCGATCAGCAGCAACGCGCCGCGCCCGCCGAACGCCAGCAGCAATCCGGCGACGATGGCCGGCGCCACGGCGCCACCGAAGAAGCCCGCGAAAGTGTGGATCGAGAACGCGCGCCCCATCCGCGTCTCATCCATATGCGCCGCAAGGATCGCATAGTCCGCCGGATGATAGACGCTGTTGGCGAGGCCGAGCACCGCCGCGCAGACGATCAGGTTGGCATAGCTCAGGTGGAATGCCAGCAGTACGAAGGCGAGCCCGCCCACGACGAGACCGATCAGGAGGATCAGCCGCGCGCCGACCCGGTCCACCAGATAGCCGATCGGCGCCTGCGTTAGTCCCGACACCACCGCGAACACGGTGATCGCGAAGCCGAGTTCGATAAAGCCGACACCGAGCTGCTCCTTGAGAAACGGAAACAGCATCGGCGGGACCAAAATGTAGAAATGGCTGACCCAATGCGCGATGGAGATTCCCGTCAGCGTGCGCAGCGTCGAATCGCGCGCTCGCGGAAGATTGGCTATTCCATCGACCATACCGTGCCGGCTCCTTCCGATCGGCGCGGAAATTATCAGTCCGGGCCGCGATTTGTCGATGAGCGGCGGCGCATGACAGCCCCTCCGCGCGACGAGGCCGTGGCGACGGTCAGAGGCCGCGCTGCTCGTCGTCGCGATCCGGCTCCGGCGTGGCGATATCGCCGGCATCCTCCAACTCATCGGGAGGCGGCGGCGGCCGCTTCGGCTTGGCCGGCTTCTCCTCGGATCGGCGCTTGTCGGGTCGGGACTTGCCGCCGAACATGTCACATCCTCCCACATGCCGGAACGACGACCGGCTTGAGGTCAACTATAGCAAAACCGCGCAAGGTTCAGAAATACCCATAAATCCAGCCTATGACTTCGCACGGCGGGCACGGGAACTCTCACGCCGGGCCGCGCGCGGCGACCGATCGATGCGGCAAAACCCTTTGTACCTTTGCCGCGCCCGGTATAAAAAGCCGGATACCCGCAACGCATCCAGATTCGCTTGACGCTCAACGATGAGCGTACCCAGCGAGCCGTTGCCCTCACAGGACATGCCAATCAGGGCGATCTTGTCAAAGCGCCGCATCCGTCGCGGCGGGCACGATCGCTTCATCGGAGATGAAATGAAGAAGCCGAAGCTCGAACTTGAAGAACCGCAGCGCAAGGCCGTCGTGCGCGCCGACAAGGCCCCGACCGAAGGCTACTCCCTGGTGGTGGACGGTCACTTCAAGTCACATCACGATACCGTCGAGGCCGCAGAAGAAGCCGGGCTGGCGCTGAAGCATCGTTATCAGATGTTGCAGGTTCAGGTGTACGACGCCGCGACCAAGACGCGCTCGATGATTCAACTGCCGACCGGCTAGAGCCTTTCCCGTTCCGATAGAATCGGAACGAGGCCCCAGGTTCTTGTTTGGACGCGTTTTCTTCACGCGAACCGGTACCCACTTCGCTCGAAAACACTCTAGTAATTCCTGACTTTGGGGGAAGCTCCTCCGCCAAACGGTGCGCGCTCCCTCTCCCCTTGTGGGCGAGGGTTGGGCGAGGGGTTACTGCCTCGGTGATGATCGTTCCCCCTCACCCGGAGCCGACGACTCCGACCTCTCCCGTTGGGGAGAGGTGACGTACGTTGCGTAGTCATTCGATCGAATTAGAACTGCGCTAGCGTAGAAACAAGTGATCACGCATCAGCACGATCGGCTGACGATTCGACGCGGCGCACCTATCAGGTGCGATAGCCGCCACTGCGCTGGCTGGCCAGCCAGTCCGACAGATCCTGCCCTTTCTCGGCCTTTCCCGATGCCTTGCCGGTTGCTTTGCTCCCAGCTTTCGATCCGGCTTTGGCACGCACCTTGACGGTGGGCGTCGGCGACGCCGCCTCCTTCGCCAATCGCAACGCCTTCAGCCTCGCCATGTTGTCGCGCACCGCCTTGGCGGCCGCCTCGCGCTCCGCATTGGCATCCACGGTCTGACCGGCCTTGCCCGCGCGTTGCGTAGCATTGTCGCGATTATTTTGTGTCATCTGGGCACCGCATGTTTCTCAAAGTCTCGATATCGGTCGCAAGAACAGCCCGGCAGGCGGGCCTTCGAATTGACGGCAACGAATATCGCGAAACGCCGCGCAGACAAGCAACAAATTCCCATAATCGCACCGTTCGCACCAAAACGCCTTCGCCGCGCCAAGATCACAGTTGCGTGCGCAGCGCCGCTGTGCTTGTTTGGCGCCGTCATCGGTGCCTCCCGAGGACTTTCCAACGGAGGTGAAACGGGAATGCGGTGCGAGGCTCTCTCTGTTTAGAGACCGATCCTCAATTCCGCGGCTGCCCCCGCAACTGTAAGCGGTCATCCGATCCACGAAGCCACTGGACCTCACAGGTCCGGGAAGGCGGATCCGGATAACGACCGCGAGCCAGGAGACCGGCCGTTGACGAACTTAACACGTTCGACGGTGGGTCGACGAAAGGGGCTACGATGAATCTGCGAAATGTCGCTGCCAGCACGGCAGCCTGTCTTGCGTTGTCTCCGTTTTGCGGAGACGCGAATGCTCAATCACGCCTGGAGCAACTTCCCGATATCGTGGTGACAGCCGGCCGCGCACCGGAGCCGATCGGCTCCACCGGCAGCGCCATCAGCGTCATCAGCGGCGACACGCTGACGACCAGCAATCCCGCTTCTCTCACTGATGCCCTGCGTTCGGTGCCGGGCCTGATGGTGACGCAAGCCGGCGGCCCCGCCGGCACCACCGGCGTGATGCTGCGCGGCGCCAACACCGGCCAGACACTAGTGCTGATCGACGGCATCCGCGTCAACGATCCCAGCGGCGCAGCCGGCGATTTCAACTTCGCGCTCGTTGCGCCCGGCACCGTCGATCGCGTCGAGGTACTGCGCGGGCCGCAAAGCGCGTTGTACGGCTCCGACGCCATGGGCGGCGTCATCAACATCATCACCAAGAAGGGCAGCGGCCCGGCGCAATACTCGATCCGCACCGAAGGCGGCAGCTACGGCACCGCCTCGACCACCGCCTCGATGAGCGGCTCCAGCGGGCCATGGAATTATGCCGTCACCGGCAGCGGCCAGCACACCAACGGCTTCTCCAGCTACGGTTATCGCATCCCGGCGATCGAGGCGAAGTATCCGAACCTCGAAAAGGACGGCATGGACCGCATCGGCGGCTCGGCCCGCGTCGGCTACGATGCTGGCGAGGGCTTCCGTTTCGATGCCGGCGTGATGTCCACCTTCACGCGCGGCGCCTACGATGCCTCGTTCGGCGCGACGCCGGATACGCCGTCGAACTCCAACCAGTTGCAGCAGCAGATCTGGGCCAAGGCGGCGGTCGATTCGCTCGGCGGCATGTTGACGCAAAGCATCACCACGTTCGCCACTCAAGTCGACCGCACCTTCAACGATTACTCGTCCTACGGCATCAACGTGCTGCCGGCGAACAGCTACGCTACGTCCACCGATTTTAGCGGCAACAGTTTTGGCGCGGAATACCAGGGCGACTTGAAGATGGGCGCGGCCGGTTCGCTGATCTACGGCGCGCGCACGCAACACGACACCGCCGAATCCTTCGGCGCGACCATCCTGCCGGTGCCGACGCCGCGTCTTCAAACGCTGAGCGCGACCAAGGACACCAATTCGGTGTTCGCGCTGTGGAAGCTGCCGATCGGCGAGCGGCTGAGCGTCACCATGGGCGGACGCGTCGACGACGTGGTCGATGTCGCCACCTTCGCGACGTGGCGCACCACGGCGGCTTACACCATCAGCGAAACCGGCACCAAGCTGCGCGCCAGTGCCGGCACCGGCGCCAAGGCGCCGACGCTGTATCAACTCTATGAGCCGAACTACGGCAACAGCGGCCTCAAGCCGGAAGAGAGTTTTGGTTACGACGCCGGCATCGACCAGACCCTGTTCAACGGCCGCGTGACACTGTCGCTCACAGGCTTCTACAACAAATTCAGCAATCTGATCGACTTCACTTTCGATCCGACGCCGACCCAGCCGTTCGGACATTACATCAACGTCGCACGCGCCGAGACATCGGGCCTCGAAGTCGGCGCCGATATCGACGTGATGCCGGGAACGCTGCGGCTCAAGACCGCCTATACCTGGCTGCAAGCCAAGGATCTCTCGACCGGCCTGACGCTGGCGCGACGCCCCGAGCATCTGGCGCGCATCGCGCTGGCCATCACGCCGACCGACCGCTGGCTGATCGAGCCGCGCATCCTGATGGTCTCGAAGCGGTTTAGCAGCACCGGCGAACTCAATCCGCTCGCGGCCTACACCCGCGTCGATCTCTATACCGAATACAAGATCGACAAGAACTGGAAGGTGTTTGCGCGCGGCGAAAACATCTTCAATGAACGCTATCAGGAAGTACTGAACTACGGCACCACCGGGCCCGCGGTCTACGGAGGCTTCCACGCCACATGGTGACGGAGAACGCCGCAGCTAAACGACGAACCGGCACCATCATCGTCATGGCGCTGCTCGTCGTGCTGCTGGCGCTGATCTCGCTCGGCGTCGGGCCGGTGCGGATGTCGCCGCTCAAGGTGCTTGAGACACTGTTCGGCGGCGGCAGCGATGTCTATCGCGTGATCGTGCAGGAGATACGTCTGCCGCGCACGATTCTCGCGGTCGCCATCGGCGCCATTCTCGGCCTCTCCGGCGCGGCGCTGCAAGGCCTGCTGCGCAATCCCCTCGCCTCGCCGTCGCTGTTCGGCGCGCCGCAAGCGGCAGCGTTCGGCGCGGTACTGGTGATCGCGCTCGGCCTTGCCGACGTACGCTCCTACGCGCTGCCCGGCGCGGCGATCATCATGGCGTTCCTGTCGGTGTTCGCGCTGCTGGTGGTGGCCGGGCGTAACGCCGGACTATTGATTCTCATTCTCGCGGGCCTCGCGATTTCCAGCCTCGCCGGCGCGGCCACCGCGCTGGCGATGAATCTCTCCAGCAATCCGTTCGTGGCGCTGGAGATCGCGTTCTGGCTGCTGGGCTCGCTGGAGGACCGAAGCTTCCGTCACGTCATGCTGGCGCTGCCGTTCATCACCATCGGCGCCATTATCCTGATGAGCCAGCGCAACGCGCTGCGTGCGCTGAGCCTCGGCGAGGAGACCGCGCAAAGCCTCGGCGTTCATGTCGGGTCGCTGCGGCTGATCGTGATTCTCGGCGTCGCGTTCGGCGTCGGCGGCGCGGTCGCGGGCACCATCGGTTTCATCGGCCTGATCGCGCCACATCTGATGCGACCATTGGTCGGCTACGATCCGGCGCGTCTGCTGGTGCCGAGCGCATTGGCAGGCGCGGCGTTGCTGCTCGCCGCCGATATCGCCGTGCGCATCATTCCTTCCACCAGCGACATCAAGGTCGGCGTGCTGACCTCGCTGATCGGCGTGCCATTCTTCCTCTACCTGATCATGCGCGAACGCCGCGCATTGGGAGGCGGCGTCGGATGATGGATGCCTTCCTCACCGCGCACAAATTGAGCGTCACCCTCGCCGGACGCGAGGTGCTGCACGACATTTCCCTAGCCTTGCCGCGCCAGCATCTGGTCGCGCTGGTCGGCCCGAACGGCGCCGGCAAGACCACGCTGCTGCGCGCGCTGGCCGGGCTGCTGCCCGCGCGCGGCGCGATCCATGTCGGCGGCGATGCATTGAGTGCGTTATCGCTGCGCGAGCGCGCCAAACGGTTCGGCTATCTGCCGCAAGGCCACATGGTGCATTGGCCGCTGCCGGCGCGCGACATTGTGGCGCTCGGGCGCTATCCGCACGGCGCCACCGATCCGGCACGGCTGTCGCCCACCGACGAAGCTGCCGTCGAACGTGCCATGCAGGCGACCGACGTGACGCAATTCAGCACCCGTCCCGCCACCGAACTCTCCGGCGGCGAGCGCAGCCGCGTCGCGCTCGCACGTGTGCTGGCGGTGGAAGCGCCGGTGATCCTTGCCGACGAGCCGACCGCCGCGCTTGACCCACGCTTTCAGATCGAGGTGATGAAGAACCTGCGGGCCGCTGCCGACAGCGGCATTCTCGCCATCGTCGTCACCCACGATCTCGGCCTCGCCGCGCGCTATGCCGACATGGTGATGGTGATGCAGGAAGGACGGCTGGTGGCGCAAGGCGCGCCGGCCGAGGCATTGTCCGATGAGATCCTCGCCAACGTGTTCCGCGTCACCGCCTATCGCACCGGGCACGAGCATCGCATGATCATCGTGCCTTGGGCCGGCGTGTGAGCGCGATGGAATCAGATATCCGCCAGCGCCAGCGCCAGACGCTCGAGCGCCGCGTCGTTGGGCGGCAGGCCGAAGCGCAGCAGATCATCCGCCCAATCGAAGCGCCGGCACCAGATTCGCCGTCGCGCCAGCGTCGTATGATAGGCTGACGCATGGCGATGCCTGACCAGACGAAACAACGCCGTGCCACCGACAGCCGCAAACCCGGCGGTCTGCAAGACAGCGTCGAGCTTCGCGGCCTGTTCGCGCAATTTATCGCGCGTCTCGCTCGCCCATCGCTCGTCCTCGAGCGCTACGCGGCCGACGGCGAGCGCCGGACCGGAGCAGATCCACGGCCCCATGGCCTCGCCGATCCTCGCGATCAGTCGTTGCGGTCCGATGGCGAAGCCGAGCCGCAGGCCGGCAAGGCCATAGAACTTGCCGAACGAACGCAGCACCACAACCGGCCATCGTTCGCACAACGCGACCGCACTGATCGCAGGATCGAGATCGGCGAATGCCTCATCGATCACCATCACGCCGTCGCGCGCGGCAATCTGTTCCGCAACGCGCGCCAGCAGGGCGTGATCGACGACGCGGCCATCGGGATTGTTCGGATTGACGATCACGACGTGACGGACGGCCTCCGGCATTTCCTCGATCGCACCGACGGCGATCGCCTCATGCCCCGCCAATTGCCATGCGGCGGCGTGCTCGTTGTAGGTCGGCGAAACGATAGCAACAGCGCCGTGCGCCGCGAGACGCGGCAGCCACTGGATCAACGCCTGCGTGCCCGGCGCGGCAACGATGCCGATGTTATCCGGCACCGCATAAGCACGGCGCGCAGCGGCGAGCAGCGCGGCTTCATCGGCGCGCGACGGCAAGCATTGCCAGACATCGCGCGGCAATGGCGGAAGCGGATAGGGATTCGGACTGATCCCGGTCGACAGATCGAGCCACGCGTCCGGCGCACCACCGAACTGCGTCATCGCCTCGCTGAGATCGCCGCCGTGTTTCATGCGCCCCTCATGCCACGACGCGGCACGATGCGCGAGAGATTATCGCTTGCCGCCATCGGCATTCTCGCGGCAACGTCTGTTGCTCTCATCGCACCCGCGCGCGCGACGGAATTGCCGCGCATCGCTTCGATCAACGCCTGCACCGACCAGTTGCTGGTGGCGCTGGCCGATCCCGATCAGATTCTCGGCCTCGGCCCCTATTCCCGCGACGCCACCCGTTCCTGGAGCGCCGCCGCCGCGCACCGCTATCCGCGCCTGTCGGGCGAAGCCGAGGACGTACTGGTGCTGAAGCCGGACGTCGTGGTCGCCGGCAGCTTCACCAAGCGCGCCACTCGCGAGTTGCTAAAAGAGCATGGTCAAAAGGTCGTCACTTTCGACGTCGCGCATTCGCTCGACGAGGTGAAAGCGCAGATCCGCAAGATGGGTGAGGTGACGCAACACCCCGACCGCGCGGAAACGTACATCGCGCGCATCGACGCTGCGCTCGCGCACACACGGCAGTTCGTCGCGAAGCGACATTATCGGGTGCTGTCGATCTCGCGGCGCGGCTGGGTATCCGGCAGCCGCAGCCTAATGAGTTCGCTGCTCGCCGAGATCGGGCTGACCAATGCGGCCGGCGAGCTTGGCCTCAAGTTCGGCGGCTTTGCCTCGCTGGAGGCCATCGTCAAACTGCAACCGGACTTCATCGTGGTGTCGAACGACAGCGATTTCGCCGAGGATGAAGGTCGCGCCTTCCTGTTGCATCCGGCGCTGGAGCACTTCTATCCGCCGTCGAAGCGCCTGGTGGTGCCGGAGCGGCTGACTGTCTGCGGCGGCCCGATGGTCGCCGACGCGCTGGAGCGCATCGTCAGCGAGATCACCCGCGCCGAGCACGACACCGGCATGACCACAGCAACGCACTGACATGTTGTCGTGGAGCGATACGCTTGTCATCACGCTGGTGGCGCTCGCTGCCGACGCCGTCATCGGCGATCCGGACTGGCTTTGGCGGCGGCTGGCGCATCCGGTCGCGATCGTCGGACGTGCCATCGCGGCACTGGATCGTGTTCTCAATCGCGAAGCGTGGTCATCGGCACGGCGCAAATTTTTCGGAATTGTCACCATCCTGCTGCTGGTGATTGCGGCGCTAATCGTCGGATACGCCATCGAAGCCATCATCCCTCCTGGCGTTGCCGGCAACATCGTGCTGGGTCTGTTGGCCTCGATGCTGATCGCGCAGAAGAGTCTCCATCAGCACGTCGCGCGGGTGCACGCGGCATTCATCACAGGCGGCCTCACCGCAGCGCGCGAGGCCGTGAGCCTCATTGTCGGACGCGACCCCAATAGCCTCGATGAAAGCGGCGTCAGCCGCGCCGCCATCGAATCTTGCGCCGAGAATTTTTCCGACGGCGTTGTGGCGCCGACATTCTGGCTGGCCTTGCTCGGCTTGCCAGGATTGCTCGCCTACAAGGCGATCAACACCGCGGACTCGATGATCGGGCATCGCAGCGACAAGTATCGGGATTTCGGCTGGGCCTCGGCGCGGCTCGACGACCTCGTCAATCTTGTGCCTGCGCGGATCGCTGGCCTGTTGCTGGCATTGGCCGCGCCGCTCGCGCGCGGATCGATTGCGTTGGCCCTGAAAACAATGCGGCGCGATGCGCGACAGCATCGCTCCCCCAATGCCGGTTGGCCGGAAAGTGCCACGGCCGGCGCACTCGGCATCAAGCTCGCCGGCCCGCGCCGCTATGTCGAAGGATTGGTTGACGATCCCTATCTCAACGCCGACGGCCGAGATGCCATGCCCGCCGATATTTCTCGCGCATTGCGGATGCTGATGATGGCGTGCGTGATTCAGTTTGCGATTTACGCCGTGCTCGCATTCGTGTTCTGACGACGCCGCGCAATCGCCAGAAGCGCGTCGATATCAAGATGCGCTTCGAGATGATCGGCCAACGCATCCAGCGCGGTTTCGACCTGCGCCTCATAAGCCAGCGACGAGGCCGCGCCCAAACCTTTCAACCACGCCGCGCGAAACGTGTCGCTGGAAAACAGCCCGTGCAGATAGGTCCCCTGCACCCGACCGTCCCGCGAGGTCGCGCCGTCGTGGCGCTCGCCGATCTTTAGCATGGGCCGCGCGCCGTCCGGCCCGTCGCTACGACCGAGATGAATTTCGTAACCCTCGACCGGAAGGCCACTGGCACAATGAACGCCTTGCGTCAGCGTGGTGGATTTGTCGCCCTGCATCACGGTATCGATGTCGAGCAGGCCCAACCCTTCGATGCGGCCCGGCGCGCCGTCGAGCCCGTCCGGATCGGCGATGGACTTGCCGAGCATCTGATAGCCGCCGCACAGACCCAGCACATGCCCGCCACGCCGCACATGCGCGGCAATGTCGATGTCCCACCCCTGCGCGCGCAGGAAGGCGAGATCGCCCAGCGTGGATTTGCTTCCGGGCAGGATCACGACATTTGCTTCAGCGGGAATCGGCTCGCCAGGCCGCACGAAACGCAAGGCCACGCCAGGCTCCATCGCCAGCGGATCGAGATCGTCGAAATTGGCGATGCGCGCCAGCATCGGCACCGCGATCACGCAAGCCGCACCGTCGCGCGCGGCGTTACTTTCAAGATCGAGCGCGTCCTCTGCGGGCAGCCACGCCGCCTGCGGCAACCATGGCACCACGCCGAGCGAGGGCCAGCCGGTCATCCGCGTCACCGCATCGAGACCTGCATCGAACAGCTTCACCTCGCCGCGAAACTTGTTGATGAGGAAGCCGCGAATCTGCGCACGCTCCTCCGGCTCCAGCACGACATGGGTGCCGACCAGACTGGCGATGACGCCGCCGCGATCGATATCGCCCGCCAGCACCACGGGGACATCGGCGGCGATGGCAAAACCCATGTTGGCGATGTCGCCTGCGCGCAGGTTGATTTCCGCCGGGCTGCCCGCGCCTTCCACCAACACGATATCGGCGTCACGCGAGAGATGCGCAAAGCTCTCCAGCACCAGCGGCAGCAGGTCTTTCTTCTTGTCGAGAAAATTTCTCGCGCGCAGCGTTCCCATGCGTTGGCCGCGCACGATCACCTGCGCGCCGGTGTCGGTCTCGGGCTTCAGCAGCACCGGATTCATGTGCACACTCGGCGGCATCCGCGCCGCACGCGCCTGCACCGCCTGCGCGCGACCGATCTCGCCGCCGTCCACCGCGATCGCCGCGTTGTTCGACATGTTCTGCGGCTTGAACGGCGCGACACGCAACCCGCGCCGCACCAATACGCGTGCGAGACCCGCCACCAGCGTCGACTTGCCGGCATTGGAGCCGGTCGCCTGGATCATCAGCGCGGGGGTGAGAGGCATGGAAGGCTTACCGTGAGATTCAACTCAATGTAACGCGGGGAACGAGGATTACCATGCTTCGTCATGCCCGGCCTTGTCCCGGCCAGGACGAAACGCCGTCGTCAAAACTCAATGCCCTTCTGCGCCTTCACACCTTGCCGAAACGGGTGCTTCACCATGGTCATGTCGGTGACGAGGTCGGCCATCTCGATCAGGCTGTCATGCGCATTGCGGCCGGTGATGACGACGTGTTTGTCGGCGGGCTTCTCCTCGCGCAGGAAGGTGAGCACCTCGTCAAGCGGCAGGTAATCGTAGCGCAGCACGATGTTGAGTTCGTCCAGCAGTACCAACTGATGACGGTCGTCGCGGATCAGCGCCTTGGCCTGCTCCCAGCCGGCGCGCGCGGCGGCGATGTCGCGGGCGCGGTCCTGCGTTTCCCAGGTGAAGCCTTCACCCATGATGTGCAGCGTCACCAGATCGGGAAATTTGTTCAAGAGCCGCGCTTCGCCGGTGTCCCACTTCGCCGACTTGGTGAACTGCACGATACCGACCGGCATGTCGTGGCCGATATGGCGGAACACCATGCCGAGCGCGGCAGACGTCTTGCCCTTGCCGTTGCCGGTGTGAACGATGAGCAAGCCCTTCTCGACGGTCTTTTTTTCCATCATGCGGTCGCGCGCAGCCTTCAGCTTGCGCATCTTGTCGTTGTGCTTGGCGTTTCGCGCGTCGTCGCCTGCCTGGTCGGTCATGGTGCTCCCTCGATGGATTCGCGTTTCAACCACAGCGGCAATCCGGCGGCGACGAACGCCACCTCCGGGACCACTGCGGCAATTGCCTGATTGAGCCGCCCCTGCGCGTCGCGGAAATCGCGGCCGAGCGGCGTTTCGGGCACGAGGCCGAGACCGACCTCGTTGGACACCAGCAGCACCGGATGCCGCGTGCCGCGCAGCCATTCTGCCAATACCCTGGTTTCGGCTTCGATATCGCGGGCCACGTGCATCAGGTTCGACAGCCACAATGTCAGGCAATCCACCAGTACGACACGGCCGTCGCCGGCTTCGCGCGTCAGCGCATCGACCAGCGCCAGCGGCTCCTCCACCGTACGCCAGCCGTCGCCGCGTTGCGCGCGGTGATGCGCGATCCGCGCGCGCATCTCATCGTCGCCCGCGGTCGCGGTGGCGAGATAGATGCGAGTCAATCCGCTGTCGCGCGCTAGCTGTTCGGCAAACCGCGATTTGCCCGAGCGCGCGCCACCCAGCACCAGCGTCGGGTGCAGAATAAACGGAGATGAAACGTGCGGCATCGAGGGCCCGGATCAGAACACGAGCTTTGCCGGGTCGTGCCGCAGGCAAAAGCCGGCACGCGCTCGCCGGATGCACCCCGCCCCGACGCCGTCAAAACACAATTCCCGATGGCAGGTCTCCTGGCTCGCGGCTCAAAGCCCTGTCGCCGCCTTCCCGGACGAATCCAGTGGCTTCGGCACACGGCTCCTCTTGGCAGAGGCTCGCCACTCACAGTTGCGGGGGCAGCGCCGGAGTTGAAAACCGGCTTCCCTTTTCACCTTCCATATGGAAGGACCATCGCCGTGAACGCTAGCCTTCGGCGAATGCGCGGTCAACCGCGCCGCGCCCGATGAGGACATGAACATGATCGATGCCGCGCAATGGCCGCACCCCGACGTCGCGCCGCTCGATCGCGCGCATGAGGCCGCGTTGCGTACGCGGATCGACGGCAAGGCCAAGCCGCCGGGCGCGCTCGGCCGCATCGAGGAACTGGCGCTGCAACTCGGCTTGATCGCTCAGCCGGCCGAGCCGCGCATAGATAACGCCGTGCTG
>Ga0209952_1002703_pt1 | contig 13032 bp, 10 predicted proteins | sample ThiBiot_750_biof_2_FD_183951 | JGI IMG/M metagenome (GOLD analysis project Ga0209952, IMG submission 183951) | Wastewater bioreactor microbial communities from Cape Town, South Africa - Thiocy_cont_750_biof (SPAdes) | ecosystem: Engineered > Bioreactor > Thiocyanate-remediating >...
TGCTCGTTGCAGCAACAGCATTACCTTCCGAATCGATAATCGACACGTGACTAGTCCCGTGATCTGAAGAAAAAAGTTTTTGTTTTTTTAGTAAATTTTAAATCGAACCTGTTTGAGGTTCGAACATGGGATCGTAGTAGGTGAGAGGCTGAGTTTTATGTTCATTGACACGCTGTCGAATTTCTTCGGCATATTCAGGCGAGAGAATAAGATTGATTAACTAGAAGACGAAGAAATAATCGAGAGAATTAAGAAAAATATTCGAATACTTTTTCGATATTTTGATTTTTCTCTGTTTGAGAATCGAATTCATCTCCCAGAGCTGATCGTTTGCCGTAGGCGAATTTGAAGACTTCATTGAGAATATGATAGAATCTCACTTGTTTCTCATCGCTATCCAACGATTGCGGCGTTAGACCGTAACCTTAAACTCTCGATTCAAAAATTCGTTCTCTTCGAATTTTCGTTTTACCGTCCATTGTTTTGAGAATTAATAACGTAATTGCAGAGCTCGCTGGTGGCGGAACACCAAAGACAGTGTAACCATTGTCTAATTTAACATTAATCGATGGTTTTACTCTTGCATGATAGATTTCCAGATCATTTCGATTGATAATTCCTCCGTGTTCTTTGATTTCCTCGCAGATTCCATCGGACAATTCGCCTTCATAGAAAGCACTCGGTCCTTTCGCTGCAATAATCGACAAAGTTCGACCGAGACGTGGTCGATAGATCGTATCGCCTAGTCCGTAAACAACATCTGAGTCTCCTTTGAAAAACACTCGCCTCATTGATTTATCTGCCCAGAGTTTATCTTTCATTTTGAGAATCGTAAATGCCAATGCTTTTCGAACGGTAATCCCTTCGTTACACATGTCAATCGCCGGTCGAAACAACGCCGACCAGGGCAATTTCCCGTACTGTTTATGAGCTTTCCAATAACCAGCGATTTCGCCTGGAATGCCGATCGCTAAGCCACCGGCGAACGACGATGGTCGTGGATTTCCATCGACGAACATTCGTTCGTGAGCGTTCGAAGGCGCTGCTTCTCGTGCGTCGATTGCAATGCATTCTTTTTTATTTCTAAATTCGCCAAAACTTAACTTTCTCTTCTTTTTTTCTTTTTGAGTTTCATACATATCGTAAATATTCATGAGAAATCCGCCTCCGATGCCGCATGAATGACAATTATGTACGCCGACGCAGAGCAAAACGGCAATGGCGGCATCGACAGCTGAACCACCGAGATTGAGAATTCGTCTAGAGATGAAATAATATCGATTCAATTTATCAATCAAATCGATTACCGTCCGACTTTTGACGCTTCTTCCGAGTCCGAAGCAACGGCACCATATTTACACTTCATAAACGATGATTCACCTTCGAAACCGTAATTTTCTACGCCTGGTAGATCGATTTGAAATTCTAGAAAAACCGTTGCCATTTTTCATTTTTCGCCTCTTGTCTACTTACTCGGCAAAATCACATCTGTCGAATTAAACGTCAAATATCGATTGAAACTTTGAGATTTCAATCCAAATAAAATCCTATTGTTATTTACTTTCGATAGAATTCTTCGTGTACTCATTGGTAGAAACATATTTCTTATTCGATTGTCCTTGTAAGGAATAGGGTGTGTATGGGGTATATATCTGTCTATCTCTTTCTTTCTCTTTCCTTTCTGCGTTTAAGCACGTGTGGGCGAATGACGTCATAATGATTGTTGAGTACTCGTGCGTTTTTTTTTCTCAGCAGTGTCCAAGTTCCTCTCAAGCAGAATTCTAGAGCTTTGCTATTCTGTTTTAATAATAGCTTCATTTCTTGATTTTGTTCCATCCGAAATTCTATGAATAACAAATTGTAATCGAATTCTAATAAAATTCTTTAAAGAATTTTGGTTTATTCAAATGTACAATTCTTGTGTAATGAACATATTTTTGTATAGAGATTTCGTTTTCTTTTCACTTAGTTTATGTGAAAATAAAAATAGTCGCAAAATTCTATATACGCCTCTCTCTTTTTTAGATATGTCGGATCGTTTGACTCAATTGCAGGACATTGTTAATTTACTAGCTGATCATTTATGTAATGCAACTGGCGTTCTTCAAGAAACGGCACGTCCAAGTCGATTCAATGATTTCGAACAGAATTCATTGACAACGAATTCCAATGTCGATACGAATAATGACGATTATTCGAAGTTATTTGCGCAATTAATTACACGTACAACGAGCGAACTCGTGGCATTGATCGATTCGTTGCCCAATATTCCGTCGACAGACGATGAAATCGCTGAACAACATAGTCAATTAGAATTGTTAGAACAAGAAAATGGTCAGGCAACGAAAAAACTCGAAGAAACAACGGAATTAGCTGAATATCTTCTCGAACAAGTTCAAACTTGTCTACAATCGCTCTCACAAGTTCTACTCGATGAACGAAAAAAATCGTCGAATTAAATTGTTCGTTTATTTTTGGTTGTAAATAGAGAAAAAAAAAGCATAAATAAAGACACAATCTAGGGTATGATGGAAAAATCTCGAACACGCAAATAAGTGATTAGACACAGCATCGAATTTTTAAAAAAATTAGTGTTTTTTGACTAATAATAAAGTAATTCCTCGATAATTATGTCTTCTTGTTCAAATTGAGATTGTAATGCATTAAGTTGTTCTTGTTTTTTGTTTTCATTTCACCCATAGTTGCTTTTAACATTTTCCTCAAGTCGTATTTATATACATGAAAATCAGACGAACAAAGTGTAACGAAAAAGCTGATTCGTTTGCTGAATTCTTGACTATTGAGTTGACAATGAGTTTGGTTTGATTGTTTACTCCAAGTATACAATCAATGTTTTATTGATAAGATAAAAGTTATACGAATAGAAAGATTAACATGTGTAGAAAGAATGTAATAGTATGTAAGTCAATCACTGAGCTGATCTAACTTCAATTGAACTGAAAGTTGAGGGTGAAGGCGGCGATGTGTACACGGAGGATATATGGACAATGTCCGAGTTGGCAAGTTTCTTTAAGATGATAAAATTGTAAAATTGAATTCAACTTTCAAATCGGACACTACTGATATTCGTTCAGTTGAATTAAAATCAAGATTTTATTGTTTTACTTTTTCTAGCCTCTTCGTTTTAATTTTCACAATGTCTTTGAAAAAACTTTCGTCGATTTTTCTTTCTTAACTTTATAATTCGCTCTAATCTTTTCGTTAGGATATTTTTTGCTCGACGGACACCGAGTCTAGTAGTGTTGTGCGGTAATACAAACATGATTGCTTTGATTGACCATTGAGTGCTGGTAATTCTAGATGACTGTTAATGACTTTTTGCAAAAAAAAACACTGAGGCAATAAAAAATTCAGCGTTTCTCCATAATCATGTTTTTTTTAGCTTATTAAAAAATTCGAGATTTTTCCTTTCGAGGTTAGTTGAGTAATTCCAATCTAGCATTTGTATATTTACTAAAGGAAATCAAGAGAACGAGGATCTATTTGGGTGTTAATGAACGTGCTTTTTCAATTTCCTGTTCGAGAAGTCGTTGTTCTCGGCTGCGTTTGAATCGTCGACGAAACCAATTCTGAAATGCTTTGACAACATTTGTGTAGCCTAGACCATCAGGTGCACCGCCCTTTCGTGCATCGCTAACCGCCCAGAGTTCATTCGCATGACGACGTTCGATCGCTTGAACGACACAACCACCTCGAAAGCTCGAGATCGTGTGACCTTTAGCGAGGAGACCGTGAACGACATCCTTTAAAAAAAAACAAAAAAGTTTATTGACAAAATTCGAGAAGAGAAAAACCTACGACAGGAAAACGTTTTTCGAGTTCGACTTCCATCGGAATGAGTTGTTGATGAAGACGCGGCATGTCGACCGAATCACGGATACTTTTGCCGAGCCAGAGATTGTACATGGCGACTTGAGCGACTGACGAGATGATTCGACTTCCACCGGAACCACCGGCCGTGAAAATAACATCGCCACGAGCGTCCGTGACGAGAATCGGACTGATCGATGTCATCGGTCGTTTGACTAAAAACGAAAATCTTTTTCACAAATTCAAAACGAAGAGAATTTTTACAAGGTTTAATGAAATTCGCAGGACTCGGAGCGTAACCGTAGAAATTCGGCGAACCTGGCTGAGAGAAATCGTCCATTTGATTGTTATAAATAATTCCTACGAAACAAAACTTCTCCTTCGTCTTTTTTTTTGATGAGAAATCAATTCTACCCGTATGATGTCCGTAGACAAACGCTCCGAAACTAGAACGAATAACTTTTGAATTTAGCCAAAAAAAAAGAAATTAAACCTACGCTGTGTTGATGGTGCTCGTTGCAGCAACAGCATTACCTTCCGAATCGATAATCGACACGTGACTAGTCCCGTGATCTGAAGAAAAAAGTTTTTGTTTTTTTAGTAAATTTTAAATCGAACCTGTTTGAGGTTCGAACATTGGCTCGTAGTAATCGAGCGGTTGAGTTTTTTTCTCGTTAACACGGTGTCGAATTTCTTCGGCGTAATGAGACGAAAGGATCAAGTCGAGTATCTAAATCAAATCCATAACAAAAAAAGTCAAATCTTTAACCCTTTCAATCCCGACAATCTTTTTCTTTCTGTCGTCTTCATCAGCTGTTTTCGAAATCATGTTTTATCGAATAGACATCCATGTCAAACAATACGGTTGTTAACCACTAATTTACGATATAAAGCAGAGTCGAATACGCCTGCAATATTTGACACAGAATTACGGAGCTACAGTAATGGTATTACGGTATGTATACGGCCGTGCATGTTGAATATGTATGCGGTCCATAAGCGACAAAATTATGACCAAATACGGACAGTCGTATCGATAGATCTGGGTATATATAGATAGTCTTCTCTGAACATGTACATATGATATACGTCGGTTAAGCAGACGACAGAACGCGAGATTGAAAGGGTTAATCTCTGATTACTTTTTCGATTTCCTTGTTTTTCACACTGTCCGAATCGTATTCATCTCCCAAAGCCGATCGTTTACCGTACGCGAATTTGAAGACTTCATTGAGAATATGATAGAATCTCACTTGTTTCTCCACCGTATCCAACGATTGAGGCGTTAAACCATAACCTAAACTCTCGATTCAACAACTCTTTCTCCTCGAATTTTCGTTTTACCGTCCATAACTTTGAGAATTAATAACGTAATTGCAGAACTCGCTGGTGGCGGAACGCCATAGGCCGTGTAATGGTGTTCTAATCGAACTTTAATCGCAGGTTTAACACGCGCATGATAAGTAGCCAGATCCTGTTCGGTGATAATGCCACCGTTTGATTTGATTTCATCGCAAATAGCAGCTGACAATTCGCCTTGATAGAACGCACTTGGACCGAGTTCAGCTATAACTTGAAGTGTCTCGGCAAGTCGTGGCCGGTAGATCGTCTCGTGAAATCCATAGACTTCATCGGAATCTCCTTTGAAAAACACTCGTCTACAAAAACAAATTCTATTTCGAAACGAACGTTTTTTTTTTAAATAAACCTAAATGGTCGATGTTCCCACAGACGTTTCTTATTCTGTAGAATGCTAAAAGCCAGCGCTTTTTCAACGGTAATCCCTTCGTTACACATGTCAATCGCCGGTCGAAACAGAACCGACCAGGGTAATTTCCCGTACTGTTTATGTGCTGCCCAATAGCCAGCGATTTCCCCTGGAATACCGATTGACATACCGCCGGAGAATGACGATGGCGGTGGATTTCCATCGACGAACATTCGTTCGTGAGCGTTCGAAGGCGCTGCTTCTCGAGCGTCGATTGCAATGCATTCTTTTTTATTTCTAAATTCATCGAAATTGAACTTTCTCTTCTTATTTTTTTTTGAGTTTCATACATATCGTAAATATTCATGAGAAATCCGCCTCCGATGCCGCATGAATGACAATTATAAACTCCAACGCAGAGCAGAACGGCAATGGCGGCATCGACAGCTGAACCGCCGAGATTAAGAATACGTCTAAACATGAAACAATGTGATTAAATTCCTTTTAATACGACGGATTACCGTCCGACTTTTGACGCTTCTTCCGAGTCCGAAGCAACAGCTCCGTGTTTGCATATCATAAACGATGATTCGCCCTCGAAACCATAGTTTTCTATTCCCGGTAAATCAATTTGAAATTCTAAAAAACAACTTGAATCGTTTTCGGTTTTTTTTTATATGATTCATCTCACTTGGGACTTTGGTATCGTGATTAAAAACATTCGATGATAGTGAGAAAAATCTCGATGATTGTCGACCGATCTAATCAAATATCAATGCAAAACTAATCTCGTATGGTATTTCGACAATATTTACCTTCGATAGAAATACTCGTGTAAACATGTGAAAGGAAAAAAAACCCGTCGACTTCAATCTAAATAGATAAGAAATGAACGTTTCCTTCTCTCTTTTTTTTCTCTCTCTCGTTCAAAGCTAAATACTCAAAGGGAAAATTAATATATTCTTTTTCATTTGCTAAGAGCTCTCGAACCTATTTTTAAGCGGTAGAACAGATTCTATTCGTTTTTTTGGTGTTTTCTTGACAAGACAATAGTCAACATTAGCGTGAATGAACACAAGATTTTTACTGACACGCTATGAATTCATTACAGCAACCAGAAGGAAAGAGAAAAAAAAAAGAATGTTCGCGTTTTTCTTTTTCTTTTTTCTTTCCTTGCCTCGAGGAGAACCACTAACGACTATATATGTGTCTGCACGAGACTTATAGTTATAGCTCATGACACTGATCTAATTGATTAATGTCAAGAAAAGAATGTTATTGTTTTTCGAACTCAAGAAATAATTTTGAACCGACCTCTGTGTATTTCTAAGATTTCTCCTCTCTTATATGCGGGGTTAAAATTTTCTTTTTTTATCAAAATATAGCGCTTAAAATTCTCTCTCTCTACGAGGATGAATATGATTCGACTCTAAAGTTAGTTTAACTATAGAAAAAAAGATGAAAATGGTGATTATGGAGAAGGAAACAATGGATTCGCAAAGATATATCAACGATGTTTGTCCCATTGCTGTGAAATTCGGCGACAAAACGTTGGAAATCAATTAGTGTTCTCAGCCAGATAGCGCCAAACCTCGTACACATCACTTAACTAAAAAATGGCGTGCTGATCATTTTCTTGATTTCATTTCGAAGGGTCGTTGGCCATCAAATTCGCGTGATTTATGTCCATTTATACGATGTTATAAATCATATTGAAAATTTTTCATTTTTTCTAAATGTGTCGAAAGCTCTAGTTCGTGAAATTAACTCAATAAAATTATAAGAACTATACAAATCTTCAATTTATTTGGAATTTCTTCAAAAAAGACCTATGAAATTTACAATTTTATTTAAAACATCGTATCGTACATAGGCAATTTCAACGAATTAATGTGGTTTTGAATCAAATTCAACATCTTCTCATTCAATTCCTGCAATTTTTTTTTGGTAGCAAAGCTTTTATTTGTATAATCAACATTTCATGTGCACGAGTATACGGAGAGAGAAAAGAACTGAAGAAGAAAAAGGAAAAAGTTAAAACAGGATAAAAGGACTGATACACATGAACTGTCGAATAAAAGCCGATGAAAAGAGAATAACAGTTGGACCCATGACGTCACGTCTTATGTCCATGTAAGATTTTAGATTACTATTTGTCTATTGGTTTTGATTCTTATACTCAGGTGATGTCGTTGTAATTCGGCAGTTGTTGTTGTTGTTGTTGTTTTATTCTTTTCTTCATCTATAATCGAGATCAAGAATTCCTGCAATTAATTCAATTTATTTGCAATTTAAAATGAAATTTTCCATCTTTTTAATTTGTATGAGGGTGAGAAATTAACTCAATAAAATTATAAGAACTATACAAATCTTCAATTTATTTGGAAGCACATAATAACAAAGACAACAATGATAGACGAAATAAATTGTTCTGACAAAGAAAGAAAATTTTAATTCCACAGATAAGAGAGAAGAAATCTTAAAGATTCTTTATGGGCCATCCGTTATTATTAAAAACGTTCGAGAATATCATGTGTATGCAATCGATTGTGCAAAACCTTTCGAAATAAAACAATTGTCGGATTATACGAGAGAAAAACAGCTAATTTCCATTTACGAATGTATCTCAAACGTTTTTTCTCGTCGATCGTCGTTGTTAATTGTCGTTGTTTATGTTGAGTATATATATGAGCAATGAAAACTAAGAGAACAGGATGTCGATGTGCACATTCCGTATGAATGAAACCACAATAGGCTTCGAAACCACCGTCGAGAATTTCTAATTTTCTTCCCAATGGTGAATAATCTAGCCGACACATGTAGAATACACCGGCGAGAACACTTTTTATCAATCGAACAATCGACGATATAAAACCAACGAAAGCTTCGAAGAAAAAATTAAAATAAATAAATATCATTAATATTCGACGATTATTTATCCAAATAACTTCACCATAATGCTGCAAAAAAATGTATCGTGTCAGAATTTTATTTGCATATTCTTTAAATAAAACAAACAGGAGACTTGGTATAATTGCTTTTAAGATTTTCTCAATTAATTCAACATTTCGATAGGCTATGAAAATTTCGATAATTAAACAAATAATCAACATGAATATGATGTTGATAATAAAACCCCAGATTAAATAACCAATAAAATATCCGGCAAAATGAATATTTCCTGATGCATAGGACATATTTTCCGATTGTTTTCGTTGAGGAACTTCACTATGATTACCACAATACAATTGAAACAGATTTCGACGTAGATTAACAAGAAAAATGAGTAATTGCAGGAGAATAATTGTTAATGTGAGAAAAACAGCGAATAGATACGGTCGAATCAATGGTGGAAATTGAAATGCTACGCGAACAAGATTAATTATTTCTTGAATGAGATTTTGTGCTAATGGGAGATAAGGTAGAACTTGTACACAAGCTTGAATCGTAATTGTATAGAGTAGAAGTAGAATCGATGCATAAACGGAAATAATTCGCGTTGAAAACCGAAAATCATCTCGCCATTCGTAGATTTTCTTTGGTATTAATCGAGCTATTAAAGCTTGACTTGTTGGTCGTTGTTGAGCCGAACGAAAAAGATTTCTTACATAGAGCATTTCGATTGATGTCGGCTGAATTATACGAAATAGGAACTCCTCATCACGATCCAATTTTCTATTCATTCGAACTCGTGATTTTCCTATTAAAAACATCGGCAATTTCACACTGATGTAAGCTAAACAGAGAAATCTCGGTATATCAGCACATAATTGTATGACAATTAGTTTTGAACCAGTGCCGTAATAATCTAGTTTAGTGGTGATACTATATGAACTTTCAGTTGAGTTTATCGTTGGATAATAATCCGGTTTACACATGCTATAAGTTAAAACAGTCATGATATAATCAAGCCATGCATAGATCGTGGCTATGGAAAGAACGACGATCGAATTTATATGAACTGCAGCAAGAATAGGATAATACCGAAAGCCCATGAGTAGAACTTGAAGTAATTGTTGTAAATACGCTAGAATAATTCCATCGGTGTCATCTGATGATGAACTACCGTTGATTAATTCGTTCATGATTTTAACTAATTCATCCGAACAAATAGCAAATACAACAGCAACAAATTTTCGATCGATATGCGAAAGAAAATCAGCTGGTATCGGTGGAGCACCGTAGCCATGCCAATGTTCACGTAAGCATGATGTTCGTTTTGTACGAACGATGAAAATCAGTATGCAGAGACCACCGATGGGATAGGTTATTAAATTCGAATATTCGAGTTTGAAAATACGACAGAATGAATTCGGTGTGAAATAGATCGTTTGATTTCGTTGATATTTATCGACAATTTCATTGTGTATCGATCGAATGATCGTCCATTTTATAAGTAAAGCACAAATCGTTACGATTAACATGAAACAACCGATGATACACGATGAGAATCGAGCCGATCGATAGGCTGTTTTCAAAGCTAAATCAATCAACTTCGGATTTTCAATATTAATTACTCGAGTAGTTCTTTTTCTTTTAAGATATCTCGTGATTTCTAAACCATAGTAAAATACGATAATCAATCCTACTAAGCAGCCAAGTACAATAACTTGTCGTCCACTGGCTGTCATTTGCTCGCAAAATGTTCCATCCCACCAAAATTTACAATCACAAATCCAGTTGCCATCGATCGTATCTCGGCAATATCCATGTGATCCGCATGGATTATCTGTTGAACAAGCGACATGAGTTTGAGTAGTTTTTTTTTCTTCTTTTTAGATTATACAAAAAATAAAATAAATACGCGTGTATATAAATGTATTATTAATATGACTAATTTCTTTCTTTCTATTCATTGAGTTTATATGAAAAGAATTTGTTTTTGTCGATTAATAGCAATGTTCGAGAAAAAAAATTTGTCCATGGAATTTCGAATTCTATAGTCGTGTTGTATTTTTCATTTTGATTTGTTTAAATTTTTCTAAATGAATCTTCTTTTGCCGAGCACGACTATTCTGAAACCAAACTTGAACAACACGTTTATTCAAGCCTAAAAAAATCAAATCGAACGCTGTGAAAAATTATAGAATCACCCGTATTTCATTTCTTTCGAATATTCGAATCTACAGTATTTCTAAAATAAATAGATCGAGAGATATAAGATTCGAAAGAAATGAAATACGGATGATTCGATAATTTTTCACAAAAGCACTGTATGTTACCGATAATCGTTGCCATCATTTGTAATTCGTGTTCATCAGGATTCGGATTAAGATCGAATTGATTTTGTAAATATTCTAATTGTTTATCCGTAAAACTCGTTCGAATACGTCGAATACGTTTTTCACGTTCACGTTCGTGTTCATCTTGATTTTCGATTAAATGTCGTTTACAAAGTATTTCACTTTGTTTCAAACCGTATTCTTCACCGGTTGACAACTGTCGACCACATTGATAACATGTAAAACATGTCAAATGATAGATATATTGACAAGCACGACGTATCCAATCGTTGGAATTCAACGAACGTTTACATTTCGTACATTGTTGCCGTAGCGAACAAATTTCATGATAATCTTTCGAACAAATGAGATTTTGATTTCGAAAGAAACATGTCGAATGATTTGTGAGCACTAATCGACAAATTGAACATTGTAAACATGTCGAATGATAGATTTGTTTGCCAACATGATAATAATATTCATCAACAATTGGAATTTGACAAGATGAACAAATCGAGATGTTCGACGGCATCATTCAAATGAATACAAGTTTAAATTATCGACATAGCAGCAGGTCGATCTTTCCTTTTTCTTGATTAGTATCTTATTCATGACGACATCTTACGACTTACAGTCGATTAGATTAAAAAAAAAGAACGTATATATATATATATAAAACAAATACAGCAATCACATTTCGTAAACAAAATGAGTACGATATCGAAGATCAATAATTTTATCAATGGACAATTCGTTGAAACTGAACAATATCTTGAAAGTTTCAATCCAAGTACAGACGAAGTTATCGCGCATATAGCCGATGGTTCGGCTCAAGATGCAAATCAAGCTGTTCAAGCAGCACGTCAAGCATTTCCTTCGTATGAATAAGAATTAAATGAGAACGAAGAAATAGACTTTTGTTTGTTCAGATGGAGTCGAGAAACGGCTGGTAAACGAGCTTATTATCTCAATCGAATAGCCGATTTAATTCAAGCTCGTTTGGATGAATTCGCACGAGCTGAATCATTGGATCAAGGCAAACCGTTATGGTTGGCTAAGACAGTCGAAATACCGAGAGTAATTGATAATTTTCGATTTTTTGCAAGTGCTCTGATGCAATGTCGTGACGAGTAAAGAGAGAGAGAAGAAAAAAAGAAGCTCACACACACACGTTTTTCTTTAGTGTAACTCAACATTCGACAATTCCAAATGTTCTGAGTTATACAACACGAAATCCTGTCGGTGTTGCCGTTTTGATTAGTCCGTGGAATTTGCCATTGTATTTGCTGACGTGGAAAATCGCACCTTGCATTGCATTCGGTTGTACTTGTGTTTGTAAACCAAGTGAATTCACGTCGATGACTGCTGGAATGCTTGCTCAAGTATTCATCGATGCAGGTATCTTTGACTTATTCTGCCCAGTCAGACAAAACTTTCGAATAAACGGTGAAATATAATTAGAAAAAGTGCATATTTTTAGGATTTTATCTCTGTTAGATAGTGAACTGCAGTTTTTAAGTCGAAAGTTTCTTAATTATTTTCTGTTAAAAGTATCGGTTTGAAAGATTGATGAATATGTAAAAGGCACTTAGTTACTCTGCTTACAGTTTGACTTTCTTTTGCTAAATATTTTGAAACCGCGAAGAATTTTCCATTTTTCTGAAAAAGAGTAGCGTAGATTTCGATAATATTTCTATGGAGCAACAAAATTCGAATAGCATATATAGAGAGAAAAAAAAAAGTCAGACTCTCTTCTCGAGGTCGCTTCAAATATCAAGTACATGTTGAATTTGAAACTTGAATTCAAACTACAAGTTCGACACGACTGACCGACATATGAAAAGGGAACAAAATGGGTGAAATTACCAGTTAAAGTGTAGAACAAGAAATTTTGTCCGTTTCGACTTTTTTCAAGGGAGTAACAACTGATTTATGATTTTCACTAAAACAAAAACCATTAGGAATCACTAAAAACCTCGTATAATTATACAAAATCACAGAAAAACATTGAGTCTCATTCAAAATCAAACAAACACACGCGAATTTGACTGATTTTTCAGTGATTTCAATCAGTTGTTACTCTCTCCTGACTTTTTAAGGCGGCTGACTGCAATTTATTGCAGCAAGACGACTTATTGCTTTTAACTTGCTTAGTTGCCTAGCAAAATTCTTCTTCTTCTTCCTACGGACGCATGAGTCATATTTCAAGTCAATAAAAAGTTCTAAGTAATTGTCCATCATTTTGAAAAGAAAAAAATATATTCAGAATCT
>Ga0209952_1002711_pt1 | contig 13011 bp, 8 predicted proteins | sample ThiBiot_750_biof_2_FD_183951 | JGI IMG/M metagenome (GOLD analysis project Ga0209952, IMG submission 183951) | Wastewater bioreactor microbial communities from Cape Town, South Africa - Thiocy_cont_750_biof (SPAdes) | ecosystem: Engineered > Bioreactor > Thiocyanate-remediating >...
TTTTCTATGTCTGTTTGTTTCTTTTTTTTTTATAAAAAAACAAAAACATAAAAAATTCTTCTCGTTCTTTTCCGATTTTGTTTTATATTTGGAATCAAAATGACGTATATTATTTGTCACTCAAGTTCAAAAAAAAACATTAAAATTCACCTTTTTCTTACCGTGCATGAAACGAAAATGAAGAAAAAAAAGAAAACAGTTAGTTGAATATAAATTTATTCAAATTGAAAGAACTGACTAGATGCTGACCATACAAAGAGTAGGCGAGTTCTTATTTGAACATTAAATGACATCATCGAATGCTCATTTATCATCCTTTAAAGTTTCGTTACTCGGCTTTACTTTTCTACTCAACAATCATTTATTTCTTTGTACAAAGTTTTTTTTTATGTCATCTTTGTGCTATTTGCTCTTATTTTATATATGCAGAGGCAAATACAACTACGCACTATCTCTTTTCAATTTTAAAGAATAAAAAAAAGAAAAAACTTCATTCATCTGACTCTTGATAGAAAAAGAATAGTATGAAATTGAAGACCGAATACTAATGTATCCGAACCATCGTCGTAGACCATCGTTATCAGCTACGAGTAGTTTTACATCATTTTCTTCGTCGGATAATTCTTGTATACCAACATATCGACGAAGAAGATCGCCTACTACTCCACGTCGATTAGCTGTACATGATCTCGGCGAAAATAGTTCATCCGATCAAATTCAATCACCTCGAATGCTGAGACCAATTCTACCTATACCACGACCATTGATGCGTCTTCCACATGAACAATATTCTCGGACGATCGATCGGAGACCTTTGAGTATCAGAGTAGATTCATCTATTCCAAATCGAAGAGAACGAACACCAGCTTCCCAACGCCGAGCTTATCAGATCGTTCGACCTTCAACGTCATCTCTTCCACCTTCTCCTTCACCGCCACCACCAGCACCGGTTCCATTACAAATCGTTCCTGTTCCTGTACAACAATATGTACCGATCTATACACTTCGTCAAAAAAACCGAAACAAATATCGACAAGAAAAAACGCCAGGTCTATGCGCAACTCTTTGTTCTGGTGGTTTTGCTACCCTCGGTGCACTCGTCTATATAATAATCGCACTCGCTTTACCTACTGCTAAACTAGTTCTTGGTATTATTCATGTAAATAATTGTAATATAAATTCAAATATTCCATTATATATGATAGTTTCTGGTGCTTGTGGTCTGAGTATCGTCCTTTTTCTTCTTCTTTCATCGTCGTGTTCATTGTGTCGTTCATCAATAATCACAAGAAAAACAACTCATAAATTAATCATAGGTATAATTGGTTTTGCACGCGGCATGCAAGGTTTACTAGCAATTTTTTTGATTGTTTGGTTTTTTATCGGCAATGCCTGGGTATTTGGCGCACGAGCCAATGTTCAAACAACTACACCTAACTCTGCTAATTACTGTCATCCATCTCTATATTGGTTTGCTTTTTATGTTCTTATTTTCACATATGTTTATTGTATTTTTATGTGTTTTTTAAAATTTTGTACAACGTTTTTTTGTTGTGGTGCGTGTGATATTTGGAGACGAGCTTTTTCATAAATCATTCGATATATGATCTAGGTCAAAGCAAAATATAAGCCTCAATTGATTGACCATTTGATATGTACATACACATATAGCATATGAAAAGGACAGATAAGACGACAATCACAACGATGGAAAGTTGGTTAATTGCTTTTTCTTCTTCGTATTCGAACAACATCTATACGAATAGATGTATGTATGTGCCGAGAGAAACAGAAAGATGCAGTTCACTTGTCACAAAAATACCGCGTCAATGACTATGAACATATACATACATATATTGAACAGAGAAAAGACTATAGGAAAGATGAAACGAGGTCGATATACATTCATCTCTTTTTTTTTGTGTACAGTAGATATGAGTAAAGAGACGATCAACGTTTAACGAAGCACTTGACTGATACATAGTATAACCTTCTTTCTTCTCGTTTGTTCGCCGATGTAGACAGTGCCGTTAGGCTTCTATTTCCAAATTACAAAACGAACGTAGCCGTCTCTTTCTCTTGTCTCTCTCTCTCTCTCTCGCTCTTATTCATTATTCTATGTATGCCATATAGACAGACTCAAAAGAGCAATTTTGTTCTTTTATTTCTTCACGATCAACATCGAACAATATTCATACGTAGTCTGTCAGTTCTCTAAGCTTTTTCTTCTCCTTCTTCTCCTCTCTAGTGGAATAGGATTACTCCACGCATGATGATTTATTGCAACATAGATGGCCAACGCGAGGTGAGTGTAGTTATGGACAGGAGAAGGAGAAAGAGAGAAAATCCGCACGTCGAACACATTCATACATATAAATATGTATCATGTGGAGATGATGGTAGATGAAAGCTAGTGCAAGAACAAGGGCTCTTCTTTTTCTTCCCCCTTTTTTTCTTCTTGATAAAGGAGAAGAACAGGATACAAGCAATTCGTAGACGCCGTTCTCTCTCGTTTTTTTTGTTCATAACATTTCACCGTGGGAAGGAAGAGCAATACATGATGATACTTGATATTTCTGCCATCGAACAAGCTACTTGTGACAATATCCAAGTCTTCTTTTCGAGTTCATTCACACTGTTTTTCTTTCATCTCATTCTCCTTCGCCTTCTTCTTTGCATACCTACGTACTTTCATTGATTGTATTACATAAGTAAAAGAAAAACTATGCATTGCATACATATATGTAAGCCCTTCACTACATATATACATGGATGAATCGATCTTATTATATATCCTCTCAATCTTTCTTTTTAAGTAAAGGGTATAGATTTCTCTTTTTTTTTATGTATGTCATAACGGAAGAGCTGATAGTAGTTTTAAGATTGATTTTGAAAAGAAAATTTCAATTTTTGTTTGCCGTTTTTCGAGATAAACATGAGTCTAGTTTGTTCTACTGGATATCATTGTGATTTATTTGCACATACTTGAGAGGAAGATGTGTGTATGTCCTCCTCCTTTTCATTGTCGTTCATTTTTTTTCCTTTATCCTTCGAGATATTGATAAGAAAACGAACAGGTCAATAGGATGGTCGAATGGTCATTCATTCTTTTGTTTGATAAATCAATAACCTAGCAATTTTTTCTACTACAAATACATCTACATCCTTAAATGCTTCTTATCTGTTTTATTTCTCATGTTATTCTCTTTTCATTTCGTTCTATTGTGAGAGAAAAAGAAAAAGAAAAATCACAATTATTTTTATTCAAATACAGTTCTCTTCAAATATTCAATGTCGTGATTGTCGTTGTATTTCTGATTATTCAACATCGGTAGGATAATTACATCATATATATGCTTAGAAGTAAGGAGCACATGCAGGTCAGTTATATATATATATATATTGTTCCAATACACACACATGCATACATACATAAAAGAGAGAGAGAGACAAGAGTCGAGTAATCATACAGACTTTGCTTTTTTTTTCTATGCATATTGTTCGAATTCTCTTATATTCTTTTTTTCTCTTTACACATATACACACACACTCTCTCTCTTTTTCTGCATTGGCTTGACATGTCAGTGCATTGGTACAGTCAGCAATGGAAGTTATATATCGCTATCAGCATACATCGTCTAGACATTATTTTCGTTTACTGTATATGTCTGCATTATCAAACAGGTACTAACTCTTGTATATGTTCACTTTCAGATTGATTGATGATCGATTTATTGATTAATGGAACAGTATTTAAATCTCGTGTGGAAAAATTACACGGCGTCACTTGCGCGAAATTCTGACGATGAAAATCTGTCCAATGAACAAGACAATGGTAAAACTGATCGATTATTCATTTTCAATTTTAATATTTTTTTTTCTTTCTTTTCGTAATCAGATACATTCGCTGGAGGTGATCTTCACTATACAATTCCGTTTTGGATCGGTGTCATTGTAATTAGTCTTCTTTTTTTATCGGCAATCATTGCAACACTCCGTTATTGTTTCCATAGTTTATGTTCATCACGCACCGGTAAGTTCTCTACATTTCACACATTTTTCATATAAAACAGAAAAGAATTACATCATGTCAAGTCAATCCTAATGTAAATATTTCATTCTTTCTCTTGGTCATTTTCTTTTTGTTTCAATCAATAGAAAATAACTTCGATTTTACCTTGACTCTTTCTTCACGTCCTTTTAGCCTTTCATTTCGTGTTCCTTCTCTCTCATAAATACACGTACAAAGTGTTTTGATATATATATGCTATATATACACACATTGATACGTTTTTTTTTAATAAAAATTCCGAATTGAAATTAGACCGACAATGATGATATGTGACTATTGAAATGGTATTCATGCATATATAAATGACCGAGAATACAAACGATTGAACGAATGTATACAATGGCATTGAATTACATTTATGAGTAGTTGTTGTGACGAGGCTAAGTGAAAGAGAAAGAGAAACGAAACAAAGCTGTCTGCGGATTTGTTCGGAGTGTCAATTAATTAGAATGGACAATCGCATGAGAGTTCGTTGTGACCAAGTGGATAAACGAACGAAAGAGAAAGAATGAAACAAAATGAAACTATTTTGAATCTATTTAGAAACAGAAAAAATTTCACTCGTACCACCACGATCACCTTGTTTAACAAGTGCAGCGAATACGATTCAACGTCAACGACATGATCTACCTTCTACTCTTCTCCGTCATCCATCGGATCTTCCCGAAAAATTACCACTTCCATGCTCATCCGTCTATCCTGATGAATTCAAAGATCATCGTTCGAATGTTTCGATTGTGCCGATTCATCGACAACATTTACGACCGAATTTTACACCAGCACATACATTAACACGACATCATCAGAAAGATATCGATAGAGACGATGTAGACCACCATCATTTTCATTCGACACAATCAACACGTTCTCGAACTTCAGCAGATTTTCGAAAGAAAGTTCACGGAATTTATGTTCTACCTGTTTCACCGGCTCTTTCATCGTCATCATCGACAACAACAAATACCGATGAAATGATGAAAAATAATGCTTCGAATACAATGCCTATTCGATCTCTACGACACATTTCATCATCTGCTAATGTTCAAAATGATTCGTCTTGTCGAGGAATTAAAAACGATAGTTTTTTCGATTCACCACAACCAAAAGATCGAACACTACCTCGATCTCATGCTGGAACATTACGACGTATTCAGGCGCCATCGCAACCGCCACCTTTACCTCCAACAGTTCCAACGCTCAATTTCAACGACGCACAAATCTCTCTGAATAGTAATCAAGACAAATTCGCTATGCTACAACATCAATCCGCAACATTAGATCTCGATGCCGATGCCATTGCTCTTCGATTTACCAGTCAGAAAATCTATGGTGCACTCGAAGATAATCATTTGAAAAAAGCACCACCACCACCCGTACCTTCTCGATCACAAAAACCAACCATAATACCAATTGGTTTCGAAGCACTGACTACGCCAACAAAGCCAGATATTCTTGGATTTCATGTTATGCCTGATTCATCTCCGCAAGATGAATATTCTGAACATACATGGCCGAAACCACCTGAATCAATGACAACATCACAAGTCAGCGGACCACCACTACCGCCGCCACCACCACTTCCATCGTCAATACCTTACGATCGTCTTAATCATGATCATCTAATACCAACAGTTCTTATGCGACAAAATAGCACAACTACTTTTTTTCAACATCATCGATTTGGTGAACATACTATGTTGACCGAATCTGAAACGTGATGAAACATTTTTAGCAGCTTTTTTTTGTTTTCAAATTTTCTTTTGTTTTCTATCTCTTTAAAAAAAAACTAAGGCGAATGGCTGTTGTGCTAAAACAGTACTGTATAGTTCTCTTTTGGTTCTCTCTATTTCTTGCTCATAACTATAATAGAAACGAACCTCTTTAAACTCTTTTTTCGTTCTCGTTGTTTTGATTGTCTTTTTTCCTCTGTTTTATTTGAATGAACTACGACAATAAATTAAATAAATCCAAAAATATTATTTCAATTTCTTTTTTTTTTCGGATGCTATTTGTCTAGATAACTCATGACAATTGTTTCATATGAAGAAAAAAAAACCATGATCCGAAATGTCGCATATAAATTTATTCTTATCTAAGAAGATTTTATCCTATTATCTGTCTTTGTTTTACTTATACGTACTATAGAAATACTATTCTTATCATAGACATGATATAGTGAGTTGAACTGAACGCAACCAGGTAACGTATATAATCTAGTTATGTTTGAGAACTTTTTTTCTTCTTCTCAATTGATGTGCATTCATTCATTGATTTAGCTTTTTAGTTTTAGTTTTATTTTTGTCTTTTGTTATTGACAGTCAGTCAGTCACATTTGACTGATCATTGTTTTATCTTTCTTGGTTCAATGATAATCAACAATTATTATTTGAAAGACGAAAAAAAGCAACAAAAAGACATTGAACAAAACATTAAGAAAATATGCCGAATGGACAGGTTAAGAGAAGAGAAAAGAGCAATAATCATTATCATCTTTGTTTCAAATGTGAATCAATCTTTCATCCTTGTCGTTCGACAACTAGCGATCAAATTTGATTTCTACCATAAAACATATACATTGACAATATTGTTCGTCTGTCGTACCTGTTCAGTCATCGAGAGTCATTGATTGAGTGAATGAATGAGCAGTGCAATCGAGCGTTGCTGATCTGATTTTAGTGGTGACTGTCAAAATGTTCGTCATTTCAAGTGTTGGATAGGATATATATATATATATATACGAACTTCTATTCAACGAAACGATTATCACAAACACAAGAAGAAGAAAAAAAACAGAACGAATGATGAAAAGAAAAAGAGAATTAAACGAAAAAGAACAGACAAAAAAGAAAAAAAAAGAAACGAAGAGAAGATATTCGTTAGGTATGATTATATTTTTTTGCATATATCTACAAGTCATTTTGAAAATCAGGATCAAAATCGATCCCAAAATGTATTTTGTCCTGACGAAGATGATGCCGATGATAGATGTGTCGATTGTAATGGCATTGGTGTATGAATAAAACTTGCTAGAAAAGAAAAAAAAAGCAAAAAGCTCGTCTTTTCTTTGTCTGTCGCTTTGAAATACTTACATGATTGACACATAACATTAGATGTAAATGCTGAATAGTCCGAATTATGATGAGAATGATAGGATGGTGGTCTCGTATAGGTTGACGATGGAAATGACACATCTTCATAACAGTTAACTGATCGAATAAAAAAAAACAAGATAATTGAAATATGTATGTGAAAAGATGATTTATCTACCTGTCGATAACGGATAACTGTAGCCCGATGATGAACATGAATAATTATGAGTCGGTGTTGTTGAATAAGATGAAAAGTTTTTATTTGTCATTGCTTGTCGATTATCAGTTGTTCCATTGGAAAAATAGCATCCAATCGGCGGTGCAAGATCCGATTCAATAATATAACCTGGTGCCGGTGCTGTCGGTACAGTTGAAGATGTTGTCGTGCTCGTTGTTGTCGGTTGATTCATTGAGGATATTGTTGGTGTCGGAGATATTGTCGGTATGATCGATCCATTATTAGTACTACCACCGCCACCACCTGGTGTTGTGCCTGTCGATGATTCGCATGCGGTGTGAGTTCGACGTTGATTTCGAGCTTTTTCTTCGCGTCGCCATTTGGCACGTCGATTGGAAAACCAAACTTGTATACGATTCTCTTGTAAACTAATATGTTTAGCTAAACGTTCGCGTACGTAAACATCTGGATAGTGTGTATGTTCGAATTCTAATCGAATATCAAATTGAAATAGTTAGTCGAACAGAAAATACGTATGTGACAAACCTTTTTCAAGTGCAGTGATTTGTTCTTGAGTAAAAGCCGTTCGATTTCGTTGGGTTTTTTGACGAGCAGATAGTTTCGAATCAGGATCGCTATTCGAACTATGTTCATTATCATCGTCTTCATCGTCATTATTAACACTTTGATCTTCATCATCATTCGATGGTTCATATTTAATACCCATAGAATTATGGTCATCTATAATAGAGACAGATTCATTCATTATTGAATCAATAATATCACGGTTTATTCTACTTTTGAGATCAAGATGTTGAGGTGTTGTATTGCATGACGTTAGTGTTTGTTGTTGTTGTTGTTGCTGCTGCTGTTGTTGTTGATGATGATGTTGGTGATGAGGGATCGGTGGTGGATGCCATGTATGCGAAGGATTTGGTGGTGGATTCGGTCCACCTAATACTGTCCAAATGGGTGGTGGATTTAGTAGATTACATGATGACCCATCATAATGAAATTCTCGTGTAGGATATTGATGATAGTCAGTATTTGCTTTTAATGACGATGCCGATGAGAGATTACGTAGGACTCGATTAATCGAAGAAACCTAAAAGTATCGATTAAGAATAGATTGGGGAAACAATCGAATATAAGAATTAAATTACACTAGGTAAATTATCTTGTGTACAAACACCATCATTGAGAAGACGTTCTCGTATCTCCCAAGCAAATATTGAAGGATTTTCTGCTTTGATTTCGGCAATTTTTGCTACAACATCTGTTCACAAAAGAAGACACAAACAAATAATGAATACGAGAGGAAAAGAAACAAAAAAAAACAACATCTAACCTGGCGTCGCAACACGAGGTTTCGAACCACCAATAGCTCTCGGTTTAACCGAGCCGGTTTCGTAAAAGCGCCCCAGGATTTTAGACACACAACCGTTTGATACTAAAAATCAAAACGAAATTCACGTTGAAAAATATTTAATCGTTCGTATGCTTTGAATTACCTTGTAATTTCCGTGAAATCTCACACGGTCTTGCACCTTGTCGAGCCAGTTCAACGATTCGATGTCGAATAGATTCCGGCAATGGTCGTCCGTTAACAAAAACTCCTCCTAATTGATTAACACCGCTATGACCTAAATATTCACCAATCAGAATTCTTCTTTCGAATCTATTTTTTATTACAATAGGAAAAAACAACAAGACTAAAACAGCAATTCTTTGCTTTTACCTTCTAAGATTATTCGATACATCAAATGGGGCATTTCATTTACAACACTAACGTACAAAATAATAGCTGAAAACTCATTTCTTTTTATATGAACGACGGAAGAAGATGAAGAAGAAGAATGAGAGAAAGAAAATCTTGTTTCCTTTTTTTCTTCGTCTTCTTCTTTTTTTGTTGTATTATCTCATGTAAATATGGTCAAATGGGACATTGCAAATCTATCTTTGTCTTCAAATAGTAATTAAATCGAATCAATGATAGTATTATTATTAATATTCTCTGACTTATCCCCCAATGATAAGCTCAAAGATAGCAAAAAGAGAAAGTTAATAGAGTTGTCAGCTGGAGTAGGCGATACAAGATTTCACAAAGTCATCCTCTTATCAATTCTAATTCATTTGCACATAGAGATAAATAGAAAATCTTTCTCTCGTTTTTGTTTTGTTTCTACTTACTTTAATAAGAAAAAAGACAAGAAATCTATAAAAGAAAAAAAAAAGAAAATTACTAATATATATATATACATGACAAGTAGAGTTATTTTATTTGCTTGTCTTTCTTTTTTGGTATTCAAATATGAAATGAATAATCAACAACAGTAAACGAGCAAATAAATACAATTCAGTAAAGGATTATTCAGTGAAAGAACCACTCTTCGACAATAGACATATACATACATCATCAGCAACTAACTATCAATAGTGTTGGCCACTTGAAATGGCCTACTTATCGATCAAGTTAGAATAATTATTTCGATGCCAATGGGAAAAAATAATCATTCGAAAATGATGTTCATTCGACTCAAAAGATGAAGACAGGGAGAAAGAGAAGGAGAGGGAAGAAAAAAAAACGAAGAGAAGAAGAAAATTTCGACGAAACTACATGTACACACCTGCTTGCTTGCTTGCCTGTGTCACTCTATTTTTTTCTCTCTTCTCTTTAGCCTTTTTTCTTCGTCGTCTGCATCTTCTTCTTCTTCCTCTCTATCGTTTCGTTTTCATTTGATGATACGAATGTCGATTTGATTGGTGACAACAAATCATAGAAATTTTTCTTTCGTTCGTTCTCGATTTTGAAATAACTCAACAAAAAATAAAGAAAAAAAACAAGATTTGCTTGAAATTCAAGAACAAACAGACAAACAAACAAAAATACCCTAGGAAATGTCGAATCGAATAGCATATAAATATATCTATTTCATGTTTTTAATATTGTCACGAAGAAGTTTGTATATAAATACAAGTTATTATCACGATATCATCATGCGAACAATGAGTCTTATTTGATTAGACAAATCAAGTCACCGATTTCACCGAGTTCATGTCAATAAAAGATATCTATCGCATAGTTTGTTATTATCCTTCAACTTCGACAGATTTCTTTTATGAAAACAAATTTTTTGAATTTATTTTTGTCTTTCGGATTATTTCGACGTATTTACTTTATCATAATATGTGTTACTATATTTTTTTTATTATCGCTTCGCGTGTTTAGTTTCTGTATGTTATTGATTGGTTAACAATCTTGATTGGTTGATGAAATATCACTTTCACCAATAATCGTTTGAATGAAAGATAAAGCTTTAATATATATAAAAAAAAAACGATAAGTTATAATACGAGAAAGAAGAAAAAGAAAGTCGTAATGATCGAACAGATGAGAAAATGATAACTATCTTTTACTTATTCTTTCTATTTCTTTATCCCTATTGAATCGATAGGGAAAGAAAGAACGAAAGGGAGAACGACAACGTTCGCATTACGTACGGGCGTCTGATTTTGAATAAATACATATATATATATATTCGTTTTGTATCCTCCAACTGTCCATCAAGCGGAAGATGCGCGTGTATGCACCTTTTAATAAGATATTCATATAGATAATGCGTCAAAAAAGAAACGAATATAGATATTGAGGAATGTCTCATCATCAAATGGAACGTGCACCAATGCACATTGACTTGCCTGAAGCAGTTTATGAAAAGATATTATTTTGATATCGATGATACATAATGTAAAAATGAAATAAAAGAATTTTCGAATTTTCATCAATGTAAGCTTGATTAAACATCATTTTTCTATCCTTTTAGCGGTTTATTTTATCATATAAAATTCTAACATCTGCTTTATATAATCAAAAACAAAATCGATAATTATTTTCATTCGTTATCAAGATCGAATTTATACGAACGACTAATCATTGTTTTTATTAAACAAATGAATAAAATAATATGTCTAATAATTGTTTTTATATTGATAACGAACGTTACTATTATGATAACTTTCATTGTTATATGATAAATAATCGTATTAAGGCTTTTTTCATAAGCATTCAAATTTACGTATGACGTAAATAACGAAAAAGAGGAAGGAAAAAAAATGCAACGGATGATTTATTACCAATAGACATGTACTAAGTACGTTAAATATTATCACGATTGATAGAACGACGTAGTAGTGCAGTGCATCAAAGTCAAGGCGATCATATACATCTATATTATACTTTTAGTTTATATATTGATAATAAAAAAGAAATTCAAACTAAATTATATTTTCTTTTTGAGCGATTAGCCGATTAACTTTGCAAATGCAGATGAATCATAAAACCCAATCTCAAACCTTGACTGTAAATAGATATTTTTATCAATAATAGATATCAGTTTTTCTGTATTGATTTGTGTGTGTGCGTTTTTTTTCAAGGCATATGAATGATAGCGATAGCAAAAGGAGTTAAGGTAATCAAATTTGACGTTAATGCTACTTCAGTAGCAGGTCCGAAGCCAGATGCTTCGTTTATGACTTTCATTAAACCACCGCTGCATTGAGGTAGAAATACAGTGACATTGCTAAATCGTTTATTGATAATTAATACCCAACGACGATTGTTCTTTCCAACGAATGCTTGACTAAAGATGTTCTCACCTTTTATGTCACTTGTTTGTGTTATAACTGCTTCATCATTATCAACATCGACTGTCTCAATCAATAGTTTCGATGTCCAATATTTAGCTGTACCCTCGCCAGTTGTCCAATTTAAAAGAGCAACACCAGGAAATTGTGGTTGAAGTTTTAAATCATTGAGCTGTGGATATCCTAATTCATTGTAAAACAAAATCGAATTCAAATTCGATCAGAATATAAAACGAGATACTTACCAACAAGTTGACTATGCCCGACAATATCAATACCTTGTCGAGATATTTGACCCCACGCATATGCATATAATGCAGCAGCAGCATTCCAATAAATTAATGGAAATTGTGGAGCAGAGGGATCATTGTCACCGCCAAGAATAACACCTAATTCATCGATAGTTGTTCTTGTGTTTGGTGAGAGAGCTTTTCGAATTTGTTCGATTTGTTTTACCTCATCGGTAAAAGCATCGAGTTGACCAAAGAAAATTTCCCAATCTTTAGGATCAGTTCGAGTGTTACTTGAAGCATAGAAATGATATGAAATCATATCGAGTGGAATATCAGCTGCATGATTTGAATGATTGAGAAAGTATGAATACCAGTCATATTCTTTGTGAACTTAAAAAGAATGCCTATGATTAATAAAAGCACAAAAAAAAATATTCAATTACATGCTAAAGCCATGCCAACATATTTCATTTTATAATTATTCGTATGTCTTCGAATACCTTGAATGACGGCATCGTATGCACGGGTGTAAAATTCAACAGTCATTTTATGTTCTGCTTCTACTTCATTGAAGATTTCTGTATAATCCCAATCATATTCATAACCAGATGAATGTTTTCGACCGTATTCATCAATAAAACCACCTCGAGTATACCAAGCAACTAGACGACCATAATAATCGCCCAATGCTTTCATTGTATCATCAACTAGTTCAGTACCAACTTGATAACCCCAATCAACGTATGTTTCATTGTCAGGATAATAATGAGGCTGATCGAGTTTGAAAAGCCAATT
>Ga0209952_1002712_pt1 | contig 13009 bp, 12 predicted proteins | sample ThiBiot_750_biof_2_FD_183951 | JGI IMG/M metagenome (GOLD analysis project Ga0209952, IMG submission 183951) | Wastewater bioreactor microbial communities from Cape Town, South Africa - Thiocy_cont_750_biof (SPAdes) | ecosystem: Engineered > Bioreactor > Thiocyanate-remediating >...
GATCTAATCCTTGAGCAATTGCTTGTCCACCTTCAGGTCCAATTTGATTATAGTCGAGACGGAGCATCGTGAGCGTCTGTAACAAATATAAAAGACTAGTAACAGAAGTGAAAAAACTAAATATGTATCGAACTTGATTTCGATCTAATGCTTGAGCAATTGCTTGTGCACCTTCAGGTCCAATTTGATTATAGGCGAGGCCGAGTGCTGTGAGCGTCTGTAACAAATACAGAAGACTGGTGACAGAAGTAAAGAAACTAAATATGTATCGAACTTTATTTCGATCTAATGCTTGAGCAATTGCTTGTGCACCTTCAGGTCCAATTTGATTATAGGCAAGGTCGAGTTCTGTGAGCGTCTGTAACAAATATAGAAGACTAGTAACAGAAGTGAAAAAACAAATGTGTATCTAACGTGATTTCGTTCTAATGCTTGAGCAATTGCTTGTGCGCCTTCAGATCCAATTTGATTGTTCCCGAGGTCGAGTGCTGTGAGCGTCTGTAACAAATATAAAAGACTAGTAAGAGAAGTGAAAAACTAAATATGTATCGAACTTTATTTCGATCTAATCCTTGAGCAATTGCTTGTGCGCCTTCAGGTCCAATTTGATTATTCCCGAGGTCGAGTGCTGTGAGCGTCTATGCACGATAGAGAGTGAATTCACGGTAGAGAATAGTGTTAGTAAATTTATTGAGACACGTGTGTTTTAGCATTAATTCATTGAAGTGCGGATGTCACAATTTACATGTAAATACGTTAGCATGTCAGTTTAGTTTACCTTGAATCTTTGGTAAGAACTCAGAATAGCATTGAATCTTTGGTTCACATTGCTTGTGGACAGGTATAATTCGTTGTCACTCAGATGATCGAATATGCGATAAATTATGTCGATCGGAATTGTATGAAGTGATAGAGACATATCTGTTCGAATCTGAAATAATATTTATTATGAAATGAATAGATGTATTTAGTGTTCGCGAAGCGTAAGAATATATTGGCTATGGAAACTTATGAGCTGAAAGTTGTTCTTGTGAATCCACAACGTAGACAGGATCGTTCGAATGGAAGAAGTGAATGACAGAACAAATGGAGTTAATTTACATAGATTTTGAGAGATTTTGAAATGGGAGGACGTTTTACTCGAGTTTAGTGAAAAATCTATTTTGCTCATAAGGTTCATAGACAATTCATGTGGAAAGGATCATTGCTATTTTATACCTGATAATTCTCTGAAATTTGAAATATTACCTACTTGCTTGAATGGTAGTATTGTAACGAAGAAGTGAAAGAGACCGATTCGTTACGGCGCTATTAGTTGGATGAATCATACATACCACGGTTGCTTTTTTTGTGATATCGCTGTTTTTCAATGTACTTGACGGTAGAAATGATAGAAATAAGAAATAACTTATTTAAATCTTCTGATAAGTATGAAAAATGATACTATGGACTATAAAAATATGTGATTGTTGAGAAGTCGATTCTCTGGTCTGAGGACAAGTCGGGACCCCTCATATAACATAAAATTCTCTCTAAAGAGCAAAGTAACTAAAATGATAAGAACTATTTAGTTGCTTTATACATGGAGTAAAGATAAGAAAAAACTAGTTATATGTATATGCACGCGTTTGTTTTTATTAATTGTAGGAGCCCATAATTCGGTTTAATGAAAGAGCATATTAAATGGAAAAAATTGCTTTGTTTTTAGTATTTAAATGATTGTTGAACTACGTGCATCTCTTTCGTATTCGACAATGAACACAAAAAATTCAAACGAATTTCGCTAGTGGATAAATAAAGATGGAAGATGATGAGTTGCTGAAAGCTTATCGAAAGATGAATGAAAAATTTGAAGAAGTTCACGAAATATAGATTCTGAGATGATTGTTGATGTTAAATTGCAACCAGTTAATGGTTCTAGGAGAATAAGAGAATGATTAGCGAGGATGAAAAGAATCACTACCTTCAATAAAAATATATTCGTTTTGAGAATGTTTAGCAAGAATTTGATTAGTTCGAATACTGATGATAGTAGTTGAGAAACTGGAAGATGTTGCAAGATAAAGAACGATATCTTTTGAATTAGGGGAGTCCTACTCGAATTCTTTGGCATAGAATCTAAGAAAACGAAGAAATAAATCTCCGATTTCAAGTGTTAGATTTGTTGATATCCAAAGTTTAGCTAAATCAATCGTTGATGCAAGATTTAATGTACGTATATCGAGATTTTTATGAAATTTCTCATTCGAAAGATATTCTTTGTAGCATGGAGCTATTGGCGATGACGAAAACGCCATTTGCATAAAATAAATACACATCAATGTTAAACAATAACCATTGAAATTCTTATCAATTCGTTCGCATAAATTGACTTTCAATGCCCAAATTCTGAAATTAACGATTATTTTACTTGTCATCTTTGTTTCGGAAATCAAACTTTATCGTATGAACAAGTATCGGCAATCGATGATCACATTCAGCATAGAATCTCATTAGATATGTATTTCGAATCGTAACAATTTCATTGAGATAGAGATGACATGTGATTGATCTGAGCAAAATCAATTATGAAACAATAAAAACAAGAGAAATTTCAAAGACAATACGTGAGTAAATCTGAGAAGACGAGTACTGGAAACGATCGTTTGATTAATTTAACATTTCGAAAGTATGTTTTACATTCGTTTTGAATCACATTTCGAATTTTATGAAGAATATATCCACTTTCGAATTCAGTTAACTAATAATAATACAAATAAATTTATTCAATTGTTTTATCCATCATTGGTTATTACGATTTCATGTGAAACCATCAAACAAATATCCAAATCACTTGTACATTGTCCAAAACCATTGACTGTTGAACCAATTATATACAAACCTGCATCTGTATAATCAATGAAACTTTATTTTCAATGTCAAAATCAACATGATTTACAAGGAAATATATCTCGAACTAATTCTTGAATCGTATGAAATAGATGATATTTCGTTTTCTGTATGAATTCATTTGATTGATTGCATTGCCAGAATTCATAGAATTGATTATTAAACTAAATTCGAGATGATGTTAGAGAAAAAGAAAAATTATGAATTTAGTTTTTTACGGCAACTTTTGATTGATGTTCATTTTTATATCTGAACATGATTATTATTTGCTTTTGTATTGGCGCGTAAAAATGAATGTGCCGCTAGAATCAATACATTAGTTTTTCAACGAATGTAGAGTCCTCTTTCCATGTGACGTCAATAAAAGAGCGACGCACTTGCTCAAATCAAAGGGCATAGAGTATAATCATGTTGATTGGTATTCGACATTTATCGAAACTAGCCGCGATTAAACCACGAGCGGTTGTGATTTCTGGACCGAGTGGGTAATAGATTCTACCAATATTCGAATTCGAAATAGCTTTATGTGTGTCCGTTTAGTTCGGGCAAGAGTACATTGATTAATCAATTATTCAAAGAATATCCAACGGCATTTGCATTCAGTGTTTCACGTAGGTTAATCATATAATATCACAAGAGACACATACAACAGAGTTTTCTTTTTCTAATTACGTATATTAGATACAACTCGGAGAGTCCTCGACCTGGTGAACAAAATGGTCGAGGTATAATGTATTGATCAAGTTCTTCTCATATTAAATTCTCATTTCTTAGAATATCATTTCGTCTCACAAGATCAGATGCAGAAAATGATTGCTAATAAAGACTTTCTCGAAACGACTGAGTTCTCGTCGAATTTCTACGGCACAAGGTTTTTATACTTTCGGTTTCATCTTTTCTTTTGTACATTCGTTTATATTTATTTATTTAGTAAAAAAGCTGTTGAAGATGTAGCTCGAACAGGACGCATTTGCGTTCTCGATGTCGACAAACAAGGTGTGAAAAATATTCGAGCAAGTGACCTTCGAGCATTATTTATTTACATAAGTCCGCCGAGTTATGAAGTTCTCGAGCGACGTTTACGAGCTCGTAAGACTGATACTGAAAGTGCGATTGAGAAACGTTTGAAAGAATCAAAAGAATCAATGGAATTCAGTAAACAACCTGGAGTGTATGATCATATTGTAATTAACGATAAACTCGAAATAGCCTATCGAGATTTAAAACAAGTTCTTCAAAAAGTAAATAAAATAAAATCTTTCTTTTTTAATTTGAATTCAAATGATTTGTTATCTCGCTCTAGGATATCGATGCAGTTCTTCGACAACAGAAAACAAATTGAGTCCTATGTGTGTGCGTGTGTGTGTGTGTAATAATTGTAGAGGATACTTTTTTTAAATAGAGTTATTTCAAAAGAAAATAGTAAATTTGTTCGATTTAAAAAGCTGATGTGTTCAATCTCGGTTTTGGTAATTGAAAACCGGAATAATTTGTCAATGCTTGTTTATAATTTTGTCTCGACATTTGTAAGGTTACATTTTTATCAATAACCGAATCGGTTGGACGTGTCTTGGGAAATTTATTTGGATAATAAGTTTTGCCTTGTTTATTAACGACATTTTTCACTTGAGTATACATTGAACTGACGATATAAGGATCTTTGTCGCTACGTTTAGGGAATTTATCGAAACAACCGTCTTTATTTCCACCGATCTATTTGATGAAAAATGATGAAATGAATGCAAAAAAGAAAATAGAACGAACGGTTTTTGGTGGTGAACTGTATTTGAATGGTTTTCGATCGGATGGTGCTGATTTCGATCGTTCTTTCTCTTCACCACGAGATTTTCCACCTTTGCCATCATCACGAAATGGATTTCGATCGAAATATTCTTTCGGATGCATGTTTAATTTAAACACACCGGCTTTTAACGCACTTTTATGATGAGATAATTCTTTCTAATATAAACACAGAAAAAAACTATACACAAATTGAAGAAATCGAATTTTACTCGTTGAGCATCAAGTGGTGCATCGTATTTATCCGTTGTGTCTTTGTATGTATACGGCGGATCTTTCTCAATGCCTACATGTGGATAACCATAGCCGGTGCCTTTCTTTGCCGGATTGACTTTAACATTGGCTTTTTCGGCAGGTGGTTTCGTTCGTTCGCGATATTTCGATTTAGTCGGATCGATGTCTTTAATCGGTCCGCCTACTGTTCCGTAAAATGAACCTAAACCTTCACTAAAATGAATGAGAGAAGATGTGTCTCTTTTTGTTTCGAAATAGGAAACTTACGGATCTCGTGCTCGATACATGCTGACAAATGGTTTAGTAACAATATTCTTTTTCTTTTCTTCGAGACGTGCTTGACGACGTAATGATATTGGATCAACATATGCGCCTGCGAGGATCTTAAATTCCGTTTCGAAATATCCAGCCATTGAGCCTGTTGCTCGTTCTTTCGAGCATTTCGACATCATTTGTTTATTCTTATAAGCGGCTTCATTAAAATTAACTTCAATTATTAACAGAAGAAGAAGAAGAAGAAAAAAAACATTTTGAAATGAAAATAATAAAATAAAGTTTACATTTCGATGGATCTTGATACGGATCTTTAATCGTAACATATTCCATTTCTTTAAATAGACCTATGCGGTCCATATCCTCTTTCGTCGCGCCCATGCTTCTTGTCTTTCCGATTCACCGAACAAAGAAAAAAAGAAGAAAAATGGTGGATGTTTCGTTTTTCTCGTTCGTTTCGATTAATTTTCGAAACATAAACACATTTTACCATTATAATAAGGTTTCTCAGGACAACAAAACATTGTCAAATATATATGCATATAGAACACGCTATGAATCAATCAATCATTCGTTTTCGTTTCTTTTTTTTTCAATACTGAAAAGTCAATTTAATAAAGTAAACATATTCTCGAATTCGTATCATGAGAATTTCTTTATTAATTCAAATGAATAGAAGAAAAAAAGAGAAGAAAAAAAAAAGATTGTAAAACGCAAAGAAAATGAAACAACTAAAGCATTCGATGATGAGATGCTTCAATTAAAACGACAGATAAATAATATGCATAAAGAGAAGAAGAAGAAGAAGAACCGCACACGCATAGCTACAAAAAAAATGAAACACAATCGATAGATCTATGAAATAAAGACTAAAAACATAATGATGTAAACACACACGCACACTGTCATTCATGGAAGAGAATGATGAAATAACAGTTTTTGAAGGAATGTTCAAGCACCAAACAATTAAAAACAAAACAAAAAACTACTGCTCAAACATAAGTTTGCTTCTTTTTTTCCTATGTACAACAATAACAAGCGAATGTAGCACACGATCATTTTCATCAGCTTCTTAGAAGAAACACACAAATATATATAATATCTATACGAAATATCTGATCTGAGAGACAAAGAAGAAGATTTATCTTTGTTGTTGTTGTTTTTTTCCTGCTTAGGAATTAATTTGCTTTTTCATATCATTCCATTCATCCTCGATACAAACGAAACTTCGTTGTAATAATTCCATTTGTTGCATTAATGAATTTTGCATGGCTAATGTGACAGCAAATTGTTGACGAAAAACAGTGAGACGTTGTTCAAATTTTTGATTTGTTGTTAACTAAAATCAAGATAAGATCAAATAAATATTTTTTTTTAAATTAAATTCGAATTTACTTGTTGTTGATCTTTGTAATTATTAAGCGTATTTTTCATAGCTGAAAAATGTTCGGTTAAATTCGGAAATTTGAAATTTTCCTGTTTACAAAATTGATTTGTTCCATTGGTTAACAATGTTTGAATACTGTTCATAGTCAATAGATTCGATGGTGACATCGAATTGAATTCTCGTTCGTTTTGTTCACATGTTGTTGCTGTCGATGATGGTTGCAATGGTTTGAGAAGTTTTTTTCGATATTTTTTGACAATATTCTGATAGATTTGATCGTTCGTTGGCGATGAACGATCAGGACTAATAAGAAATGAATTTGTCGACGATTTATCTTCGGTTGGATTCGGCGTTAACGATGGTGTTGCACAACGATTACGAGCTAGACGAAGAAATGGTAGACGTTCTTGTTTCGAACTGAGATGATGTTTTTTAATCAAATGATCGGTTAAATTCAAAACCCATGTTTCACAACGTGGACATAGCAAACGTTTTTTACCATCGATCGGAAGGTAGTTCGCCGATTGTTGGTCCTGTGTTGTCGATATTGATGTAGAATTCGATGGATTAGCTTGATCGATTTCGCTTGTTGGCGACGATGGACATGTTATTTGTTGATTATTTGTGTTAATACTAATCGGTGTTTGTTGAGGACTCTTATCGAGAATATGTGACGGGACATCGGCTGGCAAATTATCACTGACACTTGTTGTCGATGGTGTGCCAGCTGATTTGTTGTTATTTTGATCGGTATAAGTGAGGAGAGTTAAGATTTCTTGTCGATCGAGATTATGTGCAACAGCGAGATGATGAGATAGACGAGAGAAATTCTTTTCGCCACAAATCGGACAAACTTTTCCTCGACGATAACCTGCAGATGAGGGTGTTGGTGCCGCTACTGCTGATGGTGGTGGTGGTGGTGGCGTTGTGTTTGATTTTGTAGTTGATTTATCGGTTTGTTCGTCGATTGTCAATGGTTGTTCTTGTAAATGTTCGCTATCCGATGAATTTTCATCGTAATTTCGATTGACAAACACGCAAACAGGTTCGGATTTAACTGAATTCGTACTTAAATTCCAGCAGCCATTTTCATTGAGAATTGCTGTTGAACTATTGACAGCCGATGGTGTCGATGTGACTTCCGAACGAAGATCAACTGGACTCGTTTCATTTTCATCCGACAAATCATCTTCATCTTCTTCGCTGCCAAAATGTGGATACGTTATCGGATAATTACTATCGTCATATTGTTCGCAATTCTCATCGCCATTAGCACTTGTTTTTCTCAACATAAATCGTTGAAAATCTTCTAAATTATTCAATGATGTTTTCTTATGTTCATTCATTCCAACAACCACATCATCATCATCGTCATCATCGTCATCATCATTCATATCATCGATATAAATTGGACCACCTGTATTTTCGTCCGATGACAATTGCATCAATTCATCATTGCCATTGCCCATGGCGTCTTGTTCGTCGTCTCCACCGCCACTGCCATCGAGCGAACGTTTAGCACGTTTGCCCAAACGAATACTATTTGTTAATATGCGAGATATAGATGCTTTGCTGAGAACACGATTGGATGTTCGTTGTAGACGCATTTGAATTTGTCCGATGGTTATTAATGGATGTCGACGTTTCATTTCTCGAATCATTTCAGCTTCGTCTTCAGTTATGAAACGAAGACGTGTACCAGCACGTTGTTTAGCTGAAACGCGTCCTTCGTCGATATAAGTTCGTAGAATACTTCGAGCTAATCAAACAACAAATGATCTTTGTCAAACATTTTTTTCTTTTTCTTTTTCGTTCTTACCTGTTGATCGTTTAATGTTAAGTTTCTTTGCAAGTGCTATAAAATCTTCTCCTTTTTTGTACGTATCGATCAGTAAACGTCGGTCAACGTCGCTTACACGAACGTATCGACCGCGACGTTGATCAGCTAATTGCTGTTGAATATCCAACGGATTCATATTCTCTCTTTGTCTAAAAGATTTTCCGATTTAGAAATTTTTGAATGAAAAAAAACAGAAACAAATCAGAGTAGAAACTGTTCGGATTTGATTTAATCAAATATAACAGCCGAAAAAAACGAAGAAAAAAAAAGAAAATCATTGCCCTTTTCTATCGACGAAAAGCAAAAGAGCATTTCGGTGTTGTATGAGTAGGCCGAAAAAAAAAGAAAAGAGAGATAGCGTAGTTGAGAGTGACTTTAACTCTCGAGCATTCGTTCTGTTCCCTTTTTTTCTCGCGTATATATATATATAAATGTGTCTACATAAAGACGAACGCACTTCTATTGAAATTTTCATTGCATCGCGTTCTTTTTCTTCTTCTTCTTCTATTTACTTAGTATACCTTCGTTGAACGGACAAGAGACATTTCATTGGAGTAGTAAGGTTCGTTTTTCCCGCTTTATACCCGTTTGTTCCCTGATATATACATACTTTTCTTCTTCTTCTCCTGTTCTTTCAAATATACATACGTACGTGCACCTTTCTCTCGTCTCTATTTCACTCCAACATTAAAAATGAGCATGAATAAAAGAACACAAAGACGAATTTTTCGAATGGACGATCGAAGCTTGAATATATCTAGATTCATCATTCTCTTTCTCTCTCTATTCCTAGACGTGCCTCTTCGTGTATATATATATATAATATAATACTTTTGCTTGCTCAAAGAAAATACAGTTGAAGAAAGAGAACGACAACGAATATGTTATTTGGTTTGCTCGAGTAAAATATAAGAGAGTTGACGGTGAAAACGAAAGAAAAAAAAATCACGAAAAGAAATAAAACTTTTCTTCAAACAATGTGGATGTCATTTGATGAGAAAAGAAATTTTCTCAGATTAATTCGAGAATATTCTCATTACAATTTCGATTAGGAATCCTTTGCAAAAATGCTTCGTTTCGTTTTTTTTTGATAGAAACGAATTAAAAATTTGTTCGGAAAATTGAAATAAACCGATTTGATCGTGATAAGATAAAGAAAAAAAAAAGGACCGAAAAGGTAACTGATTTTGGTTTCATACTGAAAAGATGTCGACGACAAACCAACTGGATATTCTCACGAATTCTACAGTCTCATTCGTGTGTTAATCAGATAACATCTTTCGTTTGGAGAAAAAGATTGATGAGAACAGGCATATGTGATAAACGATGATAGAAAGAGAGAGAAATCGAAATGGATCATTGACAAAAGGATTGAAATTTTTGTGTAGACATCGATGATGAATGTACTCTATCCTATACTTACGAGAATCGAAAAACACATACATACACACGCACAGGTGAATGAAAAGAAATGTCTATGTCCGAAGTTTAAGCCAATCTACTATTCGTTGATGTCCTCTTTTCTACATATATATATATATGCATATACATATATACGTATATACTCTCTCTCTCCTTTTCGTTTGCTTCGGTATTGTGCATGAGTGAAAAATGTATGTGTACTGAGAAGCAAAGAGAAGAAAAGGAATCTCAAAAGACGGAACACTACACTCTATACATTTTCGTGTTTCTCGTTCTTTTACTTTGCCTGTTTGACGAACGAAAAAAAGAAGAGTAAGAACACACACATATATATATACGTATACATATATATATATATAAATACGAAAAGAGAAATGTTACGGTGAAACACTTTTAGCCATCATTACGCTCGCCAACAAACGGCTTGTGCGTTGGCGAGAAGAGAAAAGAAGCGAAATGCGAGAGAACGTGAAATTGACGACGAAATAGTTGCTGACGGACGTGCCTATTTACCCAGAGCGAATACTATCAAGGTGTTTTCTTTTTTTCCTTGCTCCTCCTTCCACATACACAAAAGCTAAGTAGAAAGACTATTTGCTTTATATTTCGTTCGTGCTCTCGTTCGTCTTTTTCCTCTTCATCTCCGTTTCATTCAGCTCTCTCTCTCTCTCTCTTTTTTTCTTCGTTTTCGTTTCATCATTACGAATGCACAAGAGACATTCGTGTTCGTATTTGAGTAAATGTTAGCAATTTGGATTCGTTTGTTGACAATCGAAACTTACATTTTTTTTTCTATTTAGTCGATCAATAAAAATTACTAATAGGTGATGATAATCATATTGAATCAACCCTTCGGAAAAAGAAGTGACATATTCACATGATAACCAATTATTCGACTAATAGACTTGTCATGATTAAATCGAAATAATAGCTTTTACCTTTTTTTTTCTTCTTTTTCTTCTTTTACTTGTTCTGTATGTCTCATCGAATGAATGAATATTTTCAAAACAATAATATCGGTCATATACATCAGAAAAGAACGATGAAGAGAGGAGAAAAAAATTTTCAAACTGAATAGAAATGCAAACATCACTCAAGTTTATGTGTGTGTGTATGTATATTTGAGTACCCGACGGGTTAATCGAATTCGACAGAACAAAGTAAAATAATCAAAGCGTTTTTCTATTGTCTGTTGTTTCCAGAAAATTTGATCGAATATGCATTAAGATAAAAAAACAGATCAAACGAAAGACAGAAAAAAGAAGCACATCTAGTTCGCATCACGATTGGAATTGTCGAAAAGACCTGGACGGGAACGTTGCCGTCGAACAGGTACAGTTGCAAATTTGTTCGAACGCAATTCAGTCATTAATGAATCGACGAAATTGTTCTCGTTGTTTTTCATTGGAAGAATGGTTTTCGGTAGAGTGATTTTCGATGTATTAATCAAGGATTTCATTGATGCTAAACGTTTTTCTCTTTCCTAAAACAAACGAACTGACTTTTCATGTTTCTTCGACTTTCATTTTACTTTTCTCTCTTTTTCAACTTGGTCGATAAGATTACGAAAGATTGTACAACAAGTATCGTAATTGAATTCGCTGATATCAGTCTCGCCGAATTGTTTCATCAATTCACTTTCTTTCGTTTCACATTGATTTGCTACTATTGCCAGTTCATTGTTTAATTTAGCCGTTGATTTCTAAACGTACATTTATTCGAATTTACTTTCGAGAGATTTATTTTTATTACCTTATAGAATGAACTGTATTGTTCAGCTATTTGTTCGTCTTGAATTTTATTGATTTCTTTGAGACCCTCGTCGAATTTTGTCTTCCAAGATGAGTACTCGATTGTAGTTGATTTAAGTCTTTTGAAGAAAAAGAGAGAACAGACAATGTCAATATTGAATTTTGTTCTTTTTTTTCTCTGTCGTGTTACTGTATGTCGTCGACGAGCAATGGCTTGAGTTCATCGACGAATTTGAAATCATTTGGACATATTTCGAGTAGAACACCGAGAAGATTACGATTTTCACTTAAACGAATACTTTGAAGTTGATTGAAAATTTCAATACGAAAACCAAAGGCATTGCCAGCGTATGAACCCTAAAAATCGATTGTTTTTGGTTTCGGAATTCGAATAATATGAAAGTTCTACATAGTTAAGAAAATCGCCGATGGAGAGAAGCGAACGAGCTAATTGTTTGATTGAAGTTTCATTTTGAAGAAATCCAATAACGCGAATAATATGTTGAAATTTTCGTTTATAATCATCGAATGTTTCGTCAAATTCACTTATTAAAATCAGTGTATTCACACGAAATGTATAGTGAGATATTGCACTCATTTGGCTAACGAATTGTTCAGGGATAGCCCATTGTTCTGGTGGATGTCCATTGACAAGCTCAATCTGAAAAGAAAATTTTTGTATTTGAATATTAAGGTTTTTGTATTTTACTTCTTCAGAAGTTGGCAAAGCTTTGAGCAATGTTCGAAGACTTTCAGCAGTGAGCTCATTTTTACCCGATCGAATGATTTTTGTTAATGATTGAGGATCGGTAAAATTATATTTTTTAAGAAAGAGATTGATAGCAAGTGCACGATTTTGTGATAAAATCTACAAAAGAAAAACACATTTGGACGAAAGTAGACATCGATCGATCAACATACAGTAGTTGGTTTTGATTTGGTTGGTATTGTTTCAGTATTGTCACTATCGGTATTATTGGATTCATTAGCAACTTTAAAACAATCTTCAAGTGTAGAAAAATCAATTTGATTATCGACTTTTTTGTTGACATCCAGCCAAAATGGGCTAGTATCTAAAAATAATTTCGATTGAATGAGAACATAAGATTCATTGTCGACATACTGAGAACAGTTTGTGGTAGTTTTTTCCATTGTAAACGTCGTACTTTGCCTTTTGGTTTCGGAATACTATCGAGCAAAGCTGAAAGACCAACGAGACTTGGTTTAGCTCCAAATGATAGTATCGGTGCAGAGCCAGGTAAACCTGGTGGCGGTGGTGGGATTCCTAAATTGCCAGGAGGTGGTGGTGGTGGTGGTGGCATTCCTAAGTTACCAGGAGGTGGTGGAGGAGGTGGTGGAGGTGGTGGCACACCAAAACCCTCTGAAGCTTGAAGAGGAAGAGGAAGAGGAAGA
>Ga0209952_1002717_pt1 | contig 13000 bp, 16 predicted proteins | sample ThiBiot_750_biof_2_FD_183951 | JGI IMG/M metagenome (GOLD analysis project Ga0209952, IMG submission 183951) | Wastewater bioreactor microbial communities from Cape Town, South Africa - Thiocy_cont_750_biof (SPAdes) | ecosystem: Engineered > Bioreactor > Thiocyanate-remediating >...
CTCTCTACCGCATCCGGCTTTCGTTGCGGATTAGCTCAAGCGTCTGCCGCGCGTGCTGAGTCTCCCGTACCGCGTCGCTCATCACGTCCTTGACCTCGCGCAGCAAGTCGTTGGTGCGGCGGGACTGCTCAGCAACCTCGTGCACTGACTGCATCATGTCGTGCAGCGGGCCCATCATCAGCCATTGTGGCACCGGCTCGTGCGGCGGCAACGGGGGCGGAGCGGTTGGTTTGTCGCGAGTAGCGCGGATCACCAGGTAGAGCGCGCCGAGCAGGATGGTGATGGCAACCGCGGACTGGACGATCGGATAGGCGCCGAGTGCGGCGAAGGCCTTATCGTTGATTGCGTCCATTGTGTCCCGCCAGCGCCCGATAAATTGAGAAAAGCTCGGTTCCGGTCAGGACCGCATAAATCGGGATGCCGGGCGAAGGGAGAGCGAGCAGGACGAGCGACAGGCACATCTGCGACCAGATCAACGCGCCCAGCAAAGCCCCGCCAGCGCGCATCCATGGTCCGTATAGCGGCCAACTGCCGTTAGCGACGAGCGCCGCCAGCCGTACCACGCCAACGGTCAAGAACGCCGGAGCCAGCCAGTCGTCAACGATCGCAACGCCGATCAGGTCGAACGAATGCGCATCGGCAGCCGCCGGGTTCGTCACGACCAGCACGGCAATGCCGATCATCATCCATGCGGCCGCCGCTTCCGAAATCCGGTTGTTGAAGTGCCGCACGAGGCCGGCGAGCGAACAGGTCATCATCGCCCCTTCCAGCAGCCTTGCTTCGCGCCGAACTCGTTGTGAGCGAGGATCTGCTGCTTGGTGCCGATGGTCATCTTGTCCGACCGGGACGGCAGGATCGGCGACCAGCCGGCGCAATTGCTGGTCGCGCACCCGCCGAGGCTAATCGCGCCGCCAGCGATCAAGGCGCTTGTCAACATCGCTCGGACTGAGATTGCGAACTTCATCGTCAACGTCCTTTCGGTTCTGGATGGCGTGGGCATCGGCCTTGGCGCGGCGGTCGCGTTCGTCTTTGGAGCCCTTGTTGCGGCCGGCGACATATGCGGTGAGCAGCGCGCCGGCGGCGAGGATCAGGCCCTTGAGCCACTTCGGCGCTCCGAGCCAAAGGGCCATAACCGGCTGCCAGAACACCACCAGCAGCACGACAACGATCACGACCCACACCCACCACTGCACGTAGTTGAAGGCCCAGGAGAGCGTGTCCATCAGCAACTCTCCCAGACGCCGTTGCGCAGCCATCCGTGCCAATGCCCGACGTGATGCACACTGGGCGAAAGCGTCGGCTTGTCGAGCAACCCGTTCCAATGCCATGACGGGCCATCGGACGGCTTGAAACCGTTGCCGACCGTGAGCGGGCCGAGGCTCCCGCAACCGCACGGGCAGACGTACCAGAACGTTTGCTCGCCATCGCTGTCCGGCGGGTCGACGCGAAACGAGCCCGGCACTCGACCGGCGCCGAAGTCCCTCTGAAACTCGGACTTCTCGGGAATGTGCCGCGCGGCGACCGGCGACGTGCGGACCTCGCTCAATTCAGCCTCCCCGTCTGATAGTCCGCGACGGTCGCGGCCTCGCTCTTGTTGGTGGAGCGCCAGATCGCGAACCCAACCGCGCCGATCACCAGCAGCCACACCCAGCCAGGCACGCTGCTGACGTATTCCTTGCCCATGGCGATGTACGGTGCCGCCGCATCGTTGGCAGCCGGGATGTTGCTGACGACGCCCCACGTCGCCGCGCCGGCCGTGGATGGCACCGCCAGCACCTTCGACCAGAACCGCGACCAGGCGTTCTGCTTCACCGCCTCAACCTTCGGCGCGATGTCCTTTGCCGTGGCATAGGCGCGCGACGGCGCGACCGGCCGCGGCCAATTTTCAGCTTTGGCCTTGGCGATCTCGGCCACCAGCGCCGGCGTGATCGACGTCGTGGCGACCTCGTGCCGATCGTTCATGAACGCGGCAATGGCTCCCCGCGTTCGGCCGCCGATCAGGCCGTCGACCTCACCCACCTCGTGATAGCCGAGCCCGACAAGATCAGCCTGCACCCGCTTCACGTCCGCGCTGAAGCCGGCCTTTGGCGGAGCGACGTTCTTGGCAGCCGTGTTCGGCAGTTCGTTGGCGAACACCCGGCGCTGCGCCTCAATCCAGTCCGCGTCCGGCGCCGGATATGGCTTGCCGGCCTCGTGCCACGCCTGCGCTTTCAGAAACGCGATTCCCGACGGCGACCGCCAGAACGCATCGTTCATGACGGTGTTGCGGGTCATGCCCGGTACACGCTTGAGTACGAACGCGATGTAGCTCTCGACCTCGTTGCCGCCGGACCAGATGCGGATAGCGTCGTCGAACGCCTTGTTCCGGTAGTTCTTCGAGGTCCGCCACAGATCGAGTTGAGCGCAGATGCCCAACACATAGGACGGGAACACCGCGATATTGTTGCCCTGCCCCTTGCCGTCGTTCAGCGTGACTGGCTTTGGTGCCGCTCCCCACTTGATCGCAAGCGCGCTGCCCCACATGGCGCCAGGGTTCTTGTATCGGATGGAGGGCGGTTCACGATTGGCCATAGGTTCTCGCTCCCGAAAGAGGGGTTGGGTGGGGTCAGATTTTGGGGCTGCGGCTGCTACGCGCCGCGACGGATCAATGACCTACGCGCCACCATCGGCCATAGGTCTTCGTCCTCTGAATGGGAGGTTGGATCGGTTCATAGTTCTGAAATTGCGGCTGTGGCGCGCCGCGAAAGGCTACTCTGCCGCTGCGCGAAGCCCCGCAGGAGCAGATTTCTGATATTGGAACCGCTTATGAGCAAATCGAACGAGCGGGCGCTCAAAGAACTTGTAACTTATGGCGCAAATGGCGACGGACAGGGCAAACGAAACCGCTGCTACCATCGCGCCCGTTGTTGTATCAACGTTTCGGGCGACGCCGAGTGACAGAGAAACTAGCACCCATACATTCAGGTGCACCAAATAAAGCGCATAGGAAATGTCGCCAAAGAAGCGCGCAGATACGCTCCGCAAAACTGAGAGAATGCGAGAGCCTTGGTACTGCAAGACGGTAAATAAAACTGAGCCGTAAAGCGCCACCAAATATGTATGGCCCCAAATGGCCATGTGACGATCAGTATGCTTTCCGATCGCCAGAACAAAGATTGGCAGAATGCACGCCGTCACAATGAGCGTCCTTCTAACCCGGACCTTCAGCACATCCGTAATCACTCCAGAAAACTCAACCCAAGCGATCAAAGCCCCAACCGCTAGCACGTCGGCGCGCATCGGCATAAGCACGTAGTACGCATATTGATCGCCCAAGACGCCTGCGATAGCCCTCGCGAACGGGCAAACGATCATGATACACACGAGAATCTTCGGCAGCGATCGAACGCTTACAAGTCTAATGATAAGCGGGAAAACCAGATAAAATTGCTCCTCAATCGCAAGAGACCATGTGCCGCCAAGCCAAAGTGCGCCGTAGTCCTGTCGTATCGCCATCCAGACATTTTGTAGTCCGACCGCGTAGGTCCATTCAGGCACATCACCCCCGAACAGAACCGGCGCCCATGCCATGGATACTCCAAGCAGATATAGCCCGAACATGACGTAGTAGATCGGCAGAATGCGAAAGGATCGCCGCCCGTAGAACGATCGAAAAAACGATGGAGAAGCCCGATTATACAACAAGATGGTCGTGATCAGGTAGCCGGACAGAACAAAGAAAAGATCGACTCCTGTTCGGCCAAGGATGAACACCCGCCACATGTAGGAATCCGGGCCCGCCGTGGTCCCGAGATAGTGCCATGCCACCACCAGCAATATTGCGATCGCTCGCAGCCCGTCGAGTTCGGCAATTCGCCTCATGTGCGCCGACCAACTCTCATCTCGTCACAACGACCATCACACTCTCATAGTCGACGCCGCCGAAGCTGCTTCCCACGGTTCCAATTCTAACGCTACCCGCTGCCTGCGCGCCGACGGTTCGCATTATGCCGGCAATGCAATAGCCAATGCTTACACTGGAATCCTGTTTGCCCGTTATTGAGACAGCGTAATTGGCATCCGGCATAGCATCGGTGAAGCTAATCGTATAGTCGCCAACGTCATTTCGCGTGACTCCAGATACGTTGTAGCTGGCATCAATTGCCCCGCTTGCGCCAGCAAACTTGACCCACGCTACTGGTCTGGCGCCAATACCGACGGCCGCGCGAGCGTCATCTGCATCCACCGCCGTCAATAGATCTTTGCCGACCGACGTAGCGCCGATCGCATCCTGCGCCGCCGCAGCATCCGCCGCCTTGAACACCGCCTTGCCCACCGTCGTGCCGCCGAGGTTGTCGAGCGCCTCGTCGGCGTCTTCCAGAGACGCAAGGTTGTCGTCCGGCGTCAGGATATCCGCCGCACTCGCGACCAGCGCCAGCACAGCCGTGCCGCTCAGATTGATTTTCGTCGTGCCCGCGGTGCCGCTGATTTTCGACTTGGTGACGGTCGTTCGCTCCATTTCCGCGACGGAGCTTTTGATGGTGCCGATACCTTCCTCATAGTCGGTGCCGTCGACGATGACATAGCGCACCTCGTCGGCATCAGCGCAGCCGGCCTCGGTCGGCGTCAGGAAGGCGTCCGACGCCGCGGATCCGAACGTAATGTCGCCGACGCCAGTCGTCGCGATGTTGACCTTCACCCGATCGAATAGTTTCACCATGATTGATTCCTAGCTTGCGATTGCATTGATGCGAATACGGCGTCCGCGCGCATCGACCTCGACCGGTCTCGCGTCCAACAGAGTGTCGAGCGCCGGGAGGTCGAAGTTTTTGCCGGGGAGAGCACCGATGGACGGCATTGTCAGGCGAAGGCGGACCGGTCTCGTATACTCGATCGATATCGGCGCACCGTCGCCGGTCACGAACTCACCTAGCGCGCCTTCGCCGAGCGAACCAATTTCCGTTGTCACCGTAAAAGCGTCGGCCAGGTTGAAGATGCGTCCGGTCTGGATATCAAGTGTACCGAAAGCAAACCCGAGCGCTCTGGATGGCAGGCCGACCGACTTCCCCGCCAACGGTGCAATGAGCTTCGCCGTGGCGCCGAACGTGATGTTCGGCAGGTTGAGCAGTTTACCCGGCAGGATCCCGATATCAGGGAATGCGGCGGCAAATTCTGCGCGCAACAGGTCAAGGATGCGACCGCCACGAAAACCAACGGTTGCAGCGGCCGCAGTGATCTGGACCGGAGGCAGTGACAGGTATTTGCCGGGGTCCGCCGTGCCGAAGTCGGCAAGCGGAAACTCTCCGAGCGCGCCGAACCCGAGCATATCAGACCGTCAAGGTGAGAATGGTGCCGGGCGAGCCCGTCAAATCGAACGTCAGTTTGAAGTCCGTCGAGTCGCCGGCATATTCATCCTGCCCCAAATCGTAGAGGATCAGCGGCTTGTCGCTGGTGTCGTCGTAGAGCAACACATAGCGGCAAGGTCCGATGCTGCCGCCCGACGCCGTTTGCGAGGTCTGGTCGCCCGTCAGCTTGGCGTCGTTCGTGGTGATCGTGGTCGCGTTGACGGTTGTCACCGCTTTCCCGCCCTGCGGCCAACCATTGCCATAGAACTCATTTGCGCGATCCGGGCTGGCAGCGCCGGCCACCTGGTCGACCGTCGTATGCGACGCGGTAAACGATGCACTCGACGTGAGTAGCATCAGTTTGAGCGTGGTCAGTTCGATGGCCTGACCGGCGATAAGTGCCGCGGTGTGGTTGTAGACGTTAGCGGTGACGGCCATTTGAAGCCCCTTCTGTTATCGGAATCCGACGATGGTGAAAGCGATGTCCGAAAGCGTGTCGTCGCGGGTCGGCGCGACCAGCGTGAGCACGTCTCCGGACGTAAAATCGGTATCTGTTGCGCAGGCGAATGAGCCGGTCGATCCGGCCGCCGCGAACGTGATGGTGGCGAACTCAGCACCGTTCTTTCGCAAAGAGAAAACGGTTTCAGCGGTTGCAGCCGCATCTGCATCGGCGGCGCTTTCGGACAATCCGGCCCTGAAGGTCACCAGCGACGGTGCGACCCACTTGCCAAGCGTGGTTCCGGTCCCTGGTCGGCCGGGGACATCGACCGCAATGTCGTAGCGACTGAATGCCGGATCCGACGTCCCGAGATACGTCCAAAGGCCCGCGTCCTTTCGCCAGCGCTTGCCTGTGCTGGGCTGGTAGGCATATTGGCCGTTTGAGCCATACGACGGATCAGGCGCGGTCAGCGTGCTGGCAACGAATACCTCGTACCAACTGGCATTGAGCGCGGCGGTCTGCGACCGCAAGTCCTCCGCCAGCGCAACGTCGTCATACCGGAGCGAACTGCTCTGGTAGTTGGTATACGGCTGCGCGATTTGCGATGAGCCCGGCCAAGGCGTGATCGTCAGTTCCGCGTCGTCCATGTTGACGCCGACGATCAATGCCGCCGCATCGCCGATCTCGATGACATCGTACTTGGAGAAGTTGATGCCGTCGACGATGGCGCCGGTTAGCTCTACTGTCGTACCGCCGGCCGTGACCGTCGCTGTCCCAGTATAGTAAGTTCCGCTTGCCATCACTCACCTCGCGGGACGGCAACGACCGGCTGCACGCCGCCCTGCCGAATAATATCAACAGCGATCGGAGCCGGACCCGCCACGGCGAAATCGCCGACGTGCTGGCCCGCAATATCGACGGCAAATTCGGCGGCATCGGCCTCGGTGTCGAACACGCCGAAGCATCGTTGCCGACCACTATCTGCGGACAAATCGGTGCGAACCACAAAGAACATCGCGGCTATCTCCTGAAATCAGCAACGAACAATTGACCGCTGTCCATCGACGCGGAGCCTTGGAGCGCGTTTTGCCCGCCCCATTCACCGCTCGACATTCCGCGCACCACGAATGAGTGATTCCCAGCCGACAAGCCTGTGATGAGAGCGCCAACGGAGAACGGCGAGAAGTTCTGCCACCTGCCTCCGTCTGTCTGGCAGCCGAAGACGTACCGCCGCTGCAACACGCCATCCACGGCGAGGCCAAAGCCGCACAACACGGTGTCGCCGCCGGACGATCCAATCCAATCTTGATTCCACGCGCCAAGGATACTGACGAGCGCCGTGCCGGATACGACGTTGACGGTCTGCGACGTGAGCACCGTCGAAGCCAGCACTTGTGATACACCGGAGAAATTGAACGCCTTCGTATTCGTGACGGCGTTCTGGATGATCTGGTCGAGACCAACACTGTTGATCGAGAGCTTCTGCGTGTTGATTGAATAGGATTCGATGTGGACGGCGTTGACCTGACCAGCGCCGATCATGCGCGCAAGTAGCGAGCCATCGCCGACCATGTCGCCGCGCCAGACGATCTTGGCGACGCCGTTGACGTTCGAGATTGCCCATACCGGTATCGGAGCGCCACCGGTCGAGCCGGGGAACGTCACCAGAAAGTTGTTCGCATTGACCGTGAACGTGCTCGACGATGCGTCGCCGTCGATTCTGATATAGCCAACAACCGAACCGTTGATATCGACTGCGACGCCCCACGACGCGGCGGCATAGCCATCAAGCGTTGCAATCGCCGTAGTGTGCTGCTCGACGGTTGCCTTGACGACGTCGAATTCGGCTCCGACCGTTTCCTGAAGATCGGCCACGGCCTCGGTGTTATTGGCGATGGCAATTGCCGTCTGGTTGATCTGACCCTCAGCACCGTCCACCCCCGCAAACAGCCGGGTGATATTTTCCGCCATCGCAGAATCTGCGTCGGCCGCCGTGGTCTGCACGTTCTCAATGAATGCCTTGTTGTTCTCGTAGAGCGATACCTGGTCTTTGCGGATTTCGATCTTGTCGAGCGGCAGACGCCCCATGGCCTGTTGGACGACTGAGCTTATGCGAGAAACGCGCTTATTGGTGTCGTCAATCGCATTCTGGAAAACATCGGTAACTTGCTTCTGGATCGCCTTCACAAGCGACGCAAAAGCCACGGTTCCTGACATGATCTCGATCGTCGGAGCGCTGACCGGCACTTCCGACCACGGCCCCGGGAACTGCCCGACACCTTGAACGCGAAGCGTCAGCTCGCCGAGCGTCACGAACTTCTCGAACTTGGTGTCAGTTCCCTGATAAACCTCGATCCACGAGTTGCCGGCGTCGTAGCTGACCTCAGCGCGGTAGTAGAACGCGCCGGCCGAGGGAAACCAACTCGCCGTCAATTGCGGTTCGGCGACACCCTGCCCGAACCGCGCATTGAGCCCGACAATTAGCGGAGAGTCGTCATTCTTCGGGAACTGTCCGACCGGCAAGATCGGCGGATCGCCGAGATCCGTCGTGTGGACTCTCTCGTCGTCGACCACGATCGACAGCGTGAACGTCTCGCCGTTCGGCTGGCCGGTGAGTACCTTGACGAGCCTGGACTGGTTGGCGGCGGTGCCGAGCGCATAGGTCGGATACTCGCCGCCGTCCGCTCGAAGCAGCACGTTGGCGAGCGTGATGCCCTGCTGGCTTTCGACGGTCGCCAGGTCGTCACCGTTCAGTACCGCCTCGGCGACGGTGCCGCCCATGGTGGCGCGGACCGGTCCGAACTCCTTGCCGTTTGGCCGACGCAGGCGGATATAGTTCGTTTCGCCCGCTGCCCATTCCGGCGCCGGATCGAGCGTCAGCGTGAGATCGTCGCGATCGACAACCGCGCCGGCATAGCCATAGTCCTGCGGCAATTCGGACTGCAGACGCAGCGTTGCGCCCATCGTGATGGCGCGCCCCTCGTACTCGCAGCCGATCGATCCGGCCTCGCGCCGATAGATCGAGCAGAGGTAATAGAACGCGCACTCGCGGTAGGCGTGATTGCGGTTGACGATGCCGTTAACCCGCTTCGTCTCCGGCCGTGTTGCCGTGAAAATCTCGGTGTTCGGCGGATACTGCACCGTCGCCGGCAGCCAGGTGTTCTCATCGATGTATTCGATGATGACCGCGTCCGGGTCTTCCTCCCCCAGCATCGTGTATTCGAACGATGTGCTGTCGCGGACGATCTCGCGATCGGTCAGCATCATCGCCGGCACGGTGTCCCACTGATCGCGCACCAGCGACAGCGTATCGCCGAGCCACATATGCCGCGCGCGCGAAGGCGTCAGCGCGGTGTCGAACGCCTCCGGCACCGGCACCGCCGACTTGAACACATAGTCGAAACCGTCACCGCGGGACGCACAGCCCGCCGCGTGGTTCACCAGCGCGTTGAAATCGATCTTGGCGCTCTGCACCTCGGCGCCGTACTGCACATTGGTCGCCATATCGAGCAGCGCCCAGGCCGGGTTTCGCGTCGCCTGAAGCACAAACGTGGAACCGTCCCAGACCGGCAGCTTGCGGGTGCCGGTGACACCGAACTTGAAAGAACCCTGCGTCGTTTCGGTCGCCTTGATGCGAATGGCGATCGTGGAGACCGGGAACGTATTTTCGCCTCGCAGATAGGCCCGCAGCCCGGCCCAGACGACCTCTGCAGCGCCCTTGTTGTCGGCCGGCACGTCGCTGGTGCGGCGAAACCGGACCTGATAGCGACCCTCCGGGCACCCGACCAACAGCGTCTCGCGGATCGGCGAACGCGACGCATAGGACCGGGTTACGGCGCCGAGCTCGACCCAACTCCCGATCGGCGCGCCAGCGTCGTCCACCGCCTGCCGTTCCGCAACGACCGTGACGCTGAAGGCCGTCGTCTCGCCATCGTCGTTGGTGGTGTAGCAGCCCGCCGGAAACAGGTAGTCCACCGCGAGCTGATAGGCCTCCGTCGCCGGCGCGTTCGCGACGAAGGGGCCGACCCAGCTGTAGTCATGCGGGAGCTGCTGCCCATTGACCTCGTCGGATTGCGTGACGTTGACCGGGAATAGTGTGACCGGCTGGTTCGGCTCATAGAAAGCGATCTGCGCCGACGAGAAGGCCGGCGCGACGCCATCGGTCGGATTCCAGAACGGCGTGTCGCTGATCGACAGCCCTTCGTAGTCCATGCTGCCCATCGTGGTGGACAACAGGACATTCAGATACTGATCGTTGCCCTGATATTCGCCCCAGGCCGTGGCCGACAGATCCGAATAGTCTTTCAGGCGGCCGTACCAGACCGGCAGCGGCTGCCCGAGACGCGCTCGGTTACCCTGCACCGAAGCGGTGTAGATCTGATCGGTCGGCGTCCCGTCATTGGTTGCCCCCTGCTTCGGCCCGACCAGCGCATTGACCAGCAGCGCGCCGCCGAGGCCGATCGCGCCGGTGACGAGGCCGCCGGCGATCGTCGCCGTCGTGCCCGACAGACCCAGCCCCGCCGCAACCGCCGGTCCCGCCCACGCGGCGAAAGCCGCGACGGCCACCAATGCGACCAGACCGAGAACCTGCTTGCCCTGCTTGCCGCCACCGCGCGGATACGAGACGAATCTGACGTTGTCGTTCGCGGCGATTTTTGTCCGCCGCCAGTCCTTGCGAAGGACCGCCTCGCCGTTGACCTCGAGGATCGTTGGCAGCAGCTTCCGGAATTGCCAGCCGTAGCGCGGATCCTTGGTCGCCCAACGGGTTCGGCGCAGGAACGCGGTGACCGTCTCACCCTTGCGCGGTACGGCCTGCGCGACCTCGAGCCCCGGCGCCACGACGTGGAGCACCGGACGGCGCGCCGACGCACTAGGCCGCTCACGGCGCGTGCGAGGGCGCTCCATCGGCATCTTGGCCGGGAGTTTCGGCAGAGGTGCGTGCATGTCGTCTATTTCGGCTCGAAGAATCTCAGTTGCCGCCAGCCTTGCTGACGGAGCGCGAGCGGCGTTTCAAAGCAGACACCCGCATGTTCATCACAGTGAATGATCTTGCCTTCCGGCTTCATCCAGACGCCGATGTGTCCCGGTATCCGCAGATGCGCCATCAGGCACAGCGCGCCGTCCTGAGCGCCGACCAGACCGCCCGGCCCCTCCGGTATCTCTCGCCAGTTGCCGCGCTCCTGATGTCCGTCAAAGGCTTCCAGCACCCATCGCTTGGACAGGTCCGACGGCACGGACACGGCGGGCAGCATTCGGCCGAACAGCGCGCGCTGGACGTGGCAGGCGAAGTCCCAACAATTGCCGCTCTGCCACGACCACGGCTGGCCGATCAGCGCGGAAAGGAAATCGGAACGGTTCATCCCGGCAACAGGCTTCTAAATTGCGTCGTTGTGTAGTTCCGATCGGCGCGCGGGAAACGCTTGTTTTGCAGATTGCCGACCATGATCGTTCCGGTGAGCGTCGATGCCTTGACTGATACCTTGGACAGAATGAACTCGACCGGCCCATAGGCGGGCTCTGTCAAATCGCTGCCGACGTACTCGCGATAGGTGACCTTGATGTAAGCCCGCACGCCCTGCGCTTCCTTGATCTTCGGGATCAACTCGCGCTGCACGTTATCGATGGATACCTTGCATTGCGGCGGCTGGCCTTCCCGCTGCTCCGGGTATTCCGCTTTGAACGGACAAGCTACGTGATTGACCATCGCGCCTTGGTTCGGATCGGCACCCGCTTCGATGCCTAGTTCCATGTCATCGGCTACGTTGGCGACAACATAGACCGGCTGATCGAATGACGGGTGCTGTAGTTCCAGCGCGTAGTACGTCAATTCATCCGGAGGACAACTCGCGTTGGCCTCCAACATAGCTTCCGCGTGAGTGGGCATTTACGTTCCGTAGACCCGAAGCTGCATCGACACGTCCACGATATCCGTGGTGACGTAGACGTATTGAATGGGGTTCGAAAGATTGAATTGGCAGACCTTGTTTTCGAAGGCCGCGCCGGTCCACACGTCCATCTCGAACCGCCCCGTCCCGCCCCCAATCGTTGTCGCGAACCACGTCTTGAACGTCGCCAGTTCAGCGAGCGTCATCCGAATGCGCTGCGAGACGAGCGAGACGTTATCGCCCGGCCTGCGACGGGTGCGGACGTTGCCGCCCTCCATCTCCGTCACGATAGGCCCCGGTCCCCACGGTTGTAGCTGGAAGCCTTCCGCTTGCGGAGCGTCGGTGATGGCAGGCCAGTTCGGGATTGCCATCACCGCGCTCCGAACCCGGCCTGACGGGCCGCAAACGCCTTGCTGATATCGCCGTTCTTGCTGGCGTCATCGACCATGATGCCGGTCACCATGTTTTTCAGGGTGACTTCCCAATCGCCGTTGGCATTCTGCTTAACACCGCTCTGCTGAACATTGGTTCCGGTCTGGTTGTTGATGATGATGTTCGGCACTCCGCCGCCGCCAACGCCACCGGCACGAACGCCCAACTTGCCATCAGCCCCACGCTGCAGCGGCATGATAGCTTCCGCCCCGGCCTCACCCATAAGGCCAACGCCATTCGCAAAGGCGAACATGGTCGGCTTGGACACGATCTGGCTGGAGAATCGAGAGATGCCGTTATCGTTGGCCGGGAACACCCCGCCATTGGCGAACAGCCCGCCCGTGCCGGATAGCGATAGGCCCGTTCCGGCACCGCCGCCGAACAGGTTGAAGCCGCCGAGCGCGGCCTGTAGCGCCTTGGCGAGCGGCGTGATGATCGTGATCTTGATGATCATCTGCTCAATGGCGCGGATCACAGATTGGCTGAGGTTCTTGAACCCATCTGCCGCCGTCACCGCGCCTGACGTGATATCAACCAGCGCGTTCTCAACGCTATTCAGGCCCGACACGACGCCGTTATCCAGAACACCCCGGAGATTGCTGCCCTCATTGATGAGGCGCTGTAGCCCTTCCAGCGGCGCGGCTGCGACCTTTGCCGCATCTGCCAGTTGTTCGGTCGACTTTGCCAACATTGCGCGAGCGGCGGCCATCTGCTGTTCGTTGGCCGGATCAAGCAGCTTTTGCGCCACCCACGACTTGAGCGTGTCCTGAGCCGCCTTGTTCGCGGCGTCCAAATTGAACACGCCGATCTGAGCTTGCTGGTTGACGCGGTTCATTTCGAACTGGGCGAGCGTCACCAGTTTGAGCGCGTCCGCCTGCTGTTTCGAAATGCTCACGTTGTTGAGCGCGGCGGCGTTGATT
>Ga0209952_1002739_pt1 | contig 12910 bp, 8 predicted proteins | sample ThiBiot_750_biof_2_FD_183951 | JGI IMG/M metagenome (GOLD analysis project Ga0209952, IMG submission 183951) | Wastewater bioreactor microbial communities from Cape Town, South Africa - Thiocy_cont_750_biof (SPAdes) | ecosystem: Engineered > Bioreactor > Thiocyanate-remediating >...
ACGCACTGGGCGCGCCAGGCCGAACGATGGGGATACGACCGAGCGACAGGCACGCCACACCGCGCGACGACGGCCGGGGCACCTTGATGCAAGGGACTCCTGTCGCGCCGCGTAGGTTTTCCTCCGGCCCAGAGGCCTCGACGCAACCCCGGCGGTCGCATCGTGATGACATCAGACTTCTGCCGGTGCGGGAAGACGCCCGCCCAGGAACAGGCCGGCATCTCGGACAGAGCCAGGCAACCCACCCGGCCACATCCCCGCCGCTGCGGCCCGGTCAGGCGATGGGCAGGCACCGCCATCTCCGGTCGCCGGCCATTCCGCATGACGATGCACGCGAAAGCTCCCGCCGCGAGGCGGGCCCCCGTCTTGTCGAGAAAAGGTGAACAATGAAGCGCAGGGCGTCGGAGCCGCGGATGGTTGCGGCTCATGCCGCTTGGTCGATCTCGGCTGGCTTGGGCTGAAGATCGTGCAGGTAGGTCACCGCGCGTTGCGCGTGCGCGGCTGCCGAGAAGATGAAACGCTTGTCGGCGGACAGTACCTCCAACCACGCTGCAAGGTAGCTCGCGTGATCGGCGCGCGGCTCGAGCTCGGGCACGATGCCGAGGTCGGCGCTGAGGAAACACGCGCCAAGCTCCGCAATCAGCTCTTCGCGCGCACGCTCGCTGCGATCCTTCGCGTAGCGGCTGAGATCGCGATTGGCACGATGCGCCGGCGCCGTCCAATGCACACATTCGTGCGCCAGCGTGGCGGCATAGCTCTCCGCGTCACGGAAGCTTTCGAACAGCGGCATCTGGATGAGATCGAGCGACGGCGCGAAGTACGCCTTGTCGCCGCCATGCCGGATCGTTGCGCCGGTGTTGGCGAAGAAAGCGTCGACATGCGCGATGCGCTGCGCCGGCGCGATGGTCGGCTCGGGGCGTCCGTAATAGTGATCCGGCAGGTCGTCGATCTGGTCGACGCAAAACACCGTATAGGCGCGCAGGAACGGAACGGCCCGTTCGACTTCGTGGCCATGCTCGTCCGTCTCGGTCTTGGTGATCTTGTTGCCGTAGACCACCATCGTTCCGCTCTCACCTTTGCGGATGTGACCGCCGAGTTCGCGCGACTGCTTGAACGTCATCCAGATCGGCGAGGTGAAGCCGCGCGCGACGGCTTCCGACCAGAGCAGCACGACATTGATGCCCTGATAGGGCATGCCGTTGTGGCGCAACGGCCGCGTGATGCGTCCAGCCGCGTTGGCCGCATTCCAGGGCTTGACCCACGGACGCACGCCGCGCTCGAGATCCGCGACGATGCGATCGGTGATCCGCGCATAGATGTCGGCGCGGGGTTTTGCTTGCTTACCTGTCATGATGCTAACCTCCATTGGAGGCCGCGCCCGTCGCGGCCCGTCACGGCGGTCCACTGCGAAGGCCCGCGCGGCCGCGCATCCGGTGACGCTGGTGGTCGGAGTGACGACAGGGACGGCCGGACCGGAACGCAGTGGAGGACGGCAAAGCCGTTGCGCTGCCGCGCGGCCGGAGCATCGACCGAAAGCCGGTACGGGCCGCGATGGCGTGCTCCATCCCGATTCATTTCTCTTTGCTCGTTTGCGCCGTCTTGCTCGCTTGCGCCGTCGCACCGTGCGACATGAAAAAGGCCGGTCTCGAAGGGACCGGCCGATATCGAATCGTGAGCGAGAGGCGGGGCCGAAGCCCCGCCGGCTGCGTCATCCGAACGCTGCCATCTGAACCTCGGCCGCCTTGCGGCTGACGGTCTCGCCGGGTTGTTCGGGCTGGCGCTCGAACGGCTTCCAGCTCTCGCCGACGACGTGCTCGTAGGCTGCGGCGGCTCCTTCGGCCGCCATGCGCAGTGCGTGTGCCTGAACGGCGACCTCAGCGGCGAATTCGCGCTTGCGCTGGGCCGCGGATTCGAACCCGACAGGTCCGTCGAGGTCCTCGTCGCGCGTGTCGTTGGCGAGCTTTGCCGTCGCCTCGCGCGCTTCGGTGACGGCGCGGCTGTAGAACTGGCCGGCGCCGTGGGCTGAGCCGACATAGGAGCCGACGATCCGTTGCAGGTGGATCTGCATGGCGCGTTCGTTGAGGCCTTCGCCGAGAGCGTCTGCGGTCTCGGTGATGAGGCGTTGGTGGAGATCGCGGATGCCGTCGCTGTCGAGGACGGGGAGGCCGAAGCTCTCGGCGATGCGGGTGGCCTGGGCTGCGTCCGGGCAAACGAGCCGGACCATTTCGATGGTGGTGCCGCGGCGGAGTGGCACGACGCGGGCGCTGGTGCGGGGTGCGCGAGCGGTTTTGGTCATGGTGAAGTCCTTTTCTGGTTTCGCCGTCGGGTTCGGTCCGGCCCCTGCCGGCTCTCCCTTCGGGTGCGGTCGCCCAGCGCCGCCGGGATGAGGGCCGCTTCAAGGTCCGGGGACCGCCAGGCGAGCGAGGTCCGGTTGCGGACAAGCGGGGTTCCAGCCTGCTGGAGCCCTGTGCCGGACGCGGCCGGGCCTTGCCGAGATCGGCGGAAACCGGTCGCTTGCGACTTGGCCTTGAAGCGAACCGCCGGGGGCGCAGACCGCAGCAAACCCGAGGGGAGAGCCGACAGGGTACGGGCCGGGTTGGCGATGCCGGAAAGATTCGCCCTGCCAGACCGCCGTCGCCGCGCTATGCTCGCGACGTTCGCTCAAGCGCGCCGGGAATTCAGGCGCGGTCCCGCTATGCCGCCGCGCCATGCCGCTTCCCCAGGCGACACGCGGCCGGGCTGCGACATTCGTCCGTGCGATGGGCGCGCACCGGGTCGTTGCCAGCGGCTCCAGGCGCCGGCGCATATCGGGCCCGCAACGCTTCGATCGCGGCATCCTGCCGGGCGAGCTTGCGCGCGAGAGCGTCGATCTCCGGCTGGCGCTCTGCCGTGATCGCCGCAAGATTCGAACGGTAGCGTTCGAGGAATGCGCTCGGGTCGGACGGCTTGCCGCGATGGTATCCGGACCGTTTGCGACCGAGCTGTGGAATCAGCGCCGTCATGCGGCGGACGATCTGCCGGTCGATCATGTCGAGCTGGCGCTGCGTCTGGCGGCGCGCTTCCTCCATGCGTGAAAGCTGGACGAGGCGTTGGGGAGAGGCCGTCATGGCGACGTCCTCCCCTGCCAGGCGATGAAGCTCGACGGCCCGGAATAGACCGCGTGGCGGGTCTCATCGACGACGAGGCCGAAGCGACCGATCCGGTACTCGTCGGACGGGACGAGAAAGCGCCGCTCCTCGGTGCCGGCGCCACGTCGGCCGCCCGGCGTGGCGACGACTTCGACGAAGCCCGGATGCTGGTCCGACGTGATCGCCGACACGACGATCCAGTCATGGGCGTGCTCCTGTTCGAAGGCCCTCCGATCCTTCTCGCGGGATTCGCCGGGCTGAAGCACGGTGCCGAAGATCGCCTCCCAGGCATCGGGCCAGCTATCCTTGATCGTGCGCGCCGCACAGCGCCGCTCGTAACTGGTGAACAGCTGCGGGAAGGTGATCGCCACGATCGCCCAGCCCTCGTCTTCCTCGTACCAGCCGCCCCGCGCGCGCAGCATCGGATGGACGCTGCGGTTGCGTTCGGCGGAAAGATGAAAACCGCCATGGCCCGCCGTCGAATAGCAGACGACGCCCTCGGTATAGACGGTCGCGCCTTGCGATGTGCCCCAGGGCGTGTGCGCCGTGGAGCCGATCTCGCGGCGGGCAAGTGCACGCCTTTCGCGCTGGTGCTCGGCATTCTCCGCGATCTTCGCGCGGAAGGCCGATTCGTCGGCGAGCTCGCCGGAATGCCCATAGAAGTCCGAGAGCTTCCATTCGGCGATCGGACGGCCGATGCGCCAGCCGGTTGCGAGATAATGGCGGCCGTCGCGCGCCGGCAGCATGGCGAAGGCGGTGTCGGCAACGCGCGCGACGAGGAAGCCGTCGCCGCTGCGCCCGAACGCGACTTCCGGGAATCCGGAGATCGAGTCGTCGGTCATGGTGGTGGGGAGGGCGGGCGCACTCATGCGATTGTCCCCTCCACGACATCGGCGGCGACCGCAGCGGCCGTCACCTCGTCGAGAACGGCGCGTGGATAGCCGTGGCTTTGCAGCCAGCATTCCGCGTCGGCGCGATGGCTGGCGAGATAGACCAGCTCGGCGTCCTCGCCCGGGCGATCGAGCACGCGCACCGTGCCGGCCTTCGGGCATTCGGTCGCTGTCGACCGAGAAGGTGCGGTGGACGCGAAGCACCACGACACCGCCGCCGCCATAGTCGCCGGCATGCAGCGTAATGCTTGCGCCGATGACGGTGTTTCCGACGCGGCGTTCGGCCTGTTTGCGGATCAGGCGGCCGCTACTGTTGCGGTTTTCCCAGGCCGCGAGCTTCTTGCGATGCCGCTCTGGCGGCCGCGGTGTGCCATCGGAAAACCGGATGATCGCGCCGAGCGGGGCGAGGTCGTAAATCGACTGTGCGGACATGACGTCCTCCTGTTCGTGGGAGTGGAAACGAAACCGCCGCCGGCAGAGCCGGCGGCGGGGTGTCATTCAGATTGTCGTCGCCGGGCGGACTATTCCGCCGCCTCCGGGAAGGCCTCGGCGTCCGACGCGTCGTCGCCATCGTCGTCGGTGACTTCCGGATCCTCGACCTGGTCGTCGGCCTCGTCGTCTGCTGCGACGGCGTTCTTCGCCAGCCACGACGACACGGCGGCCTTGTCCGGAGCGAACAGCGCGGCCGGAGGCACGAAGCGGCCTTCCTTGAAGTGCTCGACCAGGGCGGCGCGGGTGTCCTTCACCTTCTGGCGCGGGAGAACCGGCGTGTCCTTGCACGAGCCTTCGAGCGCAGCGCGCGACAGGCACGACAGGAACTCGTCGGTGCCCATGTTCGGCAGGAAGTTGTCGGCGCCGACCACGTCACCGGCGACGCGGGCGACGATGCCGCTGTCGGTGCGGTTCTCCCGGCACGACAGAACCTCGGCGAGGGTCGAGCGCGCCGCGACGCGGAGCGTATCCATGTCGAGGACGAGCTTGCCATCCTGGTCGAACAGCGCGGTCGCATGGCGGGCGATGCGCCGGTTGCCGTAATAGGTCCCGCCACTGCCGGAATCGACCGAGACGTTCTGGCCGGCGAAGGCGAGGATCAACAGCGCCATCAGCGTGTCGTCCTCGATCGGCGCGCGGGCCAATGCCTCGTGCAGGGCGTCGGTGCGGAAGTCGCCGATCATCTCGACGCCCTTGCGCGTCACATCGGGACGCGACTTCGAGACGGCAGGCGCATCCGCAGAGTCATCGCCGGTCATCGCGTCCTTGTCCCTCGGCTTCTTCGCCGCGGGTATGCGGTAATGCACGCTCTGCACCCGGCCGTCGCGGTCGAGATACATCGCCGTGCAATCCGACTTCGACGGCTTGCCGTAGACGCGCTCCGCCTTCGGCGGCAGCTTGACCTCGCCCCAGTTCGTCGTCTCGGCGATGATGCCCTTCTTCGGCAGGTTGTTCGCCATCCACTCCTGCTGTGCGCCGAGGAACGCTTCCACATCCGTGGTGTAGCGGCTGTCCTCGTCGGCCGGCGCGAACAGGTCCTCGACCCACTGGATGCCATAGGCCTGGGCGAGATCGTCGCCGAAGCTGGCGTGCCGTGCGTACATGCGGGCCTTGGTCAAGGCCTGCGCGACGCTCCACCACGACACCTGCGGATCGGCCTTGGAGGGCTTGTGCTTCTTCCACACCTCCTTCTGCTCATCGAGCGAGGCGGACGCGATGGTGCGCAGCTGCCGCTCGTCGGGCATGTCGCCCTTGGCCATGTGATCGAGCATGACAGGCAGCACGTTGGCGAGCAGGCGGAGCTTCCTGATCTGCCGGACCGGCAGGGCCAGCGCCACGCCGATCGCTTCCTCGGTCCAGCCGAGCGCGACGAGGCGTTCGATCGCACGCCACTGGTCGACGGGATTGAGCGCTTCGCGGGCGATGTTCTCGATCATCGAGCGCATTGCGCCGTTGTCGTTCGCAGCCTCGTCGACGAGCACGTCAATCTCCTCGAGGCCGGCGGCGATCGCCTGCTTCACGCGGCGGTGACCGGCATTGATGACATAGCCGTTGCCGCCGCCGGTTTCGGGCGTGATGACGGGCGGCTGGACGATGCCGACCGCCTTGATCGTCGCCAGCAGCAGGGCGTCGGCCTGCGGCGTCGACTTCGTCTGGCGCATGCGGTCCGGATTTTCCTTCAGCGCACGCGGATCGACCTTGATGAGTTGCATGGGATTTCTCCTGTTCGGGGTTTGCGGACCGCGCCTCGCGGGTCCTTCCTCGTCTTCTTTCCGAAGACACCCCCGGGCCCGCGGAGCGGTCGGGCCGGCACAACTGCGTCCGAGCATCCCTGCCTGGCCGGACCAGCAGGGCTTCCAGCCCTGCGCAGGACGACGGGCCGGGATCGCGCAGGCCGCGGTTGAGCGTCAGCGCTGCGGGCCTGGCCGATCTGCGAGCGGGCTCCCTTCCTTCTCATCACGCCGCGATAGCGCTCGCGCCGCTTCCCTCCACATCGCTGGCAAGAGCCTTCTCCACCTCCGCCAACTGGCCGCGCTTGTCGGCGAGTTCGCCGGCGAACGTGAAATCGCCGTCCTCGCGCGACCGGTAGGAGGCAAGCCTGCGATGCGCGTCGGCGAGACGTTGGCGATAGCGCTCCCGCTCGCCCTCGAAATTGTCGAGCGCATGCTCGAGGCGGGAGATCGCGCCGAGCGGCGTCACCGTCACCGGCAACTCGATCTCAACCTCGGCGCCGGTGCGGATCAGCGCGGTGCTGTAGCGATAGCCGTCGCGGCCGAAGCGCTCGCCAGAGTATTCGAGGTCGAAACCGCCAATTGCGGCGATGGTGCTCTCGCCCTCCTGCTGCAGCTGCACGAGGGTCAGGATTTCCTTCATCAGCGCGCGGCCGGCCTCTTTGCGCTCGACATAGCGCGTACCGACGACGCTCGCGGCGAAGGCCTCGCCGGCCGTGGGAACGCGGCGCTCGATATCCTTGCCGACCTCCGCGATCCGCCGCGTCGAAAACTCGACGTCGCGCTCAGCGTCGCGGAGCTGCCGGCGGACCGCGTGCTGATCGTCGATATGCGCGGCGCGCAGGCGTTCGAGCCGGGCGATGTCGGCCTCTAACCCGGCCTTCTGCATCAGCCGCTGGTCACCGCTGGCGATCGCCTTGGCCATCGCGAACTGGTTGGCCTGGCCTTCGCCCAGATCCTCGAGCCGGCGGATCGACGTGTCGCCCGAGAGCGCCGCGGCGATGAACCGGGCCTTGCGCTCATTGTTCTGCCACATGCTGGCGTCGAGCGAGCCCTCGGTGGCATAGGCAAAGATGTCGATGACATCGTGCTGATTGCCCTGCCGCTCGATCCGGCCCTCGCGCTGCGCGATTTGCGACGGCAGCCAGGGCACGTCGAGGTGATGCAGCGCCTTCAGCCGGAGCTGTGCGTTGACGCCCGTCCCCATCGTGTCGGAGGAGCCGATCAGGAAGCGGACCTTGCCGGCGCGCACATCGCCGAACAGGCGCTGCTTGGCCTCGGACTTCCTAAAGTCCTGCATGAAGGCGATCTCGGAGGCCGGCACGCCGAGGCGGACGAACTCGTCCCTGATCCAGCGATAGGCCGAGAAGCCGCGCGTCTTCTCGACATTGATCGTGCCGAGATCGGAAAAGATCATTTGCGCGGCGCCGGGCAGTTCGTAAGGCTTGCCGTCGGCCCGCACGTAGCTGTTCGCCGACGTCTCCTGCCAGATGCGCAGGGCGTTGGCGACGAGCAGGTTGAGCTTGTTGTCCGGCTCGTTGTCGTTGTCCGGGTCGACCAGACGCAGGTCGATTGCGGCATGACGCCCGTCGGTGATGACGGAGAGCAGGATGTCGTCGCCGGGTTGCGGCGGTCCATCGCGCATCTCGATCGCCTTGATGCGCGCGTCGAGAACAAGCTGGTAGCGCTTGAAGGCAGACGTCGGCTTCGCGGTGAGAATCTGCCGCTTGCCGGTCGAGATCAGCGGGACCTTCACATATTGACGCAGGTCCTCCGGCACCACGACATCGGCGAACGACCGGAACATGGCGATCAGTTCGGGGACATTGACGAAGGTCGCGAACCGCGTGACCGGCTTGTACTTGCCCGAGGGCTGCAGCTCGAGCTCGGTCGAGACGTCGCCGAAGGTCGAGGCCCAGGCATCGAACTCGTGCAGGCCGCGGTCGCGAAGCGCTGCGTAGCCGAGATAGCGTTGGACCGAGAACATCTCGCCGAGCGTGTTGGTGATCGGCGTGCCGGAGGCGAGGACGAGCGCGCGGCCCGGATTCTTCGTCTCGATGAAGCGGGCCTTCACATGGAGGTCCCAGGCGCGCTGCGAACCGTTGGGATCGACGCCCTTCAACGTCGACATATTGGTGGCGAAGGACAATTTGCGGAACTCCTGCGCCTCGTCGACGATGATCTGGTCGATGCCGATTTCCGAGATGGTGAGGAGGTCGTCCTTGCGAGTGGCGAGCGCCTCAAGCCGCTCCTTCAATCCCTCCTTCAGCCGCTCGAGCCGCTTGCGCGAGATGCGATCGTCGCTCTCGACCTTGGTCAGCAACGTCTCATAAAGCTCCAGCTCGTCCTGGATCATCTGCTGCTCGAAAGCAGAGGGTACGCCGATGAAGCGGAAGGCGGAGTGGGTGATGATGATTGCGTCCCAGCTGGCGGTCGCCGCGCGCGACAGGAAGCGATGCCGCTTGTCCTTGGTAAAATTGGTCTCGTCGGCGACGAGAATGCGGGCGCCCGGATAGAGCGCCAGGAACTCGCGCGCCGCCTGCGCCAGGCAATGGCCGGGAACGACCAGCATCGCCTTGGCGATCAGGCCGAGCCGGCGCTGCTCCATGATGGCGGCGGCCATCGTCATCGTCTTGCCGGCGCCGACGGCATGGGCGAGATAGGTCGCGCCCGACGCGATGATGCGCCAGATGCCGCGCTTCTGGTGTCCGTACAGGACAAAAGCGCCCGAGGCGCCTGGCAGCTTCAGATGCGAGCCGTCGAAGGCGCGCGGCACGATGTTGTTGAAGCGGTCGTTGTAGACCCGCGCCAGGCGGTCGGTCCGGTCAGGATCGGACCAGATCCAGTTCTGGAACGCGGTCTTGATCTTTTGCAACTTCTCCTTCGCCGCCTCGGTGTCGACGACGTTGAGGACGCGGCGCTCGCTGTCGCCATCCTTGATGGTGTCGAAGATCTGCGGCACCGAGGAATTCAACGCATCCGACAGAAGCTGGCCGGCGTGCCGCCGCTCGGTGCCCCATTCCGATGTGCCCGCGGCCATCCAGGCGAGTTGGCGGGCCTCGACCGTCCATGACGCCAACTCCGGCATGTGGTGGATCTTGATCTGGGCGCCCATCGTCTCGTGCACGAAGGCGACGATGTCGGCGGCGGGGATCCACGGTGCGCCGAGCCGCGCGGTGATGTCGGATGGCCGCAGGTCGGCGGGCTGCACGCCCTGCAACGCCGTGACGTTGCGCTCATAGGCCGGGTCGAGCGCGGCGGCAGCTTCAGCCGCCACGAGCTTCGATCGGACCGCGCCGGAGAGATAGGCGTCGGCGGTCTGCCAGGAGCCGTCGGCCGGATCGCGGAAGATGGCGCTGCCGAGTTCGGCGATCACGTCGTCCGCATCGCGATGCACGAGTTCGGCGATATGGTCGGGATCGACACGGCCGCGCTCGTTGAGCACGACGGCGAGCGCATCGGCAGCGCTGGTGACGACGGGCGGCGCCGGCGGGGCGATCACCCGCTCGGTAAAGATCGGGCCCGGCTTCGCCGTGTCGGATTCGAGGTCGTAGTCTTCGATCGACGCGACCAGCCAGCAATCGGGATCGTCGAGGAACGGCTGCAGGTTCGGCCGGCGATGCGTTTCCCGCACTTCGCCGGTCTCTGCGTCTTCGCTCGTCGAGACGACCGTGCTGTTGATTGGCCCGAAGGCGCGAACGAAGTTCGACCAGGCGATGCGTAAGCGGACCTGCGCGTCCTTCCACGGCCGGTCGAGTTCCTGGCACTTCAGCACCTCGCGAACCGCGTCGCGGATCGGGATCAGCTTCTGGATGATCCGGACGTGTTTTTCCGGAACGCCATCGGCGCTGCGGCCCTTGCGCACCGTGATGGCGGCGGACTCGCCATCGAGGATCTGCATCAGGCCGCGGGCCTTGTCGAAGAAGAAGCTGCCCTCCCGCACATGGCGATCGGCAGTCACATGGACCGATGCCTCGTGCTCTGCTTCCTCCAGGTCGAAATCGATCCGCTCGGGCTCGCCATCATAGACGGCGTCCGGAAGGAGGGTGATCGCCTCGGCCAGCGCGAGGCGGAGGTCCTCGCCGGCCTTGGCAAGACAGGTATAGGTCTCGCCGAACGGACCGGCGGTCAGCGCATGCGTCCCGAGCACAAGGCTGGGATTGCGCGCGAACCAGCGGTTGACGCGAATGGCGCCCTCGTCTTCGGTCGCCGGGCGCACCTCCTCGAGGTCAAGCCACGACAAATCGCCCTCGGCCTCGCCGGGCTTGCGCCGGCGGAAGAACAGAATGTCGACCACGACGTCGGTGCCGGCATCGGCGCGAAAGCTGCCTTCCGGCAGACGGATCGCGGCGACGAGATCTGCGTGCCGCGCGATCAGCTCGCGCGCCGCCCCATCCGCCTTGTCCATCGTGCCGTGCGACGTGACGAAGGCGGCCAGCGCCCCCGGCTTCAGCAGCTTGATCGCCTTGACGATGAAGTAGTCGTGGAGGCGAAGCCTGAGCGGACGCAGCGCGCGGTCCGAGCGCACGGTGCGATCGGAGAAGGGCGGATTGCCGATCGCCAGGTCGAAACGTGGCGGCAGCTCGGTGCGCGCGAAATCGCCGCTGACGATGCGCGCGCGCGGCTGCAACAAACGCGCGATGCGGGCGGTGACGGGATCGAGCTCGACGCCGGTCACGTGCGAGACCTCACGCAAATCCTCGGGCATCAGTGCCGGAAACAGGCCGGTGCCGATACCGGGCTCGAGCACGCGGCCGCCGCGCCAGCCGAGACGCAGCACTGCAGCCCAGATCGCCTGGACGATGAACTCCGGCGTGAAATGGGCGTACTGGGTGCAGCGTGCGAGCGAGGCGTAATCCGCGTCGTCGACCGCTTCCTGCAGATCGGCGCCGATCTCGTCCCAGCCCTTCGCGAATTCGGTTTCGCCCGGCCGGCGGAAGACGCCATTGGCGAGCTCCGAGGCCCCGAAGCCGGTGAAGCGGATCAGATGCCGCTGTTCGTCGACCGTGGCGGCCCGTTGCTGGGTGTCGATCTGCGTGGCGAGGCGAACCGCCGCGATGCTGTCGCGGGCGCGCTGCTTCCAGCCCTTTGCGAGACCGCGCTCGCCGCACAGATAGAAATTATCGCCGCGCTTGCCGGCCGCGGGCATCCGCGCTGATGCGACCGGCGCCTTCGTTAGAGCCGGCGTCGACGGCGGCGGATCGTCGTCATGGCCATCATCGCCGCGGGAATCGGCGAACGCGGTGACGCCGAGGCCGAGGCCCGACGAGAGCGCGGTGTTGCCGAAGAGGTCGAGGGTGAAGGGATCGTCATGCGCCATGGGGAAATGTCCTTCTGCTGGGGCACGCACCGCCGTCCGCCGGCGCGGGCTGCGACGGACGGCACGGCGTTGCAGGATTGACGGGAGGGCCGGCACGTCGGCCGGGTGCGGAAATGCGAAGCCCGGCGCATGGCCGGGCTGTTCGCGCGTCGAGGAGGAAGAGGTGGGACTAGGCCGCGACCGCCTCCGGCAGATTGCGGAGCTGCACAGGCAGCTTTGCCGCGATCTCGGCGTCGGTGAGGTCGTCGAGCGGCTTCAGCACGGTGCCGTGCCGGCCCGCATAGACGAGCACGGTGCGGCGGCCGCGCATGGCCTGCGGCCAGCGCTCGCCGGCATAGCCGCGATAGTCGTCATGGGTGCTCGACCAGATGTGCTCGAGCCGTTCGTCGCGCGTCATGGCGCGAACCGGCCGCGACTCTCGCTCGATGATCGCCGCTTTCATCCGCTCAGGCGAAGCCCGGTCGGACAGATCGCAGTAGCTGTGGAACCAGCGCGGGCTGCCGTCGATGGTGAGGGCGAAGAAGATGCTGGTGACGCTGCCGGTCATGAACTCACGCATCGCGAACATATCTCCGCGCAGGAACAGCGGCGGCAGGATGTCGAGCATGTAATCGTGCTCGGCCTCGGCGATCTCAAACCACTCGCCGGCGAAGAGCTGCGCGGCGTCGCCGGCAGTCCAGGCCGGATCGCCACGATGGCGGTTGAACATGCGGTACATCTCATGGCGCGTCGCGACGCCCTGGAAGATCTTGCGGAGGGTCGGGAGGGTGTGCATGGCGGCTCCTTTCGGCCTGGCGGGCTGAGGCGCGAGCGATCCGCCTGATCCCTCATCACTTCAGCCCTTCATCACCCTTCCGGCGGGCCGCCTCTCCGGTCCGGCGGGTCAAGGGCCGCGGCACGCGGGCGAAGCGCGCCCTTGACGCGACGGCCGGGCATGCGGCATCGCGCCTTCAATTCTTTTGCTCTCTTCCATTTCCTTTCCGCTCTTCAGCGAGGCGCCGCTCGGCATTCGCGATCGCCGCAAGCACCGCCTTGAACACGGCCGAGTCGCGTTCCTCCGCGAGATCCGTCGATGCCACGACGGCAAGGCAGGCGGCGTGGATATCGTTGTCGCTGACGGCATCGGACGCGAGTTTGGTCACGGCGCTGTCATGGGCGATGACCTCGCCGACCCTCGTTCGTACTTCGGCTTCGTCGAAGCGGAGCAGGACGTGAACGCTGGTCGCGGCCGCAGCCGCTGCCGCTTCGCGGAATCCCGCGAGCATCTCGTCGGTCGCGCCTGACCTGATCGCGTCCGCGGTGATCAAGACGGCCATGCCGCCGAAGCCGTCCGGTCGCATCTTCGAGCAG
>Ga0209952_1002744_pt1 | contig 12901 bp, 7 predicted proteins | sample ThiBiot_750_biof_2_FD_183951 | JGI IMG/M metagenome (GOLD analysis project Ga0209952, IMG submission 183951) | Wastewater bioreactor microbial communities from Cape Town, South Africa - Thiocy_cont_750_biof (SPAdes) | ecosystem: Engineered > Bioreactor > Thiocyanate-remediating >...
TGAGGAAACACCTAGGCAGGAAGATACTACGATCAATATGGAGACACCTCAAGATGGGTAGCATTAATTCATATGAAGTTTTCTGTAATTCGGATAGTAGACAAGAATGTTTTTTATATAAATTTCAATTGATGATTAATGAAACATTTACTTCTTTCATGAACAAACAAAGACATATTACTGCCAGGATGAATATCTAATCTAGTTGCAGATCGAAAGTTGAAATAAGCCTGTGCTTCTTTCAACTTTCGATCCGTAATTAGATTATATGTATCATTCAGATTATTTTCAAACTAATTCGGAAAATATTTCAAAACATCAAGCAGTGTAGAAATTAGGAAGTCTACTGAAATTGTAAGAAAGGTTTCATAGATTAGAAAGTGATTGCATATATATCGAAGATTAGTCAAATGAATGAGAGATTGTCAATCTTTTTTTCGACTCTACGGACGTTAAAATGATTACGACAATATTTTCTTCTATTTTAAATCGTCAACATATTTACAATCGTTTTAACTCTGTGGAACCTTTTTTGGGAGTTGGGTAGAATTTCTATTTTTTACAGTGTAGTAGAAATAACAAAAATCTCTCTCGCTTAAAGTAATGTTTCATCGATTATCTGTGATTTGCATATAAAATCATTCTATTTACTTTCGATATTCAAGAAATTCGTTTATCAACTTTTTTCATATTATTTCTCCTTTTGTCGTATACAGAAATTAGAAATTTTTTTTGCTTGTACAAAGCTTTTTGAAATTTCAATAAATACACGAGATTTGTTATGTTATCAAGAGACTAGATCGTATTATTTTCTATCAGCATCGGACCTTGTACAAATAGTTTCTATGTAAAAATAGCAAATAAGATGGAACTGAAATTTTCAGGAGTTGTTTTCATGGTACTTTTTCTTTGGAATATTTTTCAACGAATTTTACCACGCCGCTGTTGGAAAAATCCAAGTATAGTTTCATATTGTGTGAATCATCCAGTAAAACAAACAAGCAATATCTCACTTCAAACAAGCAATATTCTATTCTCGAAAGAAAAATGGTCGGATTCGACGCCAAAAATAAAAATACTCTCGACAAGAAATTTATATGTCCAACATGTTCTATGATATTAAGAGATCCAATTCAACTTACTAATTGTGGCCATCGAACCTGTCAATCATGTTTACCTGAAAACATACTTACAGTTCAATGCTCACAATGTCAAATAGAAACATCACCAAATAATATTAAGATCGATCGGGCGTTTCTCAATGGCATGCAATCCATTCCTATCGACTGTTGTTATTGTGAGTGGAATAATATTTTTGGAAACTATCAGGTACATATTGACCAATATCATTCCAATACGCTGCAACATGTTTCATATGATGGAACGTACGTTTGGAAAATATCTAATGTTCAAGAAAAAATAAGTCGGTTTTTTCTGGTTACCGTGTTTACATGTCATGATGTCTATATTTAGGAGATGCTCAATCTGAACGACAAGTATCAATCTATTCACCACCCTTTTATTCTTCACCGACAGGATATAAAATGTGCATGCGACTTTATTTGAATGGTAATGGAAATGCTCGACGAACTCATATGTCGTTATTTTTTGTGCTTATGCGTGGTTCTTACGATGCTATATTAACATTTCCATTTAATTACAAAGTTACTTTTTGTCTCTATGATCAAGCACCACACCAACGTCATATCATCGATTCATTTCGACCTGATACAAAATCGAATAGTTTTCAACGACCTCGTTCAGAGATGAATATTGCCAGTGGTATACCAGAGTTTGTTCCATTAGCAATGATTCAACAAGAAGGAAATCCATATGTACGTGATGACACGATGTTTATTAGGGCCATGGTGGACTTCAATAATATGGAAAATGCATTACTACGATATGCATTAAATTTGGATCCCGGTTTGCCAAATCATGTGAAACAAGTTCCCATTCAACGGGAATTAGAAAGGCGTGTATAGAAACATGATTCTCAACGATAAAACTACTTCTTTCGATTTGATACTCCTTCCGTTGACAATCAATCGTTATTATATTTCATGAATCTCTCCGACTTTAGTAAAAAAAAATTCGAATTTTTGTTTTTGTTTGTAACAGTCTTTATTAAATAAAATGGAAAAAAAATTAGCACATGCATTTGGCCTAAATACTTTCTAACTATTTCGTTATTTTTTCCGTACATCGTTCACGTGCAAGTCTTATTAGTTCTTGTTGGAAACCATTTGGTAATCCTACGTTCAAACTCAAGGCATACGGTAACAATGTTTTTGGGATGTTATCAAAGTCAATGAGCACTTTAATAAACATTGTATCATCGCGTACGTATGGATTATCTTGTTGTTCGATTCTATTTAATGGAAAGAACTTGGGTATACCACTGGCAATATTCATTTCTGTACGTGGTCGTTGAAAACTACTTGATCTTGTATCAGGTCGAAATGAATCAATAATATGACGTTGCTGTGATGTTTGATCATAAAGACAAAATGTGACCTTATAATTAAATGGAAATTTTAATATAGCATCATTAGGACCACGCATAAGAACAAAGAATAATGACATATGAGTTTGTCGAGCATTTCCATCACCATTCAAATAAAGTCGCATACACATTTTGTATCCCGTCGATGAAGAATAAAAGGGTGGTGAATAGATTGATATTTGTCGTTCAGATTGAGCATCTCCTAAATATAAATATAATGACATGTAAACATGAAAAACAAAAACAAACTGACTTATTTTTTCTTGAACATTAGTTATTTTCCAAACGTACGTTCCATCATATGAAACACGTCCGTTATCATTGATTACTTGTTCTAATGATCTTAAATCTTCTCTTGAAAATTCTAGATTTTGTTGAGTTGCACTAATCGATGTATTTTCTTCCTCAACGCCTGTTTTCAACTGCACAGCGCGCTCCAATAATTCATGTACCTTTCCCATATCTTCAGTCGTTTCGTTGTTCAGTGCTTGAGTATCAGAGCCGAGTGAGAGAACAGCACGTTCGATTATATTCACAGTTTCAAGTAACGATGCATATGAAGAAGCATCGTCATTCGTATGCAAATCTGACGTGTTTTGCAAGTTATTCAATTGAGATTTCAACATTGTGACGATCTTCATTATTGATTCTTGATGCTGTTTACTACAATAATGACTAGATAATTCAGATCGAAGAATCTAAAAAAAACTTCAATCCAGATCACATATCAAATGGAGAAATGAAATAAGTCTACCTGCTGTTCACAGCCAAACTGTTTTAACACACAATCAACATAAAGATTTTCACATAATAAGACATGACATTCATCGAGATGTGCCTATAAATCAGATGTACTAGAGACACGAGGAATGAAAAAAAATATTTTACTTGATAGTTTTTCAAAACATCATTCCACTCGCAATAATAACAATTAATACGAATGGATTCCATATCACTGAGAAAACCTCGATCGCTAACGATGTCATTCGGTGATGTTTCTTTTTGACATTGTGAACATTGAACTGTAATTCTGTGCTCAGGTAAACATGATCGACAGATTCGATGTCCACAATTAACGAGTTGAACTGGATCTCTTAATATCATTGAACATGTTGGACAAATAAATTTCTTGTCGAGAATATTTTTATTTTTGGCGTCGAATCCAACCATAGTGTATTTTATTGATGATAAATTCAAATGATTAGTTTAAATATGAAATCTGAGTGGAATTTATTTGTGAAGATTAACAGGTTAACTGCAATGTTCGCTTTCGTTATCAGCAAAGTTGTTTTATCAATAATAAATATGCTTAGGTAAAAATGAAAATTCCTTGGAAATAAAATTAATCACGATTCAAATAAATTATTACTTCGAAAATGATTGCATCTTAAGAGTTTAAATAGTGTGACTGTTCAAATACTTATTAGTCATAAGTGGCCCATTAACTGTGTGAAAAACCCAGTGAATAATGTGTGTAGAAGTTTCATCATTTCTCTCCCATGCTGAGCTAAAAGATAAAACAGTCGATTTCATTGAATTAGTGAATTTTCGAAGGTTGTAAAGCTTTTAAATACGTCATAACGAATCAGAAAAATTCCTATTTAATCGACAAAAGAATTGAAGAGAATACTTGTACTTTAAAAGTATTCATGACTTCTAAATTGTACAATGATTTTACCCACTTTTCTCTAAATAAACTATTCATATCTTTCTTAAAATTCACATCCAGAAAAGAAAAACCATTGTCGTATTAAGCAAGTAGCGCTCATCGTAGGGATTCGCTAACCCTTTTCTGAAAGACGTTCATTATGCTCACTTTCGAGCATACGAACAGGTCGTAGTGAAGTGGAGAGGAGAACTAGAACAACACACTTCCTGCTGCTCGAACGGATGATTTAGTTTAGCGTCAAAGTGAATCGTCTTAAGTTAGTGTAAGATAGGTCAGTAAGGATTTTCGATTTCATACTGAAACTAGAAATTCTTTAAGCTTCTCTAATCTTATTCGAAAAGATCACTGTTGTCTATCTCATTTTATCTCAGTTTGATATTTGAAACTGCTTATGGTGACAAATTATATTACAAAATATAAATACTGAATCGGATTTTTTCAGTATCTTTCTCTTCCACTAGTAGCAAACCAATATATCGAATAGGTAAAATAATGTGAATGTAAAATAATTCTTGATAAAACAAAACTACTTACACGCAAATGTATTGAGGATTTTTTTCGCTTTGAAAGTATACGATGCATTCTCGCTGTATCTTAAATACTTGCTCTCTCCGCCTGTTACAAAATCAATCAAGCGTTCGATTGTGGGTAATTTCCCGTTATTTTACACTTGAATGGCTCATCTAAATCGATACAGTATGGTTATCTCTGATTGACTATTTTCTTTCGCGCATTAGTCACCACAATTTCATCTATGAAATAAGTAACGGAAACTATGGGCTTCGTCTATAACCCTCAACTTTTTTTACATAGAAATGTGATGCAATCCACGAGATATTCCCATCTCAACGTCATTTGTTTTTCTCTAATATACCCAAAACATTGTTGTAATGATTTCATGTTTCTTTATACGTAAAAACTGTTGAAAACATCAGAAAAATCACAATTAGAAAGCCTACTGTTTACTCTAAGGTACCAAGCATAAATAAGAAAGCATTATTATTCAGAATTAGCATCATATTCATGCTCAGTGTCTAAAAACAAGGTTTTCATGAATTTTCAAACAAAATTCGTTACTAGTTAAATTTACTAATAGTAGTGAAACTTGGTTTCCGTGAAAAACATAAGGTAATATTTGAGTTCTCCAACTCAAATTACCTAGGATGCAGCAATGTTGAGATCATTAATGGTCAAAATAATGTGCTTTTCGCAGCTGAAATCTTATTGACATGGGACAGACAAACTTTGTGCGTTTTTAGAACGAATTTTTCCAATATAACTCTTTCTTTCAGAAAAGGAAATTAACGAATTTATTTTACAATAACAATCTTGGCTAAAAATCCATATATGTATATAAAACTAAAAACGTAGTCATTCTCATGCACCGATGCCATCATATCACTCGGGAAATTACCATATATTCGGAATTGTGGTTTTCTCAATTCACCCAAGAATCACATTCCGATCTTGTCATAGATTCAAAATAAAAGATAATTTAGCTACATCTAGACATAGAAATAAATTGTAGTAACCAAAATTTCGAATAGATGATACTGCGTCTACGAATTCACCATATCATTCGTCAACAGATTTCGCAATTGCAATTCCAAAGTTGACATTAATATGGAGCGTAACCATCAAACTAAATCATTCTATTGGCATTAGTGCATTTTCAGAACAATTTTTTAATGGATCTTATTTTTAGCGGCATTCATTAGGTTGCTGACTGAACTCAGTCTCACGATCCGCATCATCCGTTGTCTCATGTGATTGCCGATCATTTGTTCGTAATTCAAACCTTTGACGTTGCTCTTCAATTGCTTCTTCGCATAATTTTTGGTCAATAAAAGTTTCCCGTATTTTAGTTGGTAAACCTGGATTCAAACTTATTGCATAAGGTATTAAATCTTGAGGCATATCACGAAAGTCAACCATGATCTTAATAAACATTGTATCATCACGTACATATGGATTTCCTTCTTGTTGAATCATTGCTAATCGAAAGAATTTCGGTATGCCGATAGGAATGTTCATGTCTGACTGTGGTTTTCCAAAGCTGCTCGATTGAATACCAGGACCAAATGAATCAATAAAATGATCTCGTTGTAATACTTGATCGTATAGACAAAATATGATCTTATAGTCAAATGGAAACTTCAGTATATTATCGTAAGAACCACGCATAAGAACAAAGAATAATGACATATGAGTTTGTCGACCATTTCCATCACCATTCAAATACAAGCGAGCTCGCATTTTATATCCAGTTGGTGAGGAATAAAATATTGGTGAATCAATTGATGTTCCTCGTTGCGATTGAGCAATAGCTGAAACATAACAGAAGAATATCAGGTAAAGAATCGAAGAGGATTATAAAATACTCATTTGTTCCCTGAAATGTGGTATTTTCCAAATTAATGTTCCATCATATGAGACATGTTGCATACCTTCGACACTTAATTTGAGAGTTGAATAATCCTGCTTCAATGACTCAAGTGATGTTTGTAATCGAACTGATTCGCTGCAAAGTCGTTGTGTATCATTATTCAATGTTTGTATACTACTTGCAAGTACATTGATAGTTTCATAGATTTCTTGCATTTGTGAACTTAAATTTTCCGTTGACCCACTTGTAGTGCCACTTTGTTCCATATCAACATCCATTCCAGATGGTCTATCAACTTGTTCAGCTGATGATCCTGTTGCCATACGATGAACAGCATTTATTATTGTTTTTTGATGAATATCAGTCAAATAGTGTTTTTCTAAGTCTACACGTAATATCTTAAAAATCAATGATTTATTTCAAATTTGATTCTCGATAAATAGTGTGTTAACTAACTGAGTGAAGACATCCAAGGCGTTCAAGTGGACAAGGTACAGTCATTTTCGTACATTCTTTTTGTTTATGTTGATCTAATGCGTTTGCTGACGTGAATACTTGTTGACAAAATTCACATATTGGATTTGGATGTGCTTGACTTAGATGTGTCTAGAAGAGTATATCGAATTAATTTTTATATGATTCGTTTTAATCAAATGATTTACATCATAATCTTTGAATTTTCCAGACCAGTCGCACATTGAACATTGAATTAATATTTGTTTCATGTCATTTCGAAAACCTCTATCAGGCATAATCTAGAACAAAATATACATGTTTCTGTGGTTAAATGAGTAAAAAATGAATGAAACAAACCTCATCCTTGTGTGTTTTTTCCGAACATTCAGCACACTTGATCTGTTCGCTAATGAAAAATAAAAGAAATCATTTGTTTGAATAATATAATTTGTTTGTTGATTTTTACCTTTCATCGACGATGATGCAGTCTTTACATTGTCGATGGCCACACGCTAATTGAAATGGTTCACGAAAGAGCAAGGAACACACTCGACATATATATAAAATACTAATTTCGGCTTTGTTTTTAACATTATATCCAACCATTCCTATGCAAAAGAGCCATTTTGCTTATTTAGATTCTGTATCAAGTGTGATACAATATGGAAATGTTTTCTCATAAGATAATTTATTATTTTACGAACTATATGAACGTTAAAAATCATTTTATATAACTATTTTTTTAAAATAATTCGAAAGGTAGGAATATTGGGAAAAAAATAGAGGTCACTATGACCTGGCGATTATAAATTTGCTTAGAGACTCAATTTATATGCGCCTTTTTTTATCTGCTAATAAAAATAATTCGATACATTTTTTGTTTATTTCTAACATTTATTTTGAAATATGACGAATGAGATTTCTTTTCTATCGTCTTCATTCGATGGTACTACAAAAAATCTGATGAATACTGACTATCAAGCAACGAATCTCAATGAGAAATCACCAACAACTTGTTTCACATTGTCGATTGGTGATAATCGACATTTTGGTGAACCGAATCTTTCAAAATCATTACAAACGACAGAAGAATCAGATCATGAAAAAGGTGATCGAATTCGTACCGTCAATGAAATTAAAACTAGCAGAAATAAATTAAGAAAAACCAAGGACAAGAATAAGAAGAAGAAGAAAGTTGTGAAAAGAAATTCAAAGAAACGAACGAAAACGAAGAAAAAAGTATGTAAAAAAACATTGAAATCTCGCAACTATCGACGACGAAAACAACTAACAAACAAACGTACATCAATCGATTCGGATCAACAAGTTCAAAACTCATTGAACCTATCGAAACCTATTGACTGGTTCTCACTAATCATGCCGGAAGTAGATAGTTCAGGTACTTAAATATCTTCTTAAAACGAAAAAAATCTCTACTCAATCAAACACTAGTAAAAACTCAAATAAAACAACAACTACAGCAATCAAATTTCCGATTAATCATTCAGCCAATAAGTGGTGAGTAAAAAGTTTTGGGAAGTGTGAGTGTGTCCTATGATGTCAAGAAAAATAAAAAATATTTTGTTTATTTCTCTTCCGAATCTATACTTCCGTTCTGACTCATTATAGAACCAACAAATTTTGTTCCGAAAATTGAAATAAATCCTAATTCAGCAAAGAAAGCAAAAGGACAAACACGTCGATATATAATTTTAAAGAAGAAAAAAACTCGCAAACACCTTAAACAATCTCGATCGAAACGTCAAAAAAAGATCTCTCGATGTACAACGACTACATCGAGTGAGTTTCTCAGCCAACTTTCAGAAATCTGTTTTATTTGTTATCAAATTATATCATCTGCATGTGTTTTTTTAGTTCGAATGGCAGAAAAAGATGATCGAAAATCGTCTAAGTTCAGTGATAAGTCTTCATTATTATCTGTTGCAATGCCTCTGACAAGATGTAGTGCCGAGTTAACCAGCAAAAATAATAATAGCAACCGAAAACGTTTTAAACATCGTAGAAATAATTGGAAAAGATCAAAGTAGTTTCAATCATGGTAATAAAAGAATATATTCGATATTATTGTGTTTAAATTTATGAATAAATATTGGTAATAGACAGAATAAAAGGTTTTGTGAAATTCCCTCGACTGTAAGGAGGGTCATATGAAAAAAATTAAATGAGTTTGTTGGTTTGTTTGTTTGTGCCGGGTCAAAAAAATTAAATGAGTTTGTTGGTTTGTTTGTTGGTTTGTTGGTTTGTTGGTTTGTTTGTTGGTTTGTTTGTTGGTTTGTTGGTTTGTTGGTTTGTTGGTTTGTTGGTTTGTTGGTTTGTTGGTTTGTTTGTTGGTTTGTTTGTTGGTTTGTTGGTTTGTTGGTTTGTTGGTTTGTTGGTTTGTGTCGGGTCAAACATTTAGCCTTACTTTTATAAAGTTTGACCAAAGGTAATGGACCATGGAGAATCTGAATCCGAAGTCAAAAGTTCAAAATTTTGAAATCGATTTTGTGAGTTAGGGATGAGGTTTTCGAAGGAAATATTGAAATTTTATAAAGTTTGACCAAAGGTAATCGATCATGAGGAATCCGAATCTGCTGTCAGAATTGAAAAATGTAGAAATATGATTTCTATGTCTTAACACAGGTTTCTGCTATCGCGTATCCATTAACCTGTAGTACTGAGCTATTGTTTCTCTTATTGACTACATCTTTGTGATGGAAATATGGAAATCGTCTCAGGTATATTGATTGTATCCGCTTGCGTTTAGGAACTAACTAAGGACAAGGAGAGACGAAACGGGAGTGGCGGCCCGAAGGGACGCCGACGACCGATGAGGAACGACTTGATATAGGGACAACAGAAATGACTACTATAGAAACAAGGGCTTTCTTTGCGGAAAATTTGAGTTAATTAATGAGATTATCAACAGTTGTCAATTTTGTGGTACTGAGAGCTAAACGATGTTAAGGATTTCATGAAGTTTGTCAACAACCCAGGTCAACCACAAAAAACATCGGTTTTAGAAACTCGTAATAGATCACAAATGATAGTTCGAACTAACTCGTACTCTAGATAATTGAGATAGGAGAGTCTCAATTAATAAGTAGATATTCAAAATTTTCAATTGAGCATTTTCGACTAAAAATTGGGTATGTTTTAAAACTGACGATTTTTCAAAATTTTGAACTGCGTATTGATCATTAGAAGGTTCATATTTTGAAAAAATGTAAATTTTTCATATGGTGTGATTATGTTACATCAGATATGACGTTTCCGACTCTATTGCTGTATTTAGAAAACTATAAAGTGATCCTTCTCAGATAGATATAATCATTTAGACCTAGCTATTCGATAACTACCTATGCTTGAGTCGAGAAAATGTGGCAGCTCGAGTCGGAAGTGGCGGACCGTAGGGACGCCGACTACCGACGAGGTGCTGCCCATATATGATGTATGATGAAACTTTATCACTCTTATACGTATAGTCCATGATTTTTAATTGAAAGTTTATATGCGCTCACACTAACACATTCAGTCGAGGGCCAAGTGAATCGACTCTCGATGAACGTTACTTGTTAAATAATTGTATTGTAATTTACATTCATAAGTCTAGACATAAAACTGGAGAAATAAAAACGTTTCTTTTTCATTTATCTGCTTCTTTCATTGTAATTTAACGGATATATCGAGTCTCGTGAATCATAATTGGTTTTGTATAAGAAATAAGTATCGTCCATACACATAACACAATTTCCATGAGAATAAAATGATATGTCTAACAAAAAATCTACTTATGAAATAAACTTAGACTATAATATTTATTACTCCTGTGAGTATGTGAAATAATTTGTATAAAAACTACATCTTAACACATTTTCTTAGATGATTTTCGAATAAAACTATTTCTTATTTGAAAAAGGACGTCCTTATTCAAAATTAACATCTATCATCTTACTATTAACTATTTCTTATTTTATATATACTAAATCAATTTCGTAAAAGCCAATTGAAATTGCATACCTATCTCATAAAATTTTAATATTTCCAATATTAATAGAATCAAAAATATTGACCAAGCTTATTGTGTTAATCGAATAACACTAAAAGAAAAACATATAATTTATTTCAAGAATAATCAATCGCTTTTCATTCTTCTACACTGATTAAATCGATAATTGACTTCATCGTTACTATTCAAAAGACCTTGATTCGTTTGAGCGATTAACCCTTTCAATCCGACAGGGACATGTCATTTTTTGTCTACTACGAAATACTCTGTGTTTCTGCTTATTTTATATATAGTTTAATGTATGAAGAATCAGCTATATTTTATGATTTGGTGTAGGAATCTTTTACTACATATCTTGGAAAATTTCACTATGCAATATCCTACCTTTGAATTTCGAAGCCAAAGAAAAATATTATATGTTGGAAAAAACCGAACGTATATAAATAATGAGTCATCATACACACTGAAGCAAGCAGGAATCTTCCAAACATATCACATATAATAAATTCGTATATCAATAGATGTCGCAATAATGTTATCGATTATTGTATAGTGAAATAACTGAACCATCTTCTTCATGTAATTTGTATAGTCACAACTGTTATTTTTTAATCAAATATCTTCAGTTATAGTGAAATATCTAAAGCAAAATCAATATCTTAGCAACTCCGTTGCTTGTCTTGTTTTGAATGCAATTGCTTTTCTTCGTGCTCGTTAAAAAACACGTTATTTGTTTTCTTGAGGGTTCAAAACTATTTTTTATTATTGACACGAAAATAAAATACGATATATAAAGCTTGTTTAGTACTGAAAAAAAAGAAAGCAGCTAAGAAAGTTTAAACATTAACTGCATGATTATCTGATGATAACTTTCGACGTTCTTGAAAATCTTCATGGTTCGATTCTCGATCATTTTTAGCTGTATTTATATCAACAAAATTGAATCGAAATTGTGTCGATGTACTTATATAAAATAATGGTATCCAAATAACAGATGATTTAGCAAAACATGCACAATAGAATGTAATCAATGGTGAAACAGCATCATCTTTGCCACGAAATGCAGAAACAAAGAATATGATCGCATAAGGTGTCCAGGTAAATATAAAACCGGCTGTCGTGATAATAATACCTTATAATTAAAAAATGACATAAAATATTCATGATCGTCTACGTATCAAAAAATAATTACTTTTTATAATACGTTGTTCCATTTCAATTCGTTTACGATTGAACATAGTTTTTTGACCATGTTTTATTTTCTTTTGTATCTGTTTTAAACTAATAAACGCTATTGTATTTGATAGGATAATAATTAATAAAGGAATGAGATAGACAGCGAAGAAAAGAAACAATGTAAATGATACATAGGAAAATCGACGATCATACCAATTAATACAACATGATGTTCGAGCTCCCTAAAACAAACAGGAACGATTTGTTTTCTTAGTTAGAACATATCGATACCAACTTCCATAACATATTCATTCCAACCGAGTATTGGCAATATCGACCAAATAAAAGCCAAAAGAACAACAAAACATGAAACAATCACCGATTTCCGTACCTAAAATAAGTTAATTTTCAAAGAAAAATGTATAGATAAATGCTTCATTTTACCGTTACTCGATTTGCAGCAAATGGCCGTACTAGAATATAACATCGACTTAAACTAACAACACATAATAAATAAGAACTCGAACATCCATAGAGAAATGCGATTGCTGCACTTAGTTGACATCCTCGACGTTGGTACAACCATCGACAATAAACTGATGATGTACCTGTCAATGGTAAAATCGTACACGATGCAAATAAGCCCATAATTGATATAAATAAAATGTAAATATTCGGTGATGAACGAAGAACTTTGTG
>Ga0209952_1002747_pt1 | contig 12884 bp, 14 predicted proteins | sample ThiBiot_750_biof_2_FD_183951 | JGI IMG/M metagenome (GOLD analysis project Ga0209952, IMG submission 183951) | Wastewater bioreactor microbial communities from Cape Town, South Africa - Thiocy_cont_750_biof (SPAdes) | ecosystem: Engineered > Bioreactor > Thiocyanate-remediating >...
TGACCTTCGAGACCCGCGCGGGGCTGATCAATTGCTGGCAAGGACCGGCGGCCGATCTCTACACGGTCGATATGGGCGCGCCGAAGTTCGGCTGGCAGGACATTCCGCTGGCGGAAGAGTTTCGCGACACCCGCTACATCGAATTGCAGATCGGGCCGATCGACAAGCCGATCCTGCATTCGCCGTCGGTCGTCAGCATGGGCAACCCGCACGCGATCTTCTGGGTGGACGACATCCACGCCTACGATCTCGAACGGCTCGGGCCGCTGTTAGAAAACCATCCGATCTTTCCGGAGCGCGCCAACATCACGCTGGCGCATATCGTCGATCGCGATCACATCGTGATGCGCACCTGGGAGCGCGGCGCGGGTCTCACGAAGGCGTGTGGCTCGGCGGCCTGCGCCACGGCGGTGGCGGCGGCGCGGCTGAAGCGCACCGGCCGCATTGTGAACATGACCTTGCCCGGCGGCGAACTCACCATCGAATGGCGCGAGAGTGACGATCATGTGCTGATGACGGGGCCGGCGGCGTTCGAATACGAAGGCCGCTTCGACCCGTCGCTGTTCGCACCAGCTGCCTGATATGGGCGTCGACGTCGTCACCTTCGGCTGCCGGCTCAATGCGTTCGAGTCCGAAGTGATTCGCCGCGAGGCGGAAGGGGCCGGCATTGACGATGTCGTGGTCATCAACAGTTGCGCGGTCACCAACGAGGCGGTGGCGCAGGCGCGGCAATCGATCCGCAAGCTGAAGCGCGAGCGACCTGATGCGCGCATCGTCGTCACCGGTTGCGCCGCGCAGACGCAAGCCGCGATGTTCGCGGCAATGCCCGAGGTCGCGCGTGTCGTCGGCAACGACGACAAGCTGCACGGCGCGGCGTGGCGCGAAACACGCATGGCGTTGGATCGTGCGGCCGATTTCGGCGTTTCGAGCGAAGAAAAGATTGCCGTCGCCGATATCATGGCGGTGCGCGAAATGGCGCCGCATCTGATTGACGGATTCCAGACAGGCCTGCCGCGTGTGTTCGTGCAGGTGCAGAACGGCTGCGACCATCGCTGCACCTTCTGCATCATTCCCTACGGACGCGGCAATTCGCGCTCGGTGCCGATGGGTGGCGTGATCGATCAGGTGCGCGCGCTGGTGGAGCGCGGGCATGCCGAGATCGTGCTGACCGGCGTCGATCTCACTAGTTACGGCGCGGACCTGCCCGGCTCGCCCAGGCTCGGCACGCTGGTGAAACGTATCCTCAGGTATGTGCCTGCGTTGCGGCGGCTGCGCATCTCGTCGATCGATTCCATCGAAGCGGATCGCGACCTGCTCGATGCCATCGCGAGTGACGAGCGGTTGATGCCGCATCTGCACCTGTCGTTGCAGGCCGGCGACGACATGATTTTGAAGCGGATGAAGCGGCGGCATTCGCGCACTGACGCGATCGCCTTCTGCGACGAGGTGCGGCGGCTGCGGCCGGATATCGTGTTCGGCGCGGATATCATCGCCGGATTCCCGACTGAGACGGAGGACATGTTTGCGCGCTCGCAGTCATTGGTGGAAGACTGCGGCCTGACGTTCCTGCACGTCTTTCCCTATTCGCCGCGCCCCGGCACGCCGGCGGCGCGAATGCCGCAGGTCGATGGGCGCACCATCAAGGAACGCGCAAAGCGCCTGCGCGCCACCGGCGAAGCAGCGTTGCGGCGACGGCTCGATACAGAGATCGGCGCGACGCGGAGCGTACTGATCGAAAGCGCGACCCAAGGCCGCACCGAACATTTCGTCCCGGTGGCGATTGCTGGCGGCGTGGCAGGTGAAGTGCGTGCGATGACGGTGGCAGGTCACGACGGCGCGCGGTTGATCGCTTAAGCGTCATGCCCGCGAAGGCGGGCATCTAGTAACCTCCGACATCGACCCCTCCATCGTCATGGCCGGGCTTGTCCCGGCCATCCACGCCTTCCTTGCCGCGATACCGTTCAAGACGTGGATGCCCGCGACAAGCGCGGGCATGACGCGCTGAAACGATGTCGCTCGCAATGACGATCAACTACTCCCCGTTCCACCCGCACGCTTTCAGCCGCTCGTGCAGATGCAGCGGTGCAGGCGCGACGACGCGCACCGGCGGCTTGTTTTTCGACAGCGGAATCACGATCTCGCGCGCGTGCAGGTGCAGCGACGGTTCGCCGAAGCGTGGGCCGTTGCCATAGATATTATCGCCGACGATGGGCCAACCGCTCGCCGCGCAATGCACGCGCAACTGATGGGTGCGGCCGGTGACCGGTTCGAGCGCGAGCCATGTCAGCCCGTCGCCGCGCCCCAGCACTGTCCAGTTGGTCAGCGCCGGTTGCCCTTCTGGGTCGGGCTTCTGCCACCAGCCGCGTTCGGCGTTGAGGCGGCCGAGCGGAATGTCGATGACGCCCGCATCTTCAAGCGGGCCGCCTTCGACCACGGCCCAGTAGGTCTTGTCGATCTTGCCGTGCTTGAACAGCAGTCCCAGCGAGGCCGTGGCCTTGCGGTGGCGTCCGAGCACCAGACAACCGGAGGTGTCGCGATCGAGCCGATGCGCCAGCACCGGCGGGCGCGGCAGGCCGAAGCGCAGCGCGTCGAACGAATCTTCGAGATTCGCGCCGCCTTTCGGCCCGCGATGCACCGGCAATCCGGCGGGCTTGTCGATCACCAGCATCAGGCCATCGCGATGCAGGACGCGGGCCACAATATCGTCGGCGCTGAGGTGTGGCGTATCCATGGCGGGGAAGGTGTCTTTCGTTTGTGGCGCAAAGTGTTTAGAGCATTCCCGCTATGAGCGACAACAATCCTGACCAACCGAAACAGAGCTGGTGGCGCCGGCTTTCCAGCGGCCTCAAGCGCACCTCGGCCTCATTGGGAACCGCGGTCGCGGATCTGGTGGTCCGCCGCAAGCTTGACCGCGCCATGCTCGAGGATATCGAGGACGTGCTGCTGCGCGCCGATCTCGGTTCCGATGTGGCGGCGCGGATTTCCGCTGCGGTGGGCCATGGCCGCTACGACAAGGCGATCTCCGCCGACGAGGTCAAGGGTGTCGTTGCCACCGAAGTCGAGAAGGTGCTGACGCCGGTGGCGAAGCCGCTGGTGGTCGAGCCTGCGCAAAAGCCGTTCGTGATCCTGATGGTCGGCGTCAACGGCTCCGGCAAGACCACCACCACCGGCAAGCTCGCCTCGCGCTTCGCGGCGGAAGGCCGCAAGGTGATGCTGGCTGCGGGCGACACGTTTCGCGCGGCGGCCATCGAGCAATTGAAGGTGTGGGGCGAGCGCACCGGCGCGCCGGTGATCGCGCGGCCGCAGGGCTCTGATGCCGCCGGCCTCGCTTTCGATGCGCTCACGGCGGCGAAGACCGAGGGCAGTGACGTGCTGCTGATCGATACCGCCGGCCGCTTGCAGAACAAATCCGAACTGATGAGCGAACTCGAGAAAGTCATCCGCGTGATGCGCAAGGTCGATGCCACGGCGCCGCACGCGGTGCTGCTGGTGCTCGATGCGACGGTAGGACAGAATGCGCTGTCGCAGGTCGAGGCGTTCCACCGTACCGCCGGCGTCACCGGTCTCGTGATGACGAAACTCGATGGCACCGCGCGCGGCGGCATCCTCGTGGCGCTTGCGGAGAAGTATAAGCTGCCGGTGCATTTCATCGGCGTCGGCGAAGGCGTTGACGATCTGTCGCCGTTTACCGCGGCGGATTTCGCCAAGGCGATTGCGGGAATCGAGAGCTGAGCATGGACAAGAAGCAGCCGCATCCGATGTTCAAGCTGGCGACCGAACTCGGGCCGCTGCTGATCTTTTTCTTCGCCAATGCCAAATTCAACCTGTTCGTCGCGACCGGCGCGTTCATGGTGGCGATTGTCGTGGCGCTGGTCGCCTCATGGATGGTGACGCGGCATATCCCGGTGATGGCACTGGTCACCGGCGTCATCGTGCTGGTGTTCGGTACGCTGACCCTGGTGCTGCACGACGAGACTTTCATCAAGGTCAAGCCGACCATCATCTACGGCCTGTTCGCTGCGGTGCTCGGCGGCGGGTTGTTGTTCGGCCGCTCCTTCATCGCCATCCTGTTCGATCAGATGTTCAACCTGACGCCGGAAGGCTGGCGCAAACTCACCTTGCGCTGGACATTTTTCTTCGTCGCCATGGCGTTGTTGAACGAAGTGATCTGGCGCACGCAGACCACCGACTTCTGGGTCGCCTTCAAGGCGTTCGGCGTGATTCCGATCACCATGGTGTTCGCGATGCTGCAAATGCCGCTGGTGAAGCGCTACAGTTGCGAGCCCGCGACGCTGGAATCCAGCGACGCACGCGAGGGTGATATCGGGAAGAGTTGAGGCGAGGCTCGATAGAGGCGCTCTCTCCAACTCGTCATGGCCGGATTTATTCCGGCCATCCACGCCTTGGCGGCGTGGCGATAAGGAAGACGTGGATGGCCGGGACACAGGCGAGCAAAGCGACGCCGTTCTTCGAACGGCTGCGCCCGGCCATGACGGAAACCACTGGTCCGTTATGACCCCGCCTTCAGCGCCTTCTCGATCTCGACCTTCAGCACCTTGTCGATGTTCTCCGGCGTGATCGCGCCGATCAGCTTGTAGGCGATCTTGCCGTCGCGGCCGACGATGAAGGTTTCCGGCACGCCGTAGACGCCCCATTCGATCGCGGCGCGGCCGTTGACGTCCACCCCCACATGGCTGAACGGATTGCCGTAGCGGCCGAGGAAGCGCCGTGCGTTGTCGGCCTTGTCCTTGTAGTTGATGCCGACGATCTGGATGCGCGTGTCGCCGGCGAGCGCGGTGAGCAGCGGCGCTTCCTCGTGGCACGGCACGCACCACGAGGCCCAGACGTTCACAAGACTGACCTTGCCCTTGAAGATGTCCGGCGCGATGCCCGGCACCGCCGCGCCGTTGCGTGTCAGCTCGTCGAGCGCGGGCAATGTGGTTTGCGGCGCAGGGCGTCCGATCAGCGCCGAGGGAATCCGCGAGACGTCGCGGTCGCCGAGCCGCACCCAGAACAGCGCTGCCAGCGCCGCGAAGGCGACGAGCGGCAGTGCCATCAGCCAGCGCCGTTTCGGCGGCGCCGTGTCGCGCGACGTTTCGCTCATGACAGGTCCGCCGCGCCGCGGCCGGAACGGCGCGTCACGCCGCTGGCCTCGAGTTCGCGCAGCCGCGCGCGCTGCTGGCGATAGTCGAGCGCGATCCAGCCGATCAGGATCAGCACCACCAGTGCCACCAGCAGGTAGGACCACACGATGAAGGAGGCGTAGGGACCGAGCGACATCGGATCAGGCTCGCGGCTGGCTGGCTTGCTGCATTTGCAGCGCGCGGACGCGGCGGCGCAAAATCTCGTTACGCATGGCGGCGAGATGCAGCGTGATGAACAATAGCGAGAACGCCACCGCCATCACCAGCAAGGGAATCAGGAATGCCTTGTCGAGCGTCGAGCCGCCCATGCGCAGCACCGAGGCGGGTTGATGCAGCGTGTTCCACCAGTCGACGGAAAACTTGATGATCGGAATGTTGATCGCGCCGACCAATGTGAGCACCGCGGCGGCGCGCGCCGCGCGCGAGGGATCTTCCACCGCGCGCCACAGCGCGATCAGGCCGAGATACATCAGGAACAGGATCAGCACCGAAGTCAGCCGCGCGTCCCATTCCCAATAGGTGCCCCACATCGGCCGGCCCCACAGCGAGCCGGTGACCAGCGCGAGAAAGGTGAAGGCTGCCCCGATCGGCGCCGCCGCCTTGGCCGAGACGTCGGCGAGCGGATGCCGCCACACCAGCGTGCCGAGCGCGGAAAGGCTCATCACGCCCCACACGAACATCGACAGCCACGCGTTCGGCACGTGGATAAACATGATCTTGACGGTCGCGCCCTGCTGGTAGTCGTCCGGCGCCATCGCCGACTGATAGAGGCCGACGGCGAGCAGAATGGCGGTCGCCGCCGCGAGCCACGGCAGGATTTTGCCCGTCAGCGACAGGAACCGGGTCGGATTGGCGAGGTCGATCAGCGTCATGGCTGTCCTGATAGTCGCCGCGCGCCCGGCAGGCAATGCGCCCAAGGTGTGTTTCCTCCAGAGCCGTTTCCGTTCCGATCAAATCGGAACGGGGCTCTAGGCTCTTGTTTCGACGCGTTTTCTTTGCGCGAACCGGTAGCCACTTCGCTCGAAAACGCTTTGGCCTCCGCGAGAGTTGATAGGGGAAATGCCTGCATTGTCAGTCGAGTCCGTGCCGCAGGCTGGCGGCAGCGGCCAGCGGGCCGATGACGAGGCCGGCAAGCGACAGCGCAAAGAGGATCGAGAGCGGCGCGCCGAAGCCGGCGGGCTCCAGCACGGCGGCGTTGGAGGCGGCGACGCCGAAGATCAGCACCGGGATCGACAGCGGCAGCACCAGCACCGCCAGCAGCAGGCCGCCACGCCGCAGTGCCACTGCCAGCGCCGCGCCGATCATGCCGGTGAAGGTGAGCGCCGGTGTGCCCGCCAAGAGCGTCAGCGCCACCGCCATGGTGGCGTCGCCATCGAGATTGAGCAGCAAACCGAGAATGGGGGTTGCGACAATCAGCGGCAGCCCGGCCACCAGCCAGTGCGCGACGGCCTTGGTGAGGCAGACCAGTTCGAGCGGGGTGCGGCTCATGGTCAGGAGATCGAGCGAGCCGTCGTCGTGGTCGGCGGCGAACAGCCGGTCCAGCGTCAACAGGCTCGCCAGCAGCGCGCCGAGCCACAGGATGGCGGGGCCGAGCTTCTTCAACAGTGCGAGGTCCGGGCCGACCGCGAACGGCATCAGCACCACCACGATCAGGAAGAACAGCACGCCGATCAGCGCGCCGCCGCCAATGCGCAGCGCCACCTGGATGTCGCGGCGGAGCAGGGCAATCAGCGCCGTCATGATGCGTGGCTCTGTTGCGCACACGGATGGTGCGGTGATTGTGGCTCACCCCCACCCCCGCCCCCTCCCCACAAGGGGGAGGGGAGCAGAGGAATCGTGGCGCACACGGAGCGCTCCCTCCCCCCTTGTGGGGGAGGGTTGGGGAGGGGGGTGGCAAGGAACGCAGGCGCTACCGTCACGACACCCGCTCCCCGATTCGCAATTCGCGCGCCGCGATACCGAGCGGCAGGTGCGTTGCGGCCACGATGACGCCGCCGCCGGCGAGATGATCGCGCATCAGGTCGGCCATCATCGCCTGCCCGTTGGTGTCGAGCGAAGAGGTCGGCTCATCGAGCAGCCAGATCGGCCGCTTCACTGCGAGAAGGCGGGCGATCGACAGCCGCCGCCGCTGTCCCGCCGACAGATAGGCCGCCGGAAGCTGCGCGATATGATCGAGCCCGACCGCGTTCAGCGCGGTATCGATGTCGGTGGCCTCGCCGCCAAGCGCGGCGCGCCAGAAGGCGAGGTTTTCCGTCACGCTCAGCGCCGATTTCAGGGCATCGCGATGGCCGAGATAGTGCGCCTGTTCCGCGGGGGAGAGATCGTCGTCGCCGCCTGCGAAAGTCACTTGTCCGCCGGCCGGCGCGATCAGCCCGGCGATCAGCCGCAGCAGCGAGGTCTTGCCCGCGCCATTGGCGCCGACCACTGCCAGCGGTTCGCCGGCGTCGGCGGTGAAATCGAGGCGAGCGAAGATTTCGCGCCCGCCCCGCACGCATCTGAGTTGGCTTCCGGTGAGCCGCATCACTGCACGTTCCATGATTTTGCGGCTCTTCTATCTCACACCGTCAAACAACCGATGGTCGGTGTGGCGGCGCTGCTAGAAACATTCTATAAGCCCGGTCTTGATGCAGCACACAATGCGCGCCTGCAAGCCAGTCGGCTCCGCTTCGATGGTGTTTTAATACCACTCGCCAGGTGTCCGTCACGAAAAATTGGGATTGCTCCACATGACCTCGCTCGACAGCTTCAAATGCCGGAAAACCCTCAAGGTCGGCACCAAGACCTACATCTATTACAGCCTGCCGACGGCCGAGAAGAACGGCCTCAAGGGAATTTCGCGGCTGCCCTATTCGATGAAGGTGCTGCTGGAGAATCTGCTGCGCAACGAGGACGACCGTACCGTCAAGAAGGCTGACATCCTCGCCGTCGTGAAGTGGATGAAGAAGCGCGCGCTGGAGCACGAAATCGCCTTCCGCCCGGCGCGGGTGCTGATGCAGGATTTCACCGGTGTGCCGGCGGTGGTCGATCTCGCCGCGATGCGCAACGCGATGCAGGCGCTGGGCGGCGACGCCGAGCAGATCAACCCGCTGGTGCCGGTCGATCTCGTCATCGATCACTCGGTGATCGTCAACTTCTTCGGTGACAACAAGGCGTTCGGCAAGAACGTCGCCGAGGAATACAAGCAGAACCAGGAACGCTACGAATTCCTCAAGTGGGGCCAGGGCGCGTTCTCGAACTTCTCCGTGGTGCCGCCGGGCACCGGCATCTGCCATCAGGTCAATCTCGAATATCTCGCGCAGACGGTGTGGACCCGTAAGGAGAAGATGACCGTCGGCAAGAAGACCGGCACTTTTGAAGTCGCCTATCCAGACACGCTGGTCGGCACCGATTCGCACACCACCATGGTCAACGGTCTCGCCGTGCTCGGCTGGGGCGTCGGCGGCATCGAGGCGGAAGCCGCGATGCTCGGCCAGCCGCTGTCGATGCTGCTGCCGGAAGTGGTCGGCTTCAAGCTCAAGGGCAAGCTGCGCGAAGGCGTCACCGCTACGGACCTCGTGCTCACCGTGACCCAGATGCTGCGCAAGCTCGGCGTGGTCGGCAAGTTCGTCGAGTTCTACGGCTCGGGTCTCGATTCGATGTCGGTGGCCGACAAGGCGACCATCGGCAACATGGCGCCGGAATACGGCGCGACCTGCGGCTTCTTCCCGATCGATGCCGCCACCATCGATTATCTGAAGACGTCGGGCCGCAAGCCGGCACGCGTTGAACTGGTCACGAAGTACGCCAAGGCGCAGGGCCTGTTCCGCACCGCTAATTCGCTGGACCCCGTGTTCACGCACAAGCTGGTGCTCGACCTCGCCGACGTGGTGCCGTCGATGGCCGGTCCGAAGCGGCCGGAAGGGCGCGCGGCGCTGGAGACCATTCCCAGCGGATTCAGTGCGGCGATGGACACCGAGTACAAGAAGGCAAGCGATATCGCGAGCCGCTACACCGTCGAAGGCCGCAACTTCGACATCGGCCATGGCGACGTGGTGATCGCCGCCATCACCTCCTGCACCAATACCTCGAATCCCAACGTTTTGATTGCGGCCGGTCTGCTGGCGCGCAAGGCGGCGGCCAAGGGCCTCACCGCGAAGCCGTGGGTGAAGACTTCGCTGGCGCCGGGCAGCCAGGTGGTCGCCGAATATCTCGCCAACTCCGGCTTGCAGAAAGACCTCGACGCGGTCGGCTTCAACCTCGTCGGTTTCGGCTGCACCACCTGCATCGGCAACTCCGGCCCGCTGGCGCCGGAGATTTCCAAGTCGATCAACGATAACGGCATCGTCGCCGCCGCGGTCCTGTCGGGCAACCGCAACTTCGAAGGCCGCGTCTCGCCGGACGTGCAGGCGAACTATCTCGCCTCGCCGCCGCTGGTCGTCGCCCACGCGCTCGCCGGCACCGTGACCAAGGATCTCACCAAGGAGCCGATCGGCACCGGCAAGGACGGCAAGCCGGTTTACCTGCGCGACATCTGGCCGACCGCGCAGGAGATCAACGCCTTCATCAAGAAGTACGTCACCTCGCAGATCTTCAAGAAGAAGTATGCCGACGTGTTCAAGGGCGACACCAACTGGCGCAAGATCAAGACCACCGCCGGCGAAACCTATCGCTGGAATATGTCGTCGACCTACGTGCAGAACCCGCCGTACTTCGAAGGCATGACCAAGACGCCGGCACCGGTGACCGATATCGTCGATGCGCGCATCCTCGCGCTGTTCGGCGACAAGATCACCACCGACCACATCTCGCCCGCCGGTTCGATCAAGCTGACCTCGCCGGCCGGCAAGTATCTCACCGACCATCAAGTGCGTCCGGCTGACTTCAATCAGTACGGCACGCGGCGCGGCAATCATGAAGTGATGATGCGCGGCACCTTCGCCAACATCCGCATCAAGAACGCCATGCTCAAGGGTGCCGACGGCAACATTCCGGAGGGTGGTCTCACCAAGCACTGGCCCGACGGCGAGCAGATGACGATCTACGACGCCGCGATGAAGTACAAGGAAGATCAAGTGCCGCTCGTGGTGTTTGCCGGTGCCGAGTATGGCAACGGCTCCTCGCGCGACTGGGCGGCGAAGGGCACGCTGCTGCTCGGCGTGCGCGCGGTGATCTGCCAGAGCTTCGAGCGTATCCATCGTTCGAATCTCGTCGGCATGGGCGTGTTGCCGCTGACCTTCGAGGACGGAACGTCGTGGGCATCACTCGGCCTGAAGGGCGACGAGCAGGTCACCATTCGTGGCCTGCAAGGCGATCTCAAGCCGCGTCAGAAACTGTTCGCGGATATCGTTTCCAGCGACGGTTCGCTAAAGCAGGTGCCGCTGTTGTGCCGCATCGATACGCTGGACGAACTCGAGTACTACCGCAACGGCGGCATTTTGCAGTACGTGCTGCGGCGCCTCGCGGCGTAACGCATTGCGGCGGTTTGCCTCACCGTGAAGTGAGTGGAGCGTGACGAGAAGGCGGCCTATGAAAAGGTCGCCTTCTCGCGTTTGATGGCCTGATGTTATCGATCTAAGATCGTTGGTCTGAATGCCGCAAGGATGCCGGCTCTCGATGGAAAGATAATGGCGATCACTGATTTGTTGCGATGGTCTGGAATCGCGGGCGTTGTCGCCGTGGCGGCGACGATTCAGCCGGCCACCGCCCAGTCTCCGCGCGCGGTGGTTGAACTGTTCACGTCGCAAGGTTGTTCGTCGTGTCCGCCCGCCGACAAGATTCTTGGCGAACTCGCGCATGATCCGTCCGTCGTCGCGCTGACGATGCCGATCGATTACTGGGATTATCTCGGCTGGAAGGACACGCTGGCGGATTCACGTTTCAGCAGCCGGCAGAAAGCCTATTCGCGGATGCGTGGCGACCGCGACGTCTACACGCCGCAAGTGATCGTCAACGGCGAGCGTCATCTGATTGGCAGCGATCGTGTCGCCATCGATACGGCAATGCGCGAGACCAGGCAGGCGAACGACGTGATGTCGGTACCGGTTTCGATGGCGGTGTCGGGCAAGCAACTCAATGTCACGGTGACGGCTGCTCCGCCCGGTCACGCTCTACGCCAAGGTGAAATCTGGATTTGCGCGATTTCGCGCGCGGTGCCGATCGCGATTGCGCGCGGTGAGAATCGCGGCCGCGAGATCGTCTATCACAACGTCGTCCGTAACTGGCTGAAGGTCGGCGACTGGTCCGGCAAGACCGCGAGCTGGAGTGTGCCGATCGAGAACATCGCGCGCGACGGTGTCGATGCCGCAGCGGTCTATGTGCAGGACGGTACCCACGACAGACCCGGCGCGATGCTGGGTGCAGCCTTCACGCCGCTGCACTAACAGCCCGGCGAGCCGCCTCGTAACGGCTTAAATCTCTCACATTCGTCGTCCGACGGGCCTTGAACCCTCGAATTATTGGGGGTACATATATTCATGGTCAGTTTCGATCCCGCCAAACGTGACTGGACCTTCGCGAATCGCGGCCTGGCGTTCGAGGATGCGGAGATCGTATTCGCGGGGCCGGTGTTGACGATCGAGGATGTCCGCGAAGACTACGGCGAGCGCCGTTTTCAGACGGTGGGATTTCTCGAAGACCGCATGGTGATGGTGGTCGGGACGCCGCGCGGCGATGACGCGCACATCATTTCGATGAGGAAGTGCAATGACCGCGAGCAAGCCCGGTATCAGAAGCGATTTGAAGAAGGTTGATGCCCATCGCGTCGCCAAGTCGGAGTATGACGACGCGCCGGAACTGACCGACGAGCAGTTGGCGGATGCCGTTGTCGAACGGCCGGTCACGCGCGGCCGGCCGCCGATTCCCAATCCAAAGCAGGCGATCAAGCTGCGGCTCGATACCGAAGTGATCGCCGCTTATCGAAAGACGGGAATGGGCTGGCAGACCAGGATCAACGACGATCTTCGCAAGGCGCGCAAACTGCCGGCCGCGCGGAAGACAGGTTGAGATCGTTGCTCTGACATGACGATCCCCGCTTATATCGGAGCCGCGCTGGCTGAGATTGCCGGTTGCTTTGCCTTCTGGGCGTGGCTGCGGCTGGACAAGCCGGCGTGGTGGCTGGCGCCTGGCATCGCCTCGCTGATGCTGTTTGCCTATCTGCTGACGCTGGTTGATGCGCCGGCGGCCGGTCGCGCTTATGCGGCCTATGGCGGCATCTACATCGTCACGTCGCTGGGTTGGCTTTGGATGGTGGAAGGCGTGCGGCCGGATCGCTGGGATGTCAGCGGCGCGGCGCTTTGTCTTGTCGGTGCCGTGCTGATTCTCGTAGGGTCGCGGCCAGCCTGAACCAAGAGAAACTGGTCCCCAAAAAGAAAAAGGACCAACTTGCGTTGGCCCGGAGTGGGGGGATTAACCTCCCTGCGTACTGGCCCGGCTCCGACGACCCCGGGGGGCTGGGGGCTGAGGAAACCGGGACCGAAAGAACCGGGCCGACGCAGTGATGATCTTGTCGCAAGTCAGCGCGGCTTCCGATGGGCGGAAATTGGGCCGTATTATGATTTGCCTAACGTTCCTGTGAGTCGCGACGTGAAAGCACTCAACCCTTGCGGCGCAGAGCAGTCGGGGCGATCATGTCACCGGCATGACAGGAGGCGCCGATGAGTTTGACGTCGGGGGAGGCCGGCCCGGAGGATAGCCGCGGATCGGAGCGCACGGCGGGGACGCCGCCAAGCAATGTCACGTTCAATCGCCTTGAGCTCAATCGAA
>Ga0209952_1002754_pt1 | contig 12863 bp, 9 predicted proteins | sample ThiBiot_750_biof_2_FD_183951 | JGI IMG/M metagenome (GOLD analysis project Ga0209952, IMG submission 183951) | Wastewater bioreactor microbial communities from Cape Town, South Africa - Thiocy_cont_750_biof (SPAdes) | ecosystem: Engineered > Bioreactor > Thiocyanate-remediating >...
TTGCTCAATTTCTTGTCAAAGGTTCATTAAAAGAAATTGTCGGTCGTTTTCTTTTCTATTCAATGAATCCTCGTTTTCACAATTCAATTCATCTTGCTCTCAATTGGATCGATTGGAAATGGTCAGACACCGATTTCAACGAATTCTATACGGAACTTGTTTCAACTGACAACAATTATTCAATACCACTTGGAGCTATTCTTATCTTTCATTCTTTTGATCACCATCAACAAAGATTAATTCCACATTCAGTTCTTTTCACTGCACTTAACAATATTTTACATTCATCCGTAAATAAAACTACAACAAATATTCTTATACCATTTCTATGTAAACTACCATCAAGTATCGTACAACAATGGATGACAACTTATTTCATAAATAATAAATCTCTTCCGAAATTTTGTCAATGTTTATTGAATTTCTTCGTCAATACAAAGCAAATGAACAATTCTACTTTATCTGTGATCTGTCAACAATTACATTTGTTAGCTAAAGATAATCAAGTCGATGGATTTCTTATCAATCAAACTTTACAACAAATAATGTTGTCATGCTGTAGAAATGAGAATATTTCATCGTATCAATGGATATCAACTACAAATGAACAAAAGATTTGGACATCGAGTATGAATCCATTAATATTATCCATTATTATGATCGTTCAGGGTGGACTTCTATTAGATTTTAATTACAAATCGAAATTAATTTCTTGGTCTAATCAACGAATATACCGTCAATCACAAATTCTAAATCCAATTGTTGAATATTTAACAAGCGAGAATCAATCTCATTCAGTTAAACTTCAAAGATTAATCGAACAATATACGAGTGAAGTTGATCAAAGTTCAATAGATGATCTATCTGATAAGATTGTTGATACATTTGTTGCACTTATTTGTTTACATTCAATGACAGACATAGAATTCATTAACACCTATCTTCAATACAAAGCGTTATCATTGGCATTTAACAAAATCAAACAATCACTCTTGTTTATGGCAACAATCTTTCATGAACTACCACTATTCTCCAAGGAACAATTTACAGAAACGATTAAGTCGATCATCAACAGATTTCATTTGTCTACTGATCAACAAACGTTATTTCTATGCTCACAAAATATATTTTACAAATTCAAATCGGAATTAATGTTCAACAAATTGTCGGAAGAAGATGTTTCAAATGAATCTTCTCTGTTTCTAACTTGTGTTCCATTATCTTTACGAAAACTGTACTATCATTTATTTATTAATCAAACGGATAAAGCAGATTCATTACCTTTCGTTGTATTTTTGGCTGAATGTTCATTAATCTATTTGAAAGATGTTGATAGAACCCATTTCGAACAATTCAAATCACAATGTGAACAACATTTTCTCGATAATTATCTTTGGGTTATTTTAAACAAAAGATCAACTGAGCATCATGATTATAATCAACTAATTGATATTGAACGTCAACGAATTGCAGATGCAAAACATTTGGAACAGGGCGAAGGTAGAGATTGTCGATTATTTGCTGGAGCGATCAGTCGAGGGGTATCAAAATTCTGCCCATAGAATTTAAGAATTTTGTGATTATATATTTAGCCATTTTTGTTTTTATTTTCCATAAACTAAGTGAAAAGAAAACTAAATCTCTATTCAGAAATATGTTCACTACACAAGAATTTTGCCATAAATTTGAATTCACATAAGAATTATTTATTTGAATATATGATTTCCATTTCAATAAACCAAAATTCTTTACAGAATTATGCGCATCGAAGGAGAATTTTACAAGAATTATGCTCATTGAAGGAGAATTTTACTAGAATTCGATCAGTCTTGACAAAATCAAAATTCTTTACAGAAGTATGTTTTTCCAGCAGATTTTTGTTAGAATTCTTAACTCATATGAGAATTATTTATTTGAATATATGATTTCCATTTCAATAAACCAAAATTCTTTACAGAATTATGCTAATCAAAAGAGAATTTTATAAGAATTATGCTCATCGAAGGAGAATTTTACAAGAATTATGCTCATTGAAGGAGAATTTTACTAGAATTCGATCAGTCTTGACAAAATCAAAATTCTTTACAGAAGTATGTTTTTCCAGCAGATTTTTGTTAGAATTCTTAACTCATATGAGAATTATTTATTTGAATATATGATTTCCATTTCAATAAACCAAAATTCTTTACAGAATTATGCTAATCAAAAGAGAATTTTATAAGAATTATGCTCATCGAAGGAGAATTTTACAAGAATTATGCTAATCAAAAGAGAATTTTATAAGAATTATGCTCATCGAAGAGAATTTTACAAGAATTATGCTAATCAAAAGAGAATTTTGTATTCTAATGCCACATGTCTATCACTAAATAATAGTTCGCACAAGAACTATGGTAGTTGTAACAGAATTTTGCTGAGTGAACGTAGAGTTGGTTTTGAAAGATGAAGCAAAATTGAGCGGCATCTTCAAAATGGGTTTTGTTGAATAAACTTTTTTTTTAATTATAAAAATAAATTATGTATTCTATATACGCAATTATTGCATATGTTAATTGGAGGAGGCCAATGTATCCTATTGTGTATGCTTTGATTCGCGGTTTAATCAAATCAGCGAGAATTATGCTGAACTGAAAGAATTATGATAAATAGATAAAAAGAAAGGTTTTTCAAAGTAAATAAACGTACATTTACTGTGTCGAAAATGAATTACATATGTCGAAACATCGAGAATGCTGGGCAAGTTAAAATGTTGCCACAGATTATGTTTTCTGCGCCATTGGCGCATTATATATGCGAGATGGCAGACATTCATTTGATGCATAACGATTCGTTATGTATAGTTTTATTAAACTGTACAGCTGCAACGTTGGAATTTTCTACGGTGTTGCGAGCAAATTCCATTGATTTGGAAATGCCGACGAATCTTTATAATGTGATTGTTGCCCGGTCATGTAAGTTGTTATTTTCTTGAGAGTGAAGGCATACATCTGTATATGTAAGAGTTTTGAATGGAACTTAGTGGATACTCAAATTTTATTAAAATGTTTTTCGTGATTATTGTTTCTGCTCAATTTTTTTCTCGATACACATCGACCGCTATCGTCTGATTAAAAAATGTAAACAAATCGAGATTTATCTTCGACATCTTTCCTTTTTAACTTAGTTGATTAATTCCTTTTGATCGATTCTCGTTTCAGCTTATGGTAAATCAAACTTGACGAAATTACTTCGGGATATGCTCAAGAACGTTGCTATTAATCGCCCTACGAAATTCCAGCCTGCTGTGAAAACAACAGCTGTCGAAGAAATAAATCCAGTTTTAGACGAAATGTCAAGAGCTGGATTAATGTCTGCACTCGATGATTGCTGCCGAATGTTAGTCTGCGATGAGGCGGATATGACTTTCGCCGACGTCGCTCTATTCCTCACAAATAATTCTTATCGAATAGGAGCTGAAATGAATTGTCGAGGTTCGTTGTTGATTTTCTTAACGTTCGGATCGATATGCTTGCTTATCTTTAGGTCTTATTACGTCTTTATTTGATCGAGTATCTCATCCGTATGTACGAGTATTAGCTAATCGGACTGTGTTGGTAAAACGTTCAAAATTAAATATCTTGGTGCGATTAAGTTGATGTTTATAGGTTTCTCCTAGAATACTAATTATTAAATATGATAATCTGTCTTATTTCGTAATATGAATGGTTATTTTTTCTGTTTTTAATATTAGGGTTGTTCGACTGGAGATCTCATATCAAACATGATTATTCGAATCAAATCAGGAGCATCATTTGATCCCTCAATTGGTAGATTTCTGTTTTTTCCGCTCGACGGACCAGTCATTAAAGATAAACTGATTCGTCGTCATATCGACCACAACCTTTTCCCATCTCTGAAACAGTTTGTTCTCGTGTTATCATTCATTGAGAATGTCATTTTCACATTCGACACCGATGCTGCTGAACTTATGATCGATTGGGGCAATTGCTTTAAACATCAAAGTTTGATACTAGACGAGAAAATTTGTCCATGCGGTTTGTTTTTAGGTTACGACGAACGTAATACGAATGAATGTTTATCTGCACGGTTAGGTAAATCTGTCCAATATGCATACAGAATTGCAGCATTTCTTCAAACATTGGAAATTGCTTTTGAAATCTGTCAACTCTATCTTCAAGACTATCACTGTTTTCCACATGATGGTGCTGTTAACCAAGAGTTTCTCGATAAAATCTCAGATCTTTATCGTTTCAACTATTCGAATCAATTTCTATCACATGATCCATTTCCTATTTCGAAAGATGTTACTCTTCGTGCGATTGATGTAATCACAGGCAATATCCACCAGTTCCAATTGCTATTTGATACTACCAATGCACCGCGTTTATCAGCTATAGGCCGTCAATTAATTGTTGTTGCAGGAGATCCACAACAATCAACAACAAACATCGATGATAAACAGAAAAACAAAAACAAGCTGAAAAGTAAACCATGTTTTTATATTCATTTAATGAAACAAAATATTGTCTTGAAATTTCCCATAGAAAAACAACGTAATGATTTTAATTTTAATCGCGTCGCCGCAGAGATTATTTTATATCCAAGTGTATGCTTCACGCTGAAGCAGCTGCATAAAAATAATCAGCTGCATAATTCTGGTGGAATAAAACTGAAGGACGTGACAAAAAAATTACTTGATGCAGATATTTTAACAGTTTGTCCACGTGGTATAAAATGCACATCCAAACAAGTTCCTGTTTTCATAAAACAGCTGCCACTCGACGATGAAATTAATGATGAAAACTATCTGGTTTCTGCGTTATCCGAATACACGGTAAATGATAATCCTATTTCTTTGACAGCCTACAAGAATTCATGCAATTCGTTTTCGTTGTTGGCAAATGGGACCATTCATAGTGATGTTTATCAAATACTCTCACGTCAAGAATATAGGTCACGAGATTTTTATCGTTCACTTTATCCTGAAAATTCTATTGCTGGTCAAACATCGTTTTCAACGAACGATAATAACCACAATGATGGTAAACAATTGTATTTTATACTTTCACTTTGTCGCTATCTTTACAATTTTAGATGCTTCTCATATAACTGGTGGAAATGATCATGGTGAAACTGATCATGGTGCAAACGGTCCTCATGGAAATGATCATGGTGCAAACGGTCCTCATGGAAATGATCATGGTGGAAATGATCATGGTGAAACTGATCATGGTGCAAACGGTCCTCATGGAAATGATCATGGTGGAAATGATCATGGTGGAAATGATCATGCTGAAAGTGATCATGGTGAAAATGATCATGGTGAAACTGATCATGGTGCAAACGGTCCTCATGAAAATGATCATGGTGGAAATGATCATGGTGGAAATGATCATGCTGAAAGTGATCATGGTGGAAATGATCATGGTGAAACTGATCATCCTGAAAGTGATCATGCTGAAAGTGATCATGATGAAATTGATCATGGTGCAAATGGTCATGGCGCAAACGGTCCTGATGAAACTGATCATGGTGCAAATGGTCCTGATAAAAATGGTCATGGTGAAACTGATCATGGTGAAAGTGATCATGATGAAATTGATCATGGTGGAAATGGTGCGCCGAATATGTTATCGCCTTATTTCGATCAATTAGAGATTTCATTATTAAATCCATCGATCATCGAAAAAGATTCGTTTCAAGATATCCATCTTGATGAACTTGGATTGCCAGATGCATTTGCTTGTATGATTGCAAACGAACAAGGAATTCATCAACAACTCCTGATAATTGATAACAACCAAGCAATTAATATTGATGGAACGGAAAAATCGATGTCAAATACAAGTAAAGTTCGTAATGTCAACAATTCTTTTTCAAGTCCACCATCGTGGCGAACTCGATCAAAACTAAAAAATCACAAAGAGATTCGTGCTGAAAAAGGTACACGTCAATCAATGGTGTATGAGTAGTTTTCATCTTTTTATATTATTTAGATTTGTTAATCAACGTTGAGCATAAACTCGAAGTGAATGTTCGCAAACGAAAGGCAAAAGAATCGAATGTTCAACGAAAAAAAAAGCCACCAAACCAAACTAAAATCTCAACCTAGTTACCCGTGATTGTTCTAGAAAATGACATAAAATGTATTTTTCAATTTTTTTCTTTTTGTTTGAAATGTTGAACATTTTTCTTGTCTTGATACTTTTTCGAATTATTGAAATCAATCGTGTTCAACTTATGCAAGATTCATATATATCATATTCATTTATTTTCGTTGTTAAAATGTTCAAAATGTTTCTTTTCTTCAGAAAAAACATGGATTTAACTGATTCATCCATAGAAGTACATGATTTCAGTTTGTATTTAAGCATTCAATACTCATACTGTGTGATTTTAGCGACTTGTAAAAGGAGATGCAACTGGGCTGCCTGTGAATTTGCAACTATTGGTGCGTTTTAATATACAGAACATCAAACATTTTCTTTATTTAGGATATTCGTCGGCTAAATGTTGATGTTGATGGGTCGTTTGTTGCTCGTTTAAAACTTTCTGACGGCAAATATTACTATGGAGGTTGTGCAATTATATTCACAATAATGGCAACTGTCCATTCATTTAGGTTTTGTTATTGATATGTCGATGTTATCAACATCGCATGTGGATGTTTACGCGATTATTCGTGTCAATCAAGTCATGGTTTTAAAACATTCTGAAGCAAAGTAATGAAGAATTTGTTTTTCGGTTAAATTTGCATCGGCTGCTTTTAGATTTGTTCTTCAAATTCTTCAAATGAAGTTGATTCATCAGCACGATAAATGTATAGGTTCTCCTGAATCGTGGTATAAAGGAACAGCTGATATGTCAATATTTACGTCACAAAACAATACTCAAAATAGAATAGTCAAGTCTCCTATTTTCCAGGAAGCAAACAAAACTGATATTATTGTTCCTATTGTTGAGCTTTCAACGACCATATCTACCCGGTATTAATATTTCTTAATCTCTTCTTTAATTTTCAAAATATTGTTTTGTGTAAAGTGTTATCGAAGGTGTTGTCACTCGAAAAAGCGAAATTTGCACATTTGGAAGTGGAATCGGAAAATTTTTCACTTTCGATATAGCTGATGCAGATTCGGAAATTCGTTGCAAAGCATTTAATGATATTTTGAACATATTCTTTGAATGTATTACGGTTGGAAAAGTAATTAAATCCAATATTTTTGAATGAATTAAATTTTTTATGTCAAAGGCTTATCATGTTGAAAATTTCGTATTAACCCGGAGTAATAAACAATATAATCACTTAGCGCATCCCTTTGAAATAAGTTTGATGAAAAATAGTATTATTGTCGAAATCTTTGATCATAAATTCTCAAATATATATGTCTCATTTAATTTCGTCAACATTTCTGATGTTTCTTTGGATGACGCTGGTAAATCTATTGGTAACTATTGAATATTTCATTTCGCACAAGTTTTCAATATCTGCCAGTATTTTTATTTAGATATTTTTGTAACAGTGAAATGTATATTCGACTCAGATTCGGTCTATGTCGCAAAAAAAAACACTCATTTACATAGGCGAGTTATTACGGTTTTTGATGATACTGGTGAAATTAATATTGTTCTCTGGAGTGATTTTGTATGTTGAGCTTCACTGATTATTATTGTTCATGTGTTATTGATTTTCTCATCTTAGGCCAAACACTTTTTGGGACAAGTAAATCAAAAAATTCGGTTTAAAGATCTATTGATTCAAAATTTTAAAAGTAATCTCGAAAGACTAGCTTCTATTTTATTATATTTTTAGTTTAGATCAACTGCAACTTTCAACGACGATTATGTCCGTCATAAATATGAACGATGAAGATTAACTATCATGAACTGAATTACTGACTTCCTTGAAATTCTAAACATTTTCGATAGTTATATACTTTGCTGTTATTCTCCATGCTTTTTTTTTTGTTTTTTTAGTTTCAGTTTCTGTTGTAGATTTGTAATGGGCAATGTTCCGAGTGATTCGTTAAATCATAGTTTCAAACGTTTTCGCACATCTGAAACACAAGAAATATCCCATGCATCACCAATCTCATTGAGTCCAAAAAGAAAAGTCGCACAAAGCAACATGCCAGCTATGAATGGCAGCTCCGATGAATCTATTAACAGTTCTATTTCTGGAACTCCTGTAATTTTATGTAATGATTTTGATCAATTCTCTTTAACTGCTAGTGGAAATTTAAACAGCTTCGAACTGAATACAACTTATCAATGTATATCACATAACTCTAATAATGATTCATCCAATCCTGAATTACTCACAACAATTACTGGCGGTGCAAATGAAAATATATGTGTATGGGATGATATGGAATTATCTGATCAAGAAATAATCAGTTGTCTTCGTTCGAAAAAATCCTCCGTGTATTTGTCGGATGGAGATGTTCTTCAATGCTTGGCACGAACACAAGCATGTACTATTCAAGATCGCTCAACTTTGAAAACATCTTAAATCTAATCGCTTTTATAATGTCTGTCTTATGCGCATCTTTTCTTTCAAACTATACTTTATATTGTTGCCATTTTTTGAACTATTGATGGATATTTATTTTAAAAATAAACCCATGAGTAAAATCTCATCAGCATAAATATGCTCTAGATATATACAAAATAAAAGATTTCCATAAAAATTAGTTAAATCTGAACAAAAGAACAGAACATCTTTTAATTATCACAAAAATTATGCGTACTCGAGCTGAAATCATCGAACGTGTTAGTTATTGGTTACAAACATTCACGCTTGCCGAATTGACATTTGTATTGAATGAAGATTTACGTTTATCTCCTTTTGATAAATTTCGCATAAAAAAAATTGGATCTTCTCTTCGTCATACTTTTTTTAGTAATCAATCAGATTCAGATGTTAAAATGTTAATTAATGATTTATCATCTGCATTTCGTCAAGCTCGTCCTGTTCATAAACCAACATCATTAAGTTCAACTATAATACGTCAACAAGAACGATTTCTAATACCATTTCGATCAACGTGTCCAACATGTAACTGTAATTTGAATCAATCCAATGCTGTTCAAAAACAATTACGCATATATTGTGGAAATGGATCTGTCGTTACGGGTAAATTATGTTGGAACAAAATCCAGTAGTGACACGCAGCATATCCACCAGTATTGGGAACAGTTCGAGTTTTTTGAAAATAAAACAGAACCGAACGAAAAAATTCAAAAACCGATCCGAACCGAAACCGACCCTAGTCGAATTTCTTTTGGCATGCGCATGAATTTCTTGAGTTTCTTGATCAAGAATATCAAGCGCTATGGACACATCTTGTGGCAAGACTTGTGATCAGTTTTCGAGGGAAGTTTCTTGAACTTCTTAGTCGCACGCTTGCCATTCTTGCTCATGTGCTTGGACTTTATTCAAGCGTTTCTGTGATTTAAGAACTTTGACATTTTTTCATTGATTTTATTTGTAAAATAAATGAGTTTTTAATTGAAATTTAAAGCAGTTTTTTTCTTGTTAGTCAAGAAAACGTTCAAGCGCTATGGACACATCTTGAGGCCTGTGCAGGTCAAGAAAGACAAAAAAAAAGTTCGACTAGGGGAGATTATTTTTAAAACCTCTAAACTGAACCGTTCCCAACGCTGATAGCCACTACGATTGAGTATGACAAAATTTTATGTATATTCTATTTCAGGTACAATGATTAGTCTTGAATGTCTACATGATTCCTCAGTGAATACATATAATACTAATCCAGAGCCAGTGAAAATATATTCGAACTTTACACGTATAAGTAAAACTAACACTTATACACATGATAGTTTACATTATGGTGATTATATTTATTTTGGTGGAGACATAGCAGTTGAACGCGTTATCATCGATAAATATACCGCACAAATAGTACAAAATGATCTTTCTATGCAAGCAATTGCTGGTGCGTTGAATCAAGAGGCAATTAATGCTGGATATTCTCAACTAGCACCGATAGAACGACGTTCATTAGCAAACATTATTCATGCATATCTTGTTATACAGTTCGATTTATCCATGGGAAGTTCCATCGTATCAACTCCTTTTACATTATCTGACTTTGATCAATGGGCTTGGGAACAATTTCCTCGTCTTTTAGCTTGTTTTATTCATTTATGGACAAATCATCGTACACTTATTGGAACATGTGGCGAGCATTGTTCAAAATGTCTAATAATTGATGGTCACCAAAAGAGCAGAAGGCGCATTTGCGCTTTCAAAGATGTTAAAGTTCAGACCGAAGAAATGGAAGAATTGACAATCGGATGTTGTAAGACACCTATTCGTTGGTCTCGTTATTGTGAAGACCATAATGTTTTATCATCGACAACAGTCAGCAAAAAACACGGATCTTCCCTAAATCGAAAAAAGAAAATCAAACAATTCTTTCGTTTATTATCACGGGATTCTTACAGAAAAAAAGATCGTTTAAATGCTACGAGTTGTCGAACAATGAAGGCAAGGTCTGACTCGTATGTCAAAAAATGTACAAGATCATTTGGAATTATTGCTCTTGTCAGTAACTGTCGAATAATTACATCCTTTAGTGAATTATACAGATCAGAAACACTCCGGGAAATTATCAATCTCTTTGCTGTCACTATACGTGGTGAGAAATTGTATTCAGAATTAGATTTAGTCGTATTTTACAGCTTTTAGTTGCTGGTAAACTAGCTCCAACTTGTGTTTATGATGATGGTTGTCATTTAGTTCGATACATAAAAAATCATATTGGTAAAGAACTGAATAAAACACCAGCAATGGTCCTGCTTGACTCAACACCGATCAGTATCGATCGAACCCATTTTCGAAATCATGTTGGTGCATTTTGCCGTGATACAATGAATCCTGATAAAAATCCATGTTTGTACAGGGTGTCCCAGAAAGGATCTACCAAAAGTATTTTCGAATATCTTCGCTATTCTACATAAGTTTAGCAATAATGTTTTTTTGAATTGTAGTTAAATGTAAAGTTTTTTTGTATCTAGACGATTTTTCATATTGTGGTATGAAACTATATGTTTTGATCAAAATACAAAAATTTTGCTTTTTTTTCTTTCCAAAAAAAACATTAAAAATCATTTTTTTTCTCTAATTATTTCGATTACTTCTCGTTGTATTTCGTGAATTTTACCTAAAAAACAATTCGGATATATTGAAGTTGTGCATTGTGGTAGAACTCAAGAAGCCCTACCTAACTGTATGCAGATATCATGGTAAAATACCCTTATTCTATCGGAAGCTGTTGGTATCATATAGAAAAAGCAAAATTTTTGTATTTTGATCAAAACGTATAGTTTCGTACCACAATATGAAAAATCGTCTAGATACAAAAAAAAACTTTATACATTTACCTACAATTCAAAAAAAATTATAGTCAAACTTTTGTAGAATAGTGAAGATATTCGAAAATACTTTTGGTAGATCCATTCTGGGACACCCTGTAGTTTTAAAATTCCGGTTATGAACCTCCTTGCTTCTTTTAGTATTGAAAGATATAAACACAGAAGCTGCTGAACAAACATTTTCATGGTTAAAACGTTATGCAAATATTATTAGTAACATGAACCACTTACGAGCTCCACTATTCATGCTCACTTTATTTCATTTAAAAAATTTATCAAGAGTCAAACGTTCACCATCATCTGTCTTTCCTGTTGTGAGTAGACACTTTTATTCGGATTTTTGAGTATATGTATTTAATAGGCTGATTCAGTACCGAATGTTAAAGGTGTTTCTCTATCACATCTATCTGCTGTTGCTGCTCTCAAAAAGACACCAAATCAACTATCCGATACTTCCAATGCTGTTAGTGTTGATTTAATTAATGAATTTAACACAGTTCATCTTAATTTACCTAAGACAACTACTGATTGGAATGCTATTGTTCAAAATATTTTCTCTCGTAAATAAATTAAAATATTTAGCTTTCATGTTGAATTATACCATTCTGATTTCGGTCGGCATCATTTGACCAACATTTTGTGGCTATGCAAAGAACGATAATTGAGCGAAATTGTTTCAAAATTTTGACTTTCGTATAGTACCAACACTAATTACGCAAAATTCTCTTATGATGAGCATAATTCTGTAAAGAATTTTGTTTTTATCAAAGCTGATTGAATTCTAGTAAAATTCTCTTATGATGAGCATAATTCTGTAAAGAATTTTGTTTTTATCAAAGCTGATTGAATTCTAGTAAAATTCTCTTATGATGAGCATAATTCTGTAAAGAATTTTGTTTTTATCAAAGCTGATTGAATTCTAGTAAAATTCTCTTATGATGAGCATAATTCTGTAAAGAATTTTGTTTTTATCAAAGCTGATTGAATTCTAGTAAAATTCTCTTATGATGAGCATAATTCTGTAAAGAATTTTGTTTTTATCAAAGCTGATTGAATTCTAGTAAAATTCTCTTATGATGAGCATAATTCTGTAAAGAATTTTGTTTTTATCAAAGCTGATTGAATTCTAGTAAAATTCTCTTACGATGAGCATAATTCGATTACAATTTGTTATTTCTGAATTAAACTGACTATATTGTTATTCATAGAATTTCAGATGGAACAAAATCAAAAAATGAAGCTATTATTAAAACAGAAAAGCAAAATTCTAGAATTCTGCTTGGGAAGAACTTTGACACTGCTGGATAATACGCATTAACATAGTGTCAGTCGAGGGTTAAGTGAATCGATCTTCGATGAACGCTACTTGTTTTATTCGCGGAGGAATTGCGCTAACAGTTTTTTCATCTGAAGCAGAAAAATGAGTTGTCTTTTATGCTCGAATGATATAATGAATGGTTTGG
>Ga0209952_1002755_pt1 | contig 12848 bp, 12 predicted proteins | sample ThiBiot_750_biof_2_FD_183951 | JGI IMG/M metagenome (GOLD analysis project Ga0209952, IMG submission 183951) | Wastewater bioreactor microbial communities from Cape Town, South Africa - Thiocy_cont_750_biof (SPAdes) | ecosystem: Engineered > Bioreactor > Thiocyanate-remediating >...
TGTCCTTCGCCGGCCTGGTGGTTTTAGCGAGGAGCTTGAACCCGATCCCATCCCGAACTCGGCCGTTAAACTCCTCTGCGCCAATGGTACTATGGCTTAAGCCCTGGGAGAGTAGGTCGCTGCCAGGCCTGCCAAGGACATAGCTTTCCTCTTATCGATGAACGATCAAAACGCCGTCTCCTTCGGGAGGCGGCGTTTTTTATTGTCTGCGGTCCAGTTGTGATCAGGTCTGCTGTGATGGCTCGACGTGTGGTCGCTACGTTGAGGACGTCCATCATTGGGTGTTGGTGGTAAGCGAAGTTATTCCGCCACGATTTATCGGCACGATTCGTAACGTGCGGACGTTGATGGCGACGATTCGAACTTTCCGGCTCGCTGCTCATTCGCGGTCCATGCCGTTTTCACCGAGGAAACATTCCATGCGCGTCCGGTTTCGTGGTCCGATCGTCGCTTTGCTTGCCGCCGCCGGGTTGTCCGTGTCTGTCGCCGTCATTTCCGGACATGCGGCATTTGCTCAGACCCAAACTCCGACGCCGGCGGATACCCCACAAGGGTCGAGCGGTGCCGTGTCGTCCGATAGCGACCAGCAACTGCGTCAGGTGACGTTGACCGACAAGATGATCGAAGGCGTGCTCGCGTCACAGAAGGAATTCGACGCGATCGCGGAGAAGCTGCCGGAGACCGCGCCGGAGAAGCCGGATCCCAAGGTCACGGCGCAGTTCGAGGCGGTCGCCAAGAAATATGGTTTCGCGAGCTACGACGAATACAACGACGTGGTCGACACCATCGGTTTGGTGCTCGGCGGCTTCGATCCCGCAACGAAGAAATATGTCGGCGCCGACAATGTGATTCGTGGCCAGATCGCCGCGGTCGAGGCCGACAAATCGATTCCCGACGAGGATCGCAAGCAGGCGCTCGAGCAGTTGAACGATGCGTTGAAGGCGCCGGTGCCGCCGATCGAGAACAAGGCGAATATCGAGCTGGTGACGAAGTATTACGACAAGCTCAACGCCACGCTGCAACAGGGCGAATAGTTTCGCCAAGAGAAGCGTGACGCGTCGACGTTCTACGCGGCCTTCGCGAATCGCGCTTCCATCGCGCGCCGGATCGCTACTGTCTCGTTCGACGAATCGATTTCGACATCGTTCCAGGTCACCACGTCACCGTGGGCGATATCGCGCGTGAGTTTGACATGATGCGCGAGGCCGATTGGCAACGCGCCGACTTTCAGGCTGTCGCGCGCCGGCATCAGTTTGCCCCACACGGTGTAACCGCCTTCGCCGTCAAGCATCTCGCCGGCCTTGAGATCGCGCTTGGCGACGGCGGCGACATCGCCGCGAAAGCCGCGCGGCTGTCCGGTCGGCTCACCGCGCAGCGCCGCCGACAGCACGGAGATGTTCAGTTCGAGCCCGATCAGATGATAGGGCTTGTACATCGCCGCGTATCGTCCGCTGGCATCGGTTTTCAGTCCGTATTGCTTGAAACAGTCGGCAGCGTAATCGTTCGGCGCTTCCAGCACGACATAGACGCCCCAGCGTAGGTCGCGAAATACCGGCCTCCCGTCGCGCTCCACCGACGACACCACCTCCACCATGCCGGCGGAATCCAGTATGCCGCCTCGATCGCGCGGCCGCATGATGTGCGGCAGATCGTCGACGCCGCACGCAGGAAACTTCAACCCCGCCTTCGGGACATCGAGCCCGGTGGCGTTGGCGATCGCCGCCATCTCGATGGCGGACTTGGTGCCGTCGAGGAAGGAGTTGAACATCTGTGGATTCATACCGGCGGATTGCGCTTCGGCCGCGGTCAGCCCGTAGTGCTGCCACACATCCTTCGGCGTCACGTCGTGATAGATCGGCAGATATTTTGTGCCCTTGCCGGCCGCGATCACCTTGAAGCCGGTGGCGCGCGCCCAGTCGACCATCTCGGCGGTCAATGCCGGCTGATCGCCATAGGCCAGCGAGTAAACCACGCCGGCGTTACGCGCTTCTTCCGCTAACAGCGGTCCTGCGAGCACGTCGGCTTCGACATTGACCATGACGATGTGCTTCCCGGCCGCGATCGCCGCGCGGGCATGGCGGATGCCGACGGCGGGATTGCCGGTCGCCTCGACAACCACTTCGATCGCGCTGTCCTTGATAACGGTCATACCGTCGGTCGTGAATTTCGTTGCGTCGATCAGCGCGCGATCCCACCCCACGGTGCGGCACGCCTCGCGCGCGCGATCCGGATCGAGATCGACGATGGTTGCGACGTCGAGGCCCGGCGTATGCGGCACCTGCGCCAGGAACATCGAGCCGAATTTGCCGGCGCCGATCAGCGCGACGCGCACGGGCTTGCCCGCCGCGTGGCGGGCTTGCAGGAGGTGGTGAAGGTTCATCGTGATGTCCGTGTGATACTGGCAGTCTCACCTCTCCCCGAAAGGGAGAGGCAGTTGCCTTCAGGCAAATCGGGTGAGGGTCATGCATCGCCGGTTCGGCGAGGGACTCCCACTCTAACTCTCCTCATTCGGGGGAGGAAGCAGGCGTTACTCCGCGGCCTGACGCGGCGCGCGCGCAAGGCGAGTCAACGCATCGTCCGGCACCGTCTCGATCGGACGGAAATCGCGATGCGCGATGAATTCCGGCCGGGTCGGCGTGCGGATGTAGTTCGAAACCGCGTTGAGCGTCAGATAAACGATCTTGCGCGGAAACGGCGTGATGTTGCCGGCCGAGCCGTGGACCAGGTTGCCGTGGAACATCAACATGCCGCCGGGCTTGCCGGTCGGCGCGACGATGCCGCCCTGTGCGACCAGCCGCGTGACAGTCGCTTCGTCAAGAGTCCATAGCGGATAGGACGTGGTGGCGAGATCGTGCGCGGCTTCCAGATCCCCCGCGGTCTGGCTGCGCGGCACCAGCATCAGCGGGCCGTTGATCGGCATCACCTCGTCGAGAAAGATCGCGATGTTCATCGCGCGCGGCTCCGGCATGCCGTCGTCGCGCTTCCACGTGCCGTAGTCCTGATGCCATTGCCAGACGTCGCCGGTGAAGGCGGATTTGGCGTTGATCTTGAACTGATGCATGTAGACTTTCTCGCCGAACACCTGCTCGATCGGTTCGATCATGCGCGGATGCGCGCCGAGCAGGCCGAAAGCCTCGTTGTAAAGATGCGCCGCAAAGGCTGTGCGCGGCGCGCCACTCTTTTCGCGCCAGACTTCCGGCCGCTGCTGATCGTAGATCGCGATGGCCTCGCGGCGGAGCAGTTCGACCTCTTCCGCAGTGAAGAGTTCAGGCAGAAGCAGCCAGCCTTCGGTGTGAAAATGGTCGAGTTGGTCCGGGGTCAGTTTCATCGCGCGTCCTCCGTTGATTTGTTATTGCGGTGTCAGGCGGCCTGGCTTGCGGTGGCGAGGCGCTGCTCGGTGAATTGTCCGGCCGTGACGGCATGAGCACGAGCAGCCGCTTCCGCGCCGTCGGAGTCGCCTTTGAGGATGCACGCCGCGATGGCCTCGTGTTCGGTCCAGGCGCTGGCGCGATAGCCGAGTTCGGCGAGCACCGTCGCCATCGAGCGGCGCATATGCGGCCACTGCGCGCTGACGGTTTCCTCGATCGCGGGGTTTCCGGAGAGGCGATAGATGGCGCGGTGAAAATCGACATCGCAGGCAATCAGGATCGCGAGCGACGTAGTGTCGTCGGCGTCGCGTCCGGCCTGTAACGCGCGCTCCAGTTCGGCCCGGCCGATGGCGTCGCTGCCGATGCGCAATGCCGCGAGGCGGGCCGCCAGGCCATCAACCGCGCCGCGGACTTCGTAAAGCTGCCGGATCCGCGTCGGATCGAGCCGGGTGACTTGAAAGCCTTTGCGGCCACTCTCGGCGACCAGTCCCTGTTGATGCAGCAGATGCAACGCGTGGCTGACCGGCTGGCGCGACACGCCAAGTCGCTCCGCCAACTCCGCCTGCCGGATGCGATGTCCGGGCGGCAGCGTGCGATCGACGATGGCGTCGAGGATACGGCCATAGACCTGGTGAATGAGATTGGGCGTGAGATCGACAGGGATCATGGCGCTCTCTTAAAGAATTCGGAATTCCGAATTCTTTAAAGCTAGGCGGGATCGTTCGAGCTGTCAAATCGTAAGGATTGACGTCAGTGGGCTCCCGGAAGCCAGAGCGAGCGAACTCATCGCGATGCCGGCACCGTCCGTCGTTCCAACCCGAGCCGGAACGACGGTTTGCGCGGAGAAGCAACGGAGCAAGCGTATGAGACGCCGCTCTCGTTGGATTCAGAAAGTGAATGAGCCTCTGCACAACCGCGAAAGCGGAAACGCTCTCTCGAAGAATTATTTGGCTGATGTTTGGGGAGGACTGGTGCCGCAAGAGGGATTCGAACCCCCGACCCCGTCATTACGAATGACGTGCTCTACCAGCTGAGCTATTGCGGCGAACCATCGGCGGCGGCGACAAACTCCCGACGCGCAGGAGCACCTGATATCGGGCGGCAGGGAGCTTGGCAAGAACCTGTGCAGCCGACATTTGCATCGTCGTTGGCACGGATCGCCAACGATTCAACAGTTCGTTGAAATCAAATCGCTTTCCGCTGCGACGGAAGATCGCCTATCCGCCAAGACGGGAGAGGAAACCGCGCCAGCCGCCGGCTTGCGTGGTCCGAGGCTGGTTCGGCTCGCCATATTCGTCCAGTTCCAGGTCTTCGTCGACGCCGGGGTCGTCCGGAGCCCGGGTCAGCGGAATCACCGCCGGAATGGCGGCCGCATTGCCTTTCTCCGGGAGTTGCCGGGAGCGGAACAGCGGCCCCGGAGCCGGAGATGCGTTCGGGCCGGGGGCGGCCGCGGCGGCTGGAGGCTCCGTGGCTGCGGGCGCCGTCGGTGCAGTCTCGGCAGCGGGACTGGCGGCGACCGGGGGCGAACTTGGCGTCGATGCCGATGGGTTGTCCGGCGCGACTGCTGCCGGCAAGGCTGCCAGCCCGTCCTTGGTGGTCGGATCGCGCTCGTCAGCTTCGACCACCAGCGCAGTGTGTGAATCGGCGGGCAGAGCCGCCAGCGGCATCTGCCACTGGAAGGCGTCGAGCCGCCCGGTCAGCGGCGACACCGGCCGCCAATGATCGGAGACGTAGCCATCGGCGGTCCATACCGGATCGTGTAGGGCGCGCACCGCGCGCATCGTCCATTCGCGCGTGCGTCCGCTGTCGCCGTGCTCGGTGCGTTCGATCTCGGCCATCAGCATCGCCACGCGCTGCGTCGGTGCGGCGATGAACGGCGCCAGAGCCTTGCGCGCGCGCTCGAACTCGCTGGCGTCGATGGCGGCGCGCGCCACGGCGAGAGCGCCTTCGAGATCGTCGGGTTTTTTGGCGGCTAGCGATTCCACCCGCGACAGCCGCTGCCGCGCGGAATCGCCGAGCTTGACGTGGGCGTAGGCGTCGGCGAGGTCGGGATGCGGTTGCGCCAGCCACGCCGCCTCGATGATGCGCATCGCGCGGCGCACCTGCTGCGCTTCGCTGTGGAATTTGCTGGCGAGCACCGCCGCCGGCACCAGCGTCGGCGCCAGCCGCACTGCTTCCATCGCACTCTCGCGGGAACGATCGCGATCGCTGGTTTCAAGGTCGAGCGCGCGTGCGGTCAACAGCACCGCGCGCTGACGCTGATAGAGCGTCTTGTCGAGCAGCCCCGCCGCGAGATTGTTGTCGAGGATGGTCAGCGCGCCGCTCCAATCGCCTTGCGCGCAGCGGAAGCCGAGCACGGCCTGCGACGCCCATGTCGATGCCGGCGAAAGTTTCAACGCCTCTTGTGCGATCTCGATGGCGGCGTGGGGATCGTCGGCGCGTTGCGCTTCGATGAACAGGCCGCGCAGGCCGAGCAGGCGAGTGTCCTTGCGTTCGGTCATGGCGCGGAAGGCGCGTTGCGCGCCATCGCGGTCGCCGTCCATCTGCGCCGATTGCGCATGCAGCAGCAATGTCAGCGGGTCCTGCGGTGCAAGCCGTTTGGCGACGGTTGCTTGCTTGCGCGCGGCGGCGTGATCGCCGTGGCCGATCGCCAGGAGACCATTGGTGACGGCGTTACGTCCGCGTGCGATACGGCGTTCGCGGCGGCGGCGTTGCAGGCGTTGCGGCGCTTGCCACAGGTTGCGCAGCACCGACCAGACCGCGATGGCGGCGAGCGCCAGCAGCGTTAGTCCCAGCACGAACACCGGCAGCGTCGTTTCCGCGCGCCAGCCGCTCCACGAAATGGCGACGTCGCCATGCTGGTCGCCGACCCAGGTGGCGGCAAAGGCCGCGACGGCAATGATGATCAGGAAAATGACGATGCGGATCATCAGGGGCCTACGGCGTGGGTTTGCCAAGCGCCGCGACGGCGTCGGTTGAGAGTTGACGGGAGGCGGCGAGCGCGGCGTCGCGTGCGTCGACCAGCGCGATCCATGCCTGGAACGGTACGCGGTCGGTGTTGCTGAGCGTCATCAACTCGCGGCGGGCGTCCGCGATATCGTCGCGGCGGGCGGCGGCGGCCGCGCGGTTGACGATATCGCTGCGGCCTTCGCCGGCGGGCGCATCGGTGCGGCGAATCCGCACCAGTCGTTCAGCGCCGGCTTGCAGGCGGTCGAGAATGCCGGCACCTTCAGCGGGTTTCGGCGCAACAGGTGCGGTGGCTGCGATCTGCGTCAGCAATTCCTTGCTGAGTGTGTTGGCGCTCGGCACGCCGGATGCGGCGAACTTGTCCAGCGGCTTGAGCGCATCCGGCTGCGTCACCAGCGGTTTGGCGGCGGCGAGCGCGGCGGCGTAGGAATCGCCCTGCCGCACCAAACGGTCGAGCAGCGTCACGGCAACGATGCGGCGAAGCGATTTGTCGTCGACGGGTGCTGCGCGCTGCTGCGCCGCTTCACTTGAGAGGGTGCGTGTGGCGCTTTCAAGCTGGCCGATGCGATTGGTGATCGCCGAGAGATCCGGCGCGGCGGCCGCTTCGCGCGGTGCGGTCTTGATGTCGTTGAGCGTGGTCGCGGCTTGTTGCTGTTGCGCGCGCACCGTATCGAGATCGGCGCGGAGCGCGGCGGCGGTTTTTTCCAGTGCGTCGAGCCGCGTTGCGAGTTTGGCGTCCGATGCACCCGGCGAGGGTGCGGGCCGGGCCTCGAGGCTGGCCAATCGTTTGGTCAGGGCATCGATCTGGGCGGTGTCGGGCGCGGGGGTCACCACCGGCGGCGGTGTCGGCGGCCACCCTGCCCAGACCGCCGCGCCGATGACGCCGCAGGCCGCCAGCGCGCCGATCAAGGCCGCGATCGGTGCCGTCGCCAGTCGCGGCGCGGGAGCTGTGGCCGGCGTTTCGGTGTCGGTCTGAGCGGGACTTTCGGTCGGCTCCTCGCGCGGCGTCTCGCTGTCGGTATCGTTGGCGGTCGCAGACGTATCCGTGGGCTCGCGGGGAATTTCGGTGGCCTCGAGATCGATGGTCGGCGGCGCGCGCTTGGGCCGGCCGGCGTCGGGAGCGGCTCGGGGGGCGTCGTGTTGGTCATCGACCATCGTGGCGTTCCTCAACTCCGGATGATGCGTCTGGAGAATCGACCTCCCGGCTCGATTCGGCATAACCCTGCTTAGCGCGATTGCAGCCGCGGCGCACGGTCCAGCGCCTCGAACAGTGCATCTTCATCCGGCGCGGCGGCAACCGCAACCTGTGTGGCTCCGGCTTCCCGAAGCACGGCGGCGACGTTGGCCGATATGCAGCAATGGGGCACCGCAAGCGCCATGATTTCAAGCCCGGCGGCGCGGGCCGCTGCGACGAAGCTGTGAGCGCTGCGGGCCGAGTAGTGCAGCACCGCATCGATGCGGCCGGCGGTGAAGGCCGCGCAAACGTCTTCCGGCAGCTCAGGCATCGCGATCATGCGATAGGCCGTGATGGTGACGACATCGAAGCCGAACGGGCGCAGTTCGTCATCGAGATCGACCGCGCGATCGGCGGCGGCGAGATAGAGCAACCGCGCGGATTTCTTCAGCGCCGATTTCTTCAGCGTTTTGGCGCGCATCTGCGCCACGACGAGGTCGCGCAGCGACGCGCCGTCGCCGCTCGCCGCCATCACGCTGGTGAAGCCGAGATCGCGCGCGGCCTGCGCGGTGCGCTCGCCGACCGCATAGAGCGGCGTCGTCAGCCAGCGTTGCCGCACTGACGTTTCAGCCAGCGCGCGTAGCGCGTTGACGCTGGTAACCAGAACCGCATCGAAGTGCGTATCGGCGTCCGTTTCGAACGCAACCGGCTCGAAGCGCAGCATCGGCGCCAGCAGCACGTCGAAGCCCTTGCGGCGCAACGTCGTCGCCGTCGTAACATTATCCGGAGTGGGGCGGGTGACGAGGACGGTCACGTCAGGCGCCGGCGCCGGAAAACAGCGTGAAGAACTTCTCGCCGGCCTGCGCGCGCAACTCGCGCGCGGCGTCGATGCCGAGCGCGATGGCGTCGGCGCGCGCGCCTTCGCGCGTCGTCTCGTAGGATTCGCTGCCGTCCGGCGAGATGATCAGGCCGCGAAAATGAATCCTGTCGCCGTCGACGCGGCAGTGGCCGCCGATCGGCGTCCGGCAGGAGCCGTCCAACAGCGCAAGGAAACTGCGCTCGGCGCTGAGTGCGACATCGGTGTCGGCATCGGCGATGGCTTTGACGAGCGCGTTGGTGCGGTCGTCGTCGCGGCGCGATTCGATGGCGATCGCGCCTTGACCGACCGCCGGCAGAAATTCGTCGATGCTGAACACGCGTGTGGCCTTGTCTTCGAGGCCGAGGCGTTTCAGCCCCGCGAGCGCCAGCAGCGTGGCGTCGGCTTCGCCGGAGGCTAACTTGCGCAGCCGCGTTTCGACGTTGCCGCGCATCACCTCGACCTTGAGGTCGGGCCGCAGCCGCAGCACCATGGCCTGGCGCCGCAACGAGGCGGTGCCGACCACGGCGCCCGCCGGCAGGTCCGCGAGCGAAGCCGCCTTGTGGCTGATGAATACATCGCGCGGGTCTTCGCGCGGCAGGAATGCCGAGAGCCATGTCGCGTCCGGTAGGAAGGTCGGCACGTCCTTGGAGGAATGCACGGCGAGATCGATGCTGCCGGCGAGCAGCGCCTCCTCGATTTCCTTGGTGAAGAGGCCCTTGCCGCCGGAGTCCGCCAAAGTGCGGTCCTGGATCGCATCGCCGGTGGTGCGGATCACGCGAATGGCGATGCGTTCCGCATCGACGCCGTGGGTGCGCGCCAGCCGCGCGCGCACGTCGTGGGCCTGCGCCAGCGCCAAGGGGCTGCCGCGCGTGCCGATGGTCGCCAGAATGTCACCCTCGGTTCTGGATTGTTCGCCGGAAGATTGCACCCTGTGGCCTCGCAATGCTACGCACATGAAGAACGGCAAGACAAACGCCGGTTTGACCGCAAACGCAAGGGCTTGCATTGTCCGACGACACCTCGATGCTGGTTCTCGGGATTGAGACCACCTGCGACGAAACCGCCGCCGCCGTGGTCGAGCGCCATCGCGACGGCTCAGGCCGCATGTTGTCCAACATCGTGCGCTCGCAGATCGCGGAACACGCGCCATTCGGCGGCGTGGTTCCCGAAATCGCGGCCCGCGCCCATGTCGATCTTCTGGACGGCATCGTCGCCAGCGCCATGAAGGAGGCCGAGGTCGGCTTCGACAAATTGTCCGGTGTTGCCGCGGCCGCCGGGCCAGGGCTGATCGGTGGCGTGATCGTCGGCCTCACGACGGCCAAGGCCATTGCGCTGGTGAGCGGCGCGCCGCTGATTGCGGTCAATCACCTGGAGGCGCACGCGCTGACGCCGCGCCTGACCGACGCACTGGCGTTTCCCTATTGTCTGTTCCTCGCGTCGGGCGGCCACACCCAGATCGTCGCCGTGCTCGGCGTCGGTAATTATGTGCGGCTCGGTACTACGGTGGACGATGCCATCGGCGAGGCCTTCGACAAGGTCGCCAAGATGCTGGGGCTGCCTTATCCCGGAGGTCCGCAAGTGGAACGCGCGGCGCGGCAGGGCGACGCCACGCGATTCCAGTTTCCCCGGCCGATGATGGGCCGCCCCGACGCCAACTTCTCACTGTCGGGACTGAAGACCGCGGTGCGTAACGAGGCGAGCCGCATGACGCCGCTGCAACAGCAGGACATCGACGATCTCTGCGCCGGATTCCAGGCCGCGGTGCTGGACTCGATGGCGGATCGTCTTCGTGTTGGCCTGCGATTGTTCGCGGAGCAATTCGGCGCGCCGACAGCGCTGGTTGCCGCCGGCGGCGTCGCCGCCAATCAGGCGTTGCGCGCGGCGTTGCAGGAGGTTGCCGCGCAGGCGGGGACTCAGCTGGTGATGCCGCCGCCGGCGCTTTGCACAGACAACGGCGCGATGATCGCGTGGGCCGGCGCGGAGCGGCTGGCGCTCGGGCTCACCGATGCGCTCGGCGCGCCGCCGCGCGCGCGCTGGCGGTTAGATGAAAATGCGGTGGTGCCGCCGCAATTCGCCAACACCCGCGCCAATAGCTGACGCATGACCAGCGCTGCGCCATATCGTTCCGTCGCGGTGATCGGCGCCGGCGCGTGGGGTACGGCACTCGCCAGCGCCGCCGCGCGCGCGGGACGCGATGTGATGCTTTACGCGCGCGATCCAGCGCAGGCGCAAGCGATCCAGGCCGCGCACGAGAACAAGCGATTGCCGGGCATGACCATTGATGCCGCGATCGACATCACCGGCGATATCGCGCGCGCCGCGCGGGCCGATATCGTGCTGCTGGCAGCACCGGCGCAGGCCACGCGCGCCGCGGCGATAGTGTTGATGCCGCATCTGCGCGAAGGCACGCCGGTCGTTGCCTGCGCCAAAGGCATCGAGCGCGGCAGCCATCAGTTCATGACGGAGGTGATCGCAGAAGCGCTGCCACAGGCCGTGCCCGCGATCCTGTCCGGCCCCGGTTTCGCCGACGATGTCGCGCGCGGTCTGCCGACGGCGGTGACGCTTGCGGCCGACGACGATGCGTTGGCGCAGGCGCTGGTCCACGCGCTCGGCTCGGCGACGTTCCGCCCCTATCACACCACTGACATTCGCGGCGTCGAGATCGGCGGCGCAGCCAAGAACGTGCTGGCGATTGCGGCAGGCATCGTTGTGGGACGGCAACTCGGCGCCTCGGCGCTGGCGGCGCTGACGACGCGCGCGTTCGCTGAATTGATGCGGCTAGGGCTCGCCTGTGGTGCGCGGGCCGAAACCATCTCCGGCCTGTCGGGGCTGGGCGATCTGATCCTGAGCTGTTCAAGCCCGCAGTCGCGCAACTTTTCGCTCGGCGTCGCGCTCGGACGCAACGAACAGCCGGCGCGCGAAAAACTCAGCGAAGGCGAATTCACCGCGCCGGTTCTGGCCGAGTTGGCTGCCGCACGCGATGTCGATATGCCGGTTGCCAACGCGGTCGCATCGATTCTTGCCGGGACGGTGACCATCGACACGGCGATCCAGCAACTATTGGCGCGGCCATTCCGCGCGGAGGGGTGACGTCATGAATTACTGGCTGGTGAAATCGGAGCCGTCGGTGTGGTCGTGGGACCAGCAGGTGGCGAAGGGCGCCAAGGGCGAAGCCTGGACCGGCGTGCGCAACCACAGCGCCAAGCTCAACATGATGGCGATGAAGAAGGGCGACCGCGCTTTCTTCTATCATTCCAACGAAGGCAAGGAGATCGTCGGCATCGCCGAGATCGTCCGTGAACATTATCCCGATCCGACCGACAAGACCGGTAAATTCGTCTGCGTCGATATCGCCGCAGATAAACCGCTGAAAACGCCAGTATCGCTGGAAGACGTCAAGAAAGAGAAACGTCTCGCGGACATGGCGCTGATCAAACTGTCGCGGCTGTCGGTGCAGCCGGTCAGCGCAGCGGAATGGAAAATCGTTTGCAAAATGGGCGGACTTTGAGGCGCGTGTGAATGGATTCCGCGCTTATCTCAGATCGCACCGCTTTTATTCTCGCCAATACGCGGTTGCGGCCGGTGCCGCTGGTGCCGGAAATTTCGCTGCACATCGCAGACGAAGCGGTGCCGCTTTGGCAGAAAACCGAAGAAGATCTCGGCAAGATGGGGCTGCCGCCGCCGTTCTGGGCTTTTGCCTGGGCCGGTGGTCAAGCCTTGGCGCGCTATATACTCGACCACGCCGAGATTGTGCACGGCAAGGATGTCCTGGATTTTGCGTCGGGTTCGGGATTGGTTGGAATTGCTGCAAAGATGGCGGGTGCGCGGTCTGTTTGCGCTGCTGACATCGATAGCTTCGCGTCTGTGGCGATCGGTATCAATGCGCAGGTCAACGCAGCTACGTTGTCGGTGACGACCGACGATCTGCTCGCCGCGTCGGACCATGGCAATTGGGACGTTATTCTCGCCGGCGATATTTTCTACGAGCGCGATACGGCCGAGCGTGTTTTCGCGTTTCTGTCTTGGCACGCAGAGCGGGGAGCGACGATATTCATCGGCGATCCTGGGCGTGCTTATTTGCCCACGGCACACTTGGCGAAGCTCGCTGAATACCGGGTCGAGGTCACGCGCGAACTGGAGGACAACACGATCAAGCGGACATCGGTCTGGACCTTCGGCGAGATCGATCCTCAAGCCAACCAAGCGGCGTGAAATTTGTTCTTTTTCAGCAGCTTAAGAGGGGTTCGCAGCGCCTGAAATGTGAGATGCCTGGATGTCCATGAAGGTAGCACCGTGAGGGCCACCGAAAGTCCTATGTCTTTCGGCTTGTAGCCATCACGCGCGTAGACGCATAATTGGTACAACAGCGAAAATCGAATTGGCCGCCAGCGCCGTGTCGAAGCAGGGCGCGGGCGGCGTAGCGTGGAGGAAATGATGTCCGAGAAGGTTTACGACGTTCCCGCGGAATGGGCCAAACGGG
>Ga0209952_1002758_pt1 | contig 12828 bp, 10 predicted proteins | sample ThiBiot_750_biof_2_FD_183951 | JGI IMG/M metagenome (GOLD analysis project Ga0209952, IMG submission 183951) | Wastewater bioreactor microbial communities from Cape Town, South Africa - Thiocy_cont_750_biof (SPAdes) | ecosystem: Engineered > Bioreactor > Thiocyanate-remediating >...
TCGATCCCGACAAGCGCAAGGACCCCGCCGCCAAGCAGGCGCTGATGGCCGAGGTCGATTTGGTGATCCTGTGCCTGCCGGACGATGCGGCGAAGGAAACCGTCGCGCTGATCGACACCATGGGCAATGCCGCGCCGAAAGTGCTGGACGCCTCGACCGCGTTTCGCGTCGCGTCGGACTGGACCTATGGCTTTCCCGAACTCGCGCCGGACCAGGCCGATAAAATTCGTCATGCGCGCAAGGTCGCCAATCCGGGCTGCTACCCGACCGGCGGCATCGCGTTGCTGCGGCCGCTGGTCGATGCCGGGCTGTTGCCCACCGACTATCCCGTCACCATCAATGCGGTGAGCGGCTATTCCGGCGGCGGCAAGTCGATGATCGAGAGTTTCGAGAACGGCAGCGCGCCGGCGTTCGAACTTTATGGTCTCGGCTTGCAGCACAAGCATCTGCCGGAGACGCAGCTTTACGCGAACCTGACGCGGCGGCCGATCTTCGTGCCGTCGGTCGGCAACTTCCGGCAGGGCATGTTGGTGTCGGTGCCGCTGCATCTCGACACGCTGCCGGGCAAGCCGAGCGGCGCCGATCTGCACGCCGTGCTGACGAAACGCTATGCCGGCAGCGATTACGTCAAAGTGATGCCGCTCGACAATTCCGCTGCGAAGGGCGGGCGCATCGAGCCGGAAGCGCTGAACGAGAGCAACAAGCTCGAACTCTACGTGTTCGCCAACGAGGCGCTGCGGCAAGCGGTGCTGGTGGCGCGGCTCGACAATCTCGGCAAGGGTGCATCCGGCGCCGCCGTGCAGAACATGCGGCTGATGCTGGGCTTCGCGGACAGCACGGGGCTGCGCTGACGGAATAGATGTGGCGGGCACATTGTGGCCGCCATCGTCACCACATCGTCAACGTCGTCCCTGCGAAGGCAGGGACCCATACGCCGTGTCGCTTATGATGCGAGGAACGGTTGTGATCTTGAAGAAACACCCCGGTTCACCACGACGGTCAGGGGTTATGGGTCCCTGCCTTCGCAGGGACGACCATTTTCGTGGTGAGAGTCAGTCTGAAAAATAGCTTCCGGCCTGATCCTCACACCGCCTGAAAGATCGCCCACGCCAGATAAGCCTGGGCGAGGAATCCGACCGTGAAGGCGAGGGTGCGGAAGACCGGAATGCCCAGCGTATAGACGATCAGGTGCGCGACGCGGGCCCAGAAGTAGACGGCGCAGGCCAGCACGGTCCCTTTCGTCGAATAGTCGACGTCGTTGAGGATCAAGACCAGCGGCGCGAAGATGATGAGGTTCTCGACAGCGTTGTCGTGCGCGAACATCAGCCGGTTAGCCCACTCGGCTTGCGGCTTATCGTTGCGGGACGGATTGGCCATCGCGCCGCCGAGGCCGCGGACCTGACAGCGATTGAGTATGTAAGGCACCCACATCAGGCCGGTGAGAATGACCGTGAGCGTCAGCCAGAACAATTCCCGCGTCATCGAAGGGTTCCTTTTGCCAAGTGACTGCCAAGTGACTGCCGTGTGACGCCGGCCTCCGTTGCCGAGTCTCCAGCATTACATTCATAGACGGTTGTTGTGATGCCGCCAATGCGCAGCGGCACGCGGCACGACGCAGGGGTGGGGATTGTCCCAACCCACTAACGTTGTACCGCTCCGCCAATCCGCGTCGCCAAGGTTATCGGCAGATGCTCAGGCGCGCACCCGCACGTAGCTGCCGGGGGCATCCTCGATCGGCGGGCGGGCGTCGTTGCCAACCGGTCGTGCCGCCACTTCCTCGGGATCGTGACCGGCGAGCCATTGCCGCCAGTCCGGCCACCATGATCCCTTGTGCTCGACCGCACCTTTCATCCAGTCGGCGACCGAGCCGGCCTTGATGTTGTCGTTGGTCCAGTATTGGTATTTGCCGCCGGCCGGCGGATTGACCACGCCCGCAATGTGGCCCGAACCCGACAGCACATACTTCACCGGGCCGCCGAAGAACTGCGATCCGAACAGCACCGACTCTGCCGGCGCGATGTGATCCTCGCGGGTGGCGAGGTTGTAGATCGGCGCCTTGACCTTCGACAGATCGAGCAGTGTGTTGTCGATCACCATGGTGCCGGTCGAAAGCTTGTTCTCGAGATAACAGTTGCGCAGGTAATAGGAATGATTGGCCGCCGGCATCCGCGTGGCGTCGGAATTCCAGTGCAGCAGGTCGAACGCCGATGGCGTCTGTCCTTTCAGGTAGTTGTTGACGACATAGGACCAGATCAGGTCGTTCGAGCGGAGCATGTTGAAGGCCATCGCCATCCGGCTGCCTTCGAGCACGCCGTCCGTCTGCATCTGACGTTCGAGCGCGGAAATCTGTTCCTCGTCGACGAACACCATCAGGTCGCCGGCGTGGGTAAAGTCCACTTGCGCGGCGAGGAAGGTGGCGGACGCCACGCGCACGCGGCGCTTCTCGGCGAGCCAGGCCAGCGTGGTGGCGAGCAGGGTGCCGCCGACGCAATAGCCCATGGTGTGGACCTTCATTTCGCCCGTCACTTGCTCGATGACGTCCATCGCCGTCAGCGGGCCTTCCTTCATGTAGTCCTCGAAGCTCTTTTGGCCGAGCTTCTTGTCGGGGTTGACCCACGAGATGACGAACACGGTGACGCCCTGATCGACGCACCACTTGATGAAGGATTTTTCCGGTCGCAAATCGAGAATGTAGAACTTGTTGATCCATGGCGGCACGATCAGCAGCGGCGTGCGCAGCACGTTTTCGGTCGTGGGCTGATACTGGATCAGTTGCATCACGTCGTTCTGATAGATCACCTTGCCGGGCGTCACCGCCATGTTGACGCCGACTTCGAGGTTGGCGGAATCGGATTGACGGATGCGCAGTTGTCCGTGACCGGCTTCGATGTCCTCGGCGAGCATTGCCATGCCGCGCACGAGATTGTCGGCGTTGGAGGTCAGCGTCTGACGCAGCACCTCGGGATTGGTCAGCACGAAGTTCGAGGGCGCGAATGCGTTGGTGATCTGCTGGACGTAGAACTCCGCCTTCTTGCGTGTGTGCGGATCGAGGTTCTCGGCCTCGCGCACCAGATCGAACGCCCACTTCGTCGTCAGCAGGTAGGCCTGCATGACGAATTCGAAGAACTGATTGCTCTTCCATTCCGGATCGGCGAAGCGCTTGTCGCGCGGCGCTGGTTCGATGGTGCGCGGCGCATCCTCACCGGCCATGCGGCGCATCGCCGAGCCCCACAACTCGAGATAAGCCTTGCCGAGCTTCATCTGAACGTCGGTGGCGCGGGTCTGATCCGACATCCAGTATTGTGCCACCACGCCGAAGGTCTTGATGACTTCCGCGACTTCGCTCGGCGGCCGGTCGTTCGGATCGAGCGCCTGCCGCGGCTTCAGATAAGCCGCGAGCGCACGGCCGCCGCTTTCCATGGCGCGCGCCAGATTGAGAGAGAAGGCCTCGGGGTCGAAGGTCTTGGTGGCTTTAGTTTCGACAGGGAGATCGCTCATGGCTGGCACTTCACTTCTTGCACTTCACTTGGACTTCGTTTCCTAAAGAACCCGGCATTTGGAATCCGGTTCGACGCGATGATGGCACAGTTCATTTCGTTTGGGTGATTTCGATATACTGCAATGCAAGACGCAATCTTGGTTCGGTCATATTGCCGCCATATGGTTTTACCGTCCGCGATGCTTAAACGTTGAGTGAAGATATTGATGGCATGATTGTCGTTAGAGTTGCTGCGGTGAATTCAGGCCACCCTTAGCTAAGGTTTCGAATGCGTATCATTGAGCAGCGGTCCGTTGGTTCATTTCGCCGCAGCAAGATTTGGCTCGTCGCCGGCGCGATCCTGTCGGCGATTCCGTTGTCAGGTTGTGGGAGTATGGTTGCCGATCTTCCGGTCGTCGGTTTGCCGGAAGGCGCGCCTGCGCGTCCGAAGGATCCCGGTAAGTTTCCCGCCGTGCATGACATGCCCGCGCCGCGCGAGCAGACCGCGCTCGATCCGGCCGAACAGCTCAAGATCGAAAGCGAGCTAGCGGCTGCGCGCGACCGTCAAGCTGCGGCTGCCGCCGCCGCCAATGCGGCGTCCGCCCCGGCCGCCAAGAAATAGGCTGGAAACCCGAAAAACCGGGCCGTTTTGCTGGCGCTTCGGAGCGTCCGTGCTAAAAAGGCCATGATTCAAGCCTCAATCGACATCAGCGCGGCATGGCCGGGGGCCACTGCCGCCGACTATCGAGAAGTGGCGCAAGTAACTAAATAAATTGGTGTTTTCGGCGTCGAGCGTTTGGCGCAGGGAATCGTCAATTGCAATCTTCCGATTCCGGAGACCGACCCATGGAAGAGTTCTACCGCATTCGCCGTCTGCCGCCCTACGTGTTCGAGCAAATCAATCGAGCCAAGGCCGCCGCGCGCAATGCCGGGGCCGACATCATCGACCTGGGAATGGGCAATCCGGACCTCGCCACCCCGCCGCACGTCATCGAGAAGCTCAAGGAGACTTTGGGCAAGCCGCGCACCGACCGCTATTCGGCGTCGCGCGGCATCACCGGACTGCGCCGCGCCCAGGCTGGCTATTACGAGCGCCGCTTCGGCGTGAAGCTCAATCCTGACACGCAGATCGTCGCCACCCTTGGCTCGAAGGAAGGCTTCGCCAACGTCGCGCAGGCGATCACCGCGCCGGGCGATGTGATCATCTGTCCGAACCCGAGTTACCCGATCCACGCCTTCGGCTTCCTGATGGCCGGCGGCGTCATCCGCTCGGTGCCGTCGACGCCGACGCCGGACTTCTTCGCGGCCTGCGAGCGCGCGATCATTCACTCGATCCCGAAGCCGATCGCGCTGGTGGTCTGCTATCCGTCGAACCCGACGGCCTGCGTCGCCAGCCTCGACTTCTACAAGGACCTCGTGGCGTTTGCGAAGAAGCACGAGATCTTCATCCTGTCCGACCTCGCTTACTCGGAAGTCTATTTCGACGACAATCCGCCGCCGTCGGTGCTTCAGGTGCCGGGCGCGATCGACGTCACCGTCGAGTTCACCTCGATGTCGAAAACGTTCTCGATGGCCGGATGGCGCATGGGCTTCGCGGTCGGCAACGAGCGCATCATCGCGGCGCTGGCGCGGGTGAAGTCGTATCTCGATTACGGCGCGTTCACGCCGATTCAGGTGGCGGCGACCGCCGCGCTCAACGGACCCGACGACTGCATCCGCGAGATGCGCGAGACCTATCGCAAGCGGCGCGACATTCTCGTCGAGTCGTTCGGCCGCGCCGGTTGGGACATTCCACCGCCGAGCGCCTCGATGTTCGCCTGGGCGCCGCTGCCGGAAGCTTTCCGCGAGGTCGGCAGTATGCAGTTCGCCACCCTGATGGTCGAAAAATCCGGCGTCGTGGTGTCGCCGGGCGTCGGCTTCGGCGAGCATGGCGAGGGCTATGTCCGCATCGCCATGGTGGAGAACGAGCAGCGCATCCGCCAGGCCGCCCGCAACGTTCGCCGCTTCCTTGAAACCGGCCTCGAAACGTTGCACAACGTGGTTCCTCTCGCCAACCGGCGATAAGGTTTTTCCGACAGGTTTTGTCTATGGTCGCGCCACTCACGGTGGGAATTGCGGGTCTCGGTACTGTGGGTGCCGAGACCGTGCGCCTGATTGAAGCTCAAGCATCGTCGCTGACGGCGCGCTCCGGACGCGGTGTGCGCGTGGTTGCGGTGACCGCGCGCTCGAAAGCGAAAAAGCGCGGGCTCGATCTGCGCGGCGTGCGTTGGGTCAAGGATCCGCTGACGCTCGCCAGCGATCCCGAGATCGAGTGCTTCGTCGAACTGATGGGCGGCGACGGCGATCCGGCGCTGTCCGCCATCGAGGCGGCGCTCGCCTCCGGCAAGTCGGTGGTCACCGCCAACAAGGCGCTGATCGCCAAGCATGGCTTGCGGCTCGCCAAGCTCGCCGAACAGCACGGCGGCGCACTGAATTTCGAAGCGGCCGTCGGCGCTGCCATTCCGGTCGTCAAGACGCTGCGGGAAGGCTTGGCCGGAACCGAGATCGATCGCGTCTATGGCATTCTCAACGGCACCTGCAACTACATCCTGACCCGGATGGAGCAGGAGGGGCTGTCCTTTGCCGAATGTCTGAAGGACGCGCAGCGTCTCGGCTACGCCGAAGCCAATCCGTCGTTCGACGTCGACGGCCACGACACCGCACAGAAGCTGGCGATCCTCGCCAGTCTCGCGTTCGGCACGGAAGTCGCGCAGCGCGCGGTCTACGTCGAGGGCATTTCGTCGATCACGCCGCAGGACCTGCGCGCCGCCGAGGAACTGGGCTACCGCATCAAGCTGCTCGGCGTCGCGGTGCGGACCAAAACCGGCATCGAACAACGCGTGCATCCGACCATGGTGCCGCGCACCTCGTCGGTGGCGCAGGTGATGGGCGTCACCAACGCGGTCACCATCGATGGTGCCGGCATCTCGCCAATCACATTGGTTGGCCCTGGCGCCGGAGGCGCCGCGACCGCGTCGGCGGTCGTCGCCGATATCGCCGACGTCGCGCGCGGCGTTCGCGCCTTGCCGTTCGGGCGACCGGTGGCTCGCCTCAAGTCGACCAAGAAAGCGCCGATGCAGCGCCATGAAGGCGGCTACTATATCCGCCTGATGGCGCGCGATCTCGCCGGTACGGCCGCGACGATTGCCACCCGGCTCGCCGAGCGGGGCATTTCCATCGAGTCCATTGTGCAGCGCCACCCGGATCGTTCGGGCGACCACAAGATATCGGCCAAAACGTCTTCACCGGTCCCGGTTATTCTGATTACGTATGCCACCAGCGAGGACGCCATGCGCGGCGCGTTGCAGGCGGTTCAGCGCGACAAGGTGATCAGCGGCCGGCCGCAGGTGATCAGGATCGAGAAAAACTAGTACCGGGTCCGGCGCCCCGCCGCGGGTTCCGGGTCTGGATTGTCCGCCCCACTTTTGATGCGAGCCAGTGCGCTCGTTGTGACCGTCAAGGAGTACGATCGATGTCGACACATATTTCCGTTCCGCCGCAGCAGTTGCTGGAGCGCATTCTCACACTCGAGATCGTGCGCGTGACGGAGCGGGCGGCGGTGTCGGCAGCGCGGCTGCGCGGCCACGGCAACGAGAAGGCGGCCGATCAGGCGGCGGTGGACGCGATGCGCCGCGAACTCAACAAGATGCCGATCGAGGGCACCATCGTGATCGGCGAGGGCGAGCGCGACGAAGCCCCGATGCTGTTCATCGGCGAGAAGGTCGGTATCAACGCCGGGCCGCAGGTCGATATCGCCGTCGATCCGCTGGAAGGCACGACGCTGTGCGCCAAGAACATGCCCGGCGCGATTGCCACCATGGCGATGGCCGACGGCGGCACGCTGCTGCACGCCCCCGACGTCTACATGGAAAAGATCGCCATCGGCCCCGGCTACGACAAGAACGTGATCGACCTCGACGCCTCGCCGGATGAAAACATCCGCCGCCTCGCCAAGGCCAAAGGCGTGCAGCCCTCCGCGATCACCGCGCTGGTGCTGGAACGTCCGCGCCATGCCGACATCATCGCGGCCATCCGTTCGACCGGCGCGGCCGTGCGCCTGATCACCGACGGCGACGTCGCCGGCGTGATCCACACCGCCGACACCGAGAACACCGGCGTCGATATCTACATGGGCACCGGCGGTGCGCCGGAAGGCGTGCTCGCTGCTGCCGCGCTGCGCTGCATCGGCGGCCAGATGCAGTGCCGCCTGATCCTCGACACCGAGGAAAAGCGCGAGCGCGCGCACAAGATGGGCGTCAACGATCCGAAGATGATCTACGGCATCGAGGACATGGTGAAGGGCGACTGCCTGTTTGCCGCCACCGGCGTCACCGACGGCTCGCTGCTTTCCGGCGTCAAGTTCCGCAAGGACGGCCTGATCGAGACCGAAACCGTGGTGATGCGTTCGGTCACCGGCACGGTGCGCATGATCAAGGCGGAGCATCGGCAACTGGAAAAATTCCACCTCGACTGAGGATGCGATGAAAAAGAACGTTGTCATCAAGCCGGTCGGCGAAGGCGAACGCGCGGCATGGGAGCCGCTGTGGGCGGGCTATCTGACCTTCTACAAGACCAGCGTTCCGGCTTCGACCAGCGACGTCACCTGGAGCCGCTTCCACGATCCCGCGGAGCCGATGCATCTGCTCGGCGCCTATGTCGACGGCAAGCTGACCGGCATCGTCCAGTATCTTTTTCATCGCTCGACCTGGACGCCGGGCAACTACTGTTACTTGCAGGATCTGTTCGTCGATGACAGCGCGCGCGGGCTCGGTCTCGGCCGCGCGTTGATCGAGGCGGTCTATGCCAAGGCCAAGGAGGCGGGCGCCAGCCGCGTGCATTGGCTGACGCACGAGACCAACGCGCAGGCCCGTATCCTCTACGATCAGGTCGCCGAGCATCCGGGTTTTATCCAGTATCGAAAGATACTCTGACATTCGGCGGCGGTGCTTCTGTCGATCCGATCACGTGAGGATAGTCATGAACGCATCTGCCGATTTGTCATCCGTGAAAGCCATGGTGTTCGATGTGTTCGGCACCGTGGTGGACTGGCGCAGCAGCCTGATCGCCGATTTCACGCAATGGAGCGCCAAGCGCGGCGTTACGGGCGACTGGACCGGCCTCGTCGATGCATGGCGCGGCGCTTATGTGCCGTCGATGAACGAGGTGCGCAATCATCCGGAGCGCGGTTATCTCGCGCTCGACCATCTGCACCGCCAGTCGCTGGATAAACTCGTCGCGCAATTTGGCATCGAAGGTTTGAACGAGGACGATCTCGCTTACATGACCTTGGGCTGGCACCGGCTGCAACCGTGGGCCGACAGCATCGGCGGTCTGACGCGGCTGAAGCGCAAGTTCACCATCGGCACGCTGTCGAACGGCAACGTCGCGTTGCTCAACAACATGGCGAAGCACGCAGGCCTGCCATGGGACCTGATCCTGTCCGCCGAATTGTTCGAGCACTACAAGCCGGACCCGGAAACCTATCTCGGCGCCGCGCGGCTGCTCGGTTTGCAGCCAGGGCAGGTGATGATGGTTGCCGCCCACAACAACGACCTCGCGGCCGCACAGAAACTCGGACTGAAGACCGCGTTCGTGCCGCGCGTGACCGAATACGGCCCGTTGCAGAGCAAGGACTTCAAGGCGGACGGCGAGTGGGACGTCGTCGCCGCCGACTTCAACGATCTCGCCGCGCGGATGGGCTGCTGATGGGCCGCGGCCCGCATTGCACGGCGCGCGATCGCGCCTATCTGATGCCGGCATCATGACGCCGCCCACCATCATCCCGCAGGAAACTCCATCCGCCTTCCTCGGCGTATCGCGCTCCGCGACCGGTCGCCTGTGGCGCGACCGGCTCGATGCGCGCGGCGCGGCGCAGGCGCTGGCTATCGTGCAGCGTTATCAACTGCCGGAGATGCTGGCGCGTGTGCTGGCGGGACGTGGCGTCGATCTCGACGCGGTCGACGATTTTCTCGATCCCACCATCCGCAAGCTGATGCCGGACCCCTTCACCGTCACGCAGATGGAAGCGGCGGCAACGCGCATTTCCGACGCCGTGACGCGCGGGGAAAAAGTCGCGATCTTCGGCGATTACGACGTCGACGGCGCGACGTCGTCGGCGCTGCTGGCATGGCATCTGCGACACTGCGGGCTCGATCCGCTGATCCATATTCCGGATCGCATTTTCGAGGGTTACGGACCGAACGTCGACGCGGTGAAGGCGCTCGCCGCCAAAGGGGCGAAGCTGCTCGTCACCGTCGATTGCGGCACCACCAGCATCGAGGCGCTGGCGGAAGCGAAGCGGCTTGGTATGTCCGTCGTGGTGATCGATCATCATCAATGCGGCGACGATCTGCCGATCGTCGATGCGCTGGTGAACCCGAACCGGCCGGATGATCTCTCCGGCCTAGGTCATCTCGCGGCGGTGGGGTTGGTGTTCGTGACGCTGGTCGCGGTCAATCGCGAGTTGCGCGGGCGTGGCTTCTGGAATGCCGAACGGCCGGAGCCTGATCTGCTCGGGATGTTGCATCACGTAGCCCTTGGCACCGTCGCCGATGTCGCCTCGCTGACCGGACTCAATCGCGCCTTCGTCGCCAAGGGCCTGATCGCGCTGCGCCGCCGCGATCATGTCGGCCATACCGCGTTGATGGATGTGTCGCGCCTGAACGGCCCGCCGGAGGCGTGGCATCTCGGCTTCATGCTGGGGCCGCGCATCAATGCCGGCGGCCGCATCGGTCGCGCCGATCTCGGCGTGCGGCTGCTGCTGGAAGGCGACGTGTCGGAAGCAGCGCGCATCGCCGCCGAACTGGATCGTCTCAATACCGAGCGCCGCGTCATCGAACAGGCTGCGGAAGCGCAGGCCGAAGCCGAGGCGCTGGCCTCGCTCGGTCTTGAGGACAAGGGCGCCGTGATCGTCACCGCCGCCGAGGGCTGGCATCCCGGCGTGGTGGGTCTGGTTGCTGCGCGGCTGAAAGAGAAGTTCGCGCGACCTGCCTTTGCCATTGCGCTCGAACCCGGCGGTATTGGCACCGGCTCGGGCCGCTCGATCTCCGGCGTCGATCTCGGCAAGGCGGTGCGGCAGGCGGTGACCGACGGGCTTTTGATGAAGGGCGGCGGCCACGCGATGGCGGCAGGAATCACGCTGCGCAAGGAGCAACTGGCAGCGTTCCGCGCTTACATCGAAGCCGCGCTGGCCGACGATGTCGCGCAATCGCGCAACGTTCGTGAGTTGATGGTGGATGGCGCGGTCAGCGCGCGCGCGGTGACGCCCGAGTTGGTGGCAACGCTCAATCGCGCCGGGCCGTTCGGTGCCGGCAATCCGGAGCCGGTGATCGCGCTGCCGTCGCATCAACTGGTCTACGCCGACGAGGTTGGGCAGGCGCATCTGCGGCTGCGCTTCAAGGCGGGCGACGGGGCCATCGTCAACGGCATCGCGTTTCGTTCGGTCGGGCAGCCGCTCGGCAATGCGCTGAAAGAGAACCGCGGGCAGGTGCTGCACGTCGCGGGCTCGCTCACCGTCGATCGCTGGCAAGGTGCCGAGCGCGTGCAGTTGCGGGTGATCGACGTCGCCGTGCCGGACGCGGGTCCGGCGATGATCCGCTGAGTGTCGGAGCGGAAATCGTGTTGTGCGCGAACTCACAGCACGAAAATCGTCGTCCCCGCGCAGGCGGGGACCCATAACCCCTAGCCTTGATGAGTATCGCAAGCGCGGACAATAAGCGCTTTTCGTATCATGTCTGCTGCGGCGTATGGGTCTCCGCCTGCGCGGGGACGACGCTGAGGTTTGAGGCTCGTTTGTTCGTCATTGCGAAGAGCGCTAGCCGCCGCGCAGGCGCGCGAGCACCTTGAGGCCGGCGTAGCCGTCGGCGGGGAGGCCGACCTTCTGCTGGAAATCCTTCACCGCCTTCATGGTGTCGTTGCCGACGCGGCCATCAGTGCCGCCGGTGTCGAAACCGGCTTTGGTCAGGCGGGTCTGCACTTCCTGAACCTCGGCCAGCGTCAGCGCGCGCTCGGAGCCGGGGAACGATTGGATGAACGGTCCCGCGCCAAGAATGCGGTCGCCCAGATGGCAGATCGCCAGCGCGTAATTCATCGACGGATTGTAGCTGCGCACCGAATAGAAATTCGGGCCGAGCAGGAACGACGGACCGCCTTGCACCGGCGTCCACAGTTTGGCCGACGCATTCGGGTGCGGGAACGGCCGTCCGTCGGCGCGCGTCACGCCGTCGCTCGCCCACGCCGCGTAGCTGCGATTGCCGCTCGCCGCGCCGCCGGGCGCACGCACCTCGTAGCCCCAATGTTCGTTGCGGTGATACTTGCCGCGCTTCACCAGATAGCGTGCGGTCGAGCCCAATGCGTCATCCGGCTTGCCGAACGGCGAGACGCGGCCGTCGCCATCGTAATCGAAGCCGACGTTGAGCCAGACTTCCGGCATCCATTGTGTGTGGCCCATCGCGCCGGCCCATGAGCCGCGCATCTCGGTGGGCGTGCTCCAGCCGCGCTGCACGATCTTGAGCGCGTTGATCAGTTCGGTTTCCCAATAGGTGCGCCGTCGCGGTTCGCGCCACGCCAGCGCGGCGAGCGAGGGAAATACCGGCCGCATGTGGTTCTGCTGCACCAGCGGATCGCCGTAGGCGGACTCCACGCCCCACAGCGCCAGCAGCGTGCCGCGCTCGACGCCGAAATCCTTCTCGATGCGCGCGAACAGCGATTGATGTTTGCGCAACGCTTCCTTGCCGGCGATCAGCCGCCAGTCCGACACGCGGCGGTTGATGTATTGCCAGATCTGTTCGTGGAATTCCGGCTGCTTGCGCATCTTCTGGAAGACGCTCATGTCCGGCTCGATCCGACCCATCACGCTGCGATAGGTCTGGTCGGAAATGCCGCGCGCGCGGGCCTTGGCCTCGAAGCCGTCGCGCCAGGCATCGAAGCCCGCCGGCGCGGCGGCAAATGCCGTTGCCGGAGTGGCCAGAAAGGCGCTTGCGCCAGCAGCTGCCTGCAACAGGCGGCGACGTGTCATCGTCACGGGGGAATCGCTGTCATCCATCGATGCAGTCTAGGAGGTGCAACGCGATGCGCCAAAGGCCTTTTGGGCGCGGCGTTGGACGCGGGAACCCGGCTATTGGCTTTTCGTCGTCGGTTCCGTCGTGGCGGAGTCTGCGCTGGCCGGTGTTGCGGCTTTCGTCTCGGCGGTCGTTGCCGGAACCTCGCGGCCGCGCCCCTCGATCAGCCGCTCATAGGACGAGATCAGTGTCACGTAAGGATTGACCCAGAGCCAACCCTCGCGCGTGAACACCTGCACGTCGAAGTGCAGG